>Ga0207652_10002739_pt1 | contig 14793 bp, 12 predicted proteins | sample KBSC63BmetaG_FD_184334 | JGI IMG/M metagenome (GOLD analysis project Ga0207652, IMG submission 184334) | Corn rhizosphere microbial communities from Kellogg Biological Station, Michigan, USA - KBS C6-3B metaG (SPAdes) (version 2) | ecosystem: Host-associated > Plants > Roots > Rhizosphere ... | reverse complement strand
CTTAAATTGTTCTACACTAAAAAACTCAACACCTAAAGCCGGAGAACTAATAGCCAGAGGCTTTACTACGCGATAATTATTATTTAAGGCATTAACCTTTTTTTCATCTGCAGGCTCAAAAGTGTAATCATCCGTTTCTATTGTTTGAAATAAGGATGCTGCTAATAATCGCAAAGTGTCTGTTTTAGGAAGCGAATCAACTTTTGCTGTAAAATTGGCGCCCCCTTTAATCCAATAATATAAAATCTGTGCTTCTTCTTCGGTTAGCTGTGGCTTTCCATCGGGTGGCATGTGTTTTTTGCTTGTTGGCGGCAGGTGAATTCTCTGCATCAGCAGGCCAAAATCATTTTGTGTTGAGTCCCAAAGTTTTCCATCTTTACCCCCTTTTAAAAGCATTTCCTGGGTTTCCATTATAAGCTCGCCTTTTGCTTTTTGAGAATTATGGCAGCTCATACATTTGGCTTGGAGTATAGGTTGTACCATGTCGGCATATATTTGCGCATCCTCAAACAATACATGTGGCTTTTGTTTCTCTGGAATAATAGGTGCAAGAATAAAATCCTGCCCATGAGTAATGTTTCCGCCAAGATGCCCGGTTATAATAATCATAACCATTGCCGCCCCGGCTGTAGTTAGCAATGCCGGTTTTATCTGCCGCACTTTCACCCTGAAAACATACCATGCAAGCGAAAGAAATGATATAAAGATTCCGCCCCACTTATGCCATATTAAAAGATCAGGCGTATAACCGGATTCTCTTGAAAGAAATAAACCCATGAGGGCAGTTATTACAGAAGTGATTGCAGCGGCCAATAGCAAATCATCTCCTATTTCTGCTTTAACGCCTACATAAGATTTTTTATATCCAGAAAATAATTCCCAGAAAATACATAATGCAATCATTACAATCGGGAAATGTAAAAACAGTGTATGCATTCTGCCAAATACCTGCAACCATGCTGGTACGTTCAACCTGCTATCGAATATGAAAAGGAATAATAGCAGGATATTGAGCGCAAATGTGACATTAAAGATTATATTTTTCCCGCGATGCATTTGCTAATAGAATTTTTATTTCATCAATAAGAAGCCAGCTTTTTTCCTGAATTATTGTTATCCATTGCAGCGGTTAAAAAATAAAAGAGTCAGTGTTGGTAAGAATAATTTTTTCATTAAACAACAGGCGATAATTTATAGGGATATACTTTTCCGGAATTCCATTGCGCTATGTATAAATTTTCTTCGTCATCTATACATACATCATGAGGATAAGAGAAGCATTTGACGGTTTGATACATATCATCCAGTTTACCCTCTACGTAATTTGGAGCAGAGCCGGCAAGGTTTGAAACAACTTTATAATTTTTATCGAGGATAGTTACAAAGCCAGAGTGCTCGCCTTGTCTTGAATTCGTTTGCAATACTGCGGAATATAAATAATCTCCTTTTATTACAGGCCTGCAAACCCATGCGCCGGGTAGGGCGATTGTATTGATATATTCACCTGCCAGCGTATAACGCTTAAATGCATTTTGCTGTCTTGATGTAACTATTAAATTAGGCTGACCGCTATCTCGAAAATCCAAACAAATGCCATGAGCATTTAATAAATGTTTTTCTTCCTTTCCTCTTCCTCCAAAATACCCAAGGTAACGCCCTTTAGCATCGTAATGTATAATGAAATCTTTTCCATAACCATCGGCAACATAAATATCGCCGTCAGGGGTAATTGCAGTTTCAGTGGGAATATATTCTTCCGGTTTGGTATATTGGCCAGTTTCTTTAGGGTAATCTAATGTCATAAGAACCCTTCCATCAATAGTAGTTTTAATAACCTGGTGGCGGCTGTTATCGCAAATGAATAATACTTCGGTTCCATTTTCATCAAACAATGTAAGGCCATGTGCGCCTGGATATTCATGTCCCCAGCTATCTAATATTTTTCCTTTCTTATCATAAATAAGAACATTGTTATGTGTCTCATTTGTGAGCAATAGTATGCGTCCTTTGCTATCCTGTATCATCTCGTGACAATCGTTCACGGGATATTTCGCAACATCGGCCTGGCTCCAATGCGTATCAAGTTTATACCGTTTGCTGCCCTGTCCGAGAATAGTATCTTCTGTCATAAAAGTTGGAGGTTTAATCATTAAGCCAGCCATTGTTAGAGAAGTGTTTCTTAAAAATTTTCTGCGTTGCATTTTGTGGGTTATTGGTTTATTGGGTAATTAGTTTATTAAGTCAGTTCTATAATCCATGTAATTCGAGTTTTAAGTTGGTGTTATTCCGTTAAGCAATAATATCTTTTACAACCGTACCAGCCACGTCTGTTAGCCGATATCTTCTGCCAAGATGTTTGAATACTAATTTCTCATGATCAATTCCCATCAGGTTTAAAACGGTTGCATGAAAATCATGTACATGCACGCCATTTTGCGTAACGTTATATCCGAATTCATCCGTTTCTCCATATACGCCTGGCTTTACACCACCTCCTGCCATCCATATCGTAAAGCAACGCGGATGATGATCCCGGCCATAATTATCTTTAGCAAGTTTCCCCTGGCAATAATTGGTTCTTCCGAATTCGCCACCCCATATTACTAATGTTTCATCTAATAAACCTCTTTGTTTTAGATCAGTAATCAATGCGGCAGAAGCCTGGTCTGTATCCATGCATTGGCCTTTAATTTCATTAGGCAAATTGTTGTGGCTATCCCAGCCCTGGTGATATAATTGCACAAAGCGCACTCCGCTCTCCGATAACTTTCTTGCCAGTAAACAATTAGCAGCATAGGTTCCGGGAACGAGACAATCTGCTCCATATAATTTAATAGTATCTTCCGGCTCTTTGCTTACATCAGTAACTTCAGGTACGGCAGTTTGCATTCTGTAAGCCAATTCGTATTGCTGTATTTTCGCTTCGATTTCAGGATCGTTGGTTTGCTTAAAAGATTTGTCATTCAACTCAGCTAAAACGTCCAGCATTTTTCTGCGATCAGCTTTGTCAATCCCATCATGATTATTAAGATAAAGAACAGGGTTCTCGCCATTGCTGAATTGCACTCCCTGGTAGACAGAATCTAAAAACCCATTGCTCCATAATTTAGAATAGACGCCCTGACCGTTACCTTTTCCTCTCGATAACAAAACACAAAATGAAGGAAGATTTTTATTTTCACTTCCCAGTCCGTAACTAAGCCATGAGCCCATGCTTGGGCGATTGCCAACCTGTGCGCCCGTTTGAAAAAAAGTAAGCGCAGGATCATGGTTGATCGCTTCTGTATACATGCTTTTGATAATGCAGAGATCATCAACCACTTTAGAAGTATAGGGAAGTGCTTCGCTTATCCACGCTCGTGATTCGCCGTATTGATTAAATTTAAACGCTGTTCCTGCCAAAGGAAATTTTTTCTGGTCGGCAGTCATGCCGGTAAGGCGCTGGCCCATGCGTATAGATGCCGGAAGATCCTGGCCGAACATCTCCTGTAACTTGGGTTTATAATCAAAAAGATCTAATTGAGACGGAGCACCGTTCTGAAATAGATAAATAATTCTTTTAGCTTTAGGTGCAAATTGCGCCATGCCTGTTGCCATTATTTCTTCGTCACTGTTTCCATTGAACAGATCCGGTATAAGTAATGAGCCTAATGCTACACTACCAATTCCCAGGCTTAATCTCGAAAGAAATTTGCGGCGGTTCATCCCAAGCCTGTGTTCTATAAATTCTTTTTCCATTGTTATGATTTTGTGATGGCTTCTTCCATATTATAAATTGTGCTAATTACCTTCATCAAGGCTGCGGTTGTATTCACATCTGCTTTGGCATCGGCAGGATATTCTCCAACTTTGATGGTTTCAGCTGCATCTAATTTTTTTTGTTTGAATTGCTGCAGTTGCTCTGTAAAATAATTTTTAAGAATCTCCGATTCTTTCTTATCCGGAATGCGACAAATAATGCGATGAAAAGCTGTTGTAATTTTTGCATCAACCGTAGTTTTTTCTTCCACCAGCTTTTGAGCAAGTACTCTTGATGCCTCAAGAACAGTGGGATCATTCATCATCATCAAAGCCTGTAAAGGCGTAGAAGTAACTGATCGTTTTACTTCACATAAGTCACGGTTGCTTGCATCAAAAATAGCCATGTTAGGCGGAGGTACGGTAAGTTTTATAAATGTGTACATACCGCGGCGGTAAAGGCTTTCACCTTTATCCTGTTTATAGGTTGCAAGTACTCCCCGCCCTGATGTTGCTGATTCCCACAAGCCTTTTGGCTGGTATGGTTTTACACTTGGGCCGCCGATTGTTTTCACTAATAAACCACTGCTTTCTAAAATAATATCTTTTACAATTTCAGCCTTTACCCTTAATCTTGGGGCATGAGACAGGTAAACATTTTCCGGATCTTTTTTATAATTGTCCTGAACAATATTTGCTGATTGCATATAAGTTGCTGATGTTACAATTTGTTTCATTAATCTTTTAATATTCCAGCCGTGATCCATAAAGTCAACTGCCAGCCAGTCTAATAATTCAGGGTGCGATGGCAATTCTCCCTGCATACCAAAATCTCCGGAAGTTTTTACAAGGCCTCTTCCAAAAACTTCCTGCCACATCTGGTTCACAAAAACTCGTGCTGTGAGTGGATTGTTTTTATTTACCGTCCATTCTGCAAGGCCGAGCCTGTTGCGTGGCAATTTTACCGTATCATAAAATAAAACCGCTTTAGGTGCAGAAGCCATTACTTCTGTTGTGGGCTGATCATAAACACCGCGATTAAGTATATATGTTTTTCTAAGCGTGTCACGGTCGCCCATAACCGAAACCATGAGGCTGCCGGTATCTTTATCATTTATAAATGAAAGAAGGTTATGCATGTCATCCTGGCTAATATCGAGTATAGGTTTTTTTGCCGGTTTTGAAGTCCCTACATCTCCTTCAAATCCTGCTTCCTTGCTGGTATTAAAAAAAGCATATAACTGGTAATAATCTTTTTGAGAAATGGGATCATATTTATGATCGTGGCATTGAGCACATTCAACCGTTAATCCTATAATGCCGCGGCCAAAAGTTTTTGTTTTGTCAATGTTGTATTCCACACGGTATTCTTCCGGGATGATTCCACCTTCCTCAGTGTATTTTTGATTTCTTAAAAATGCAGTTGCTAAAATTTCCTCTTTGTTTGCATTAGGCAATAGATCGCCGGCGAGCTGCCACGTAACAAATTTATCATAAGGCATGTTTTTATTAAACGCATGAATTACCCAATCCCGCCATGGCCATTGTGTTCTTATGTTGTCATCCTGGTATCCGTAACTATCTGCATAACGTGCAATATCCAGCCAATGCAGCGCCATCTTTTCTCCATATTGAGGTGTGCTCAATAATTCATCTACAATTTTATCATAAGCTTTAGGATCTTTATCAACCATAAACTTATTCATCATTTCTTCGGTTGGCGGCAAACCTGTAAGATCAAGTGAAACTCTTTTTAGCAATCGTTCTTTATCGTTTTCAGGATTGTGCTTTAATCCCAATTCTTCCTGTTTTGCAAGAATGAAATAATCAATTTCATTTTTTGGCCAGGCTTTATCATTTACAGCTGGCAATGGATAATCTTTCGGTTTAACAAAAGCCCAGTGCGTTTCATATTTTGCTCCCTGCTTTATCCACTTTTCAAATAATTTAATTTGATACGCAGTTAAAGAACCCAGATGAGCAACCGGGTCGGGCATCATGTAAGATGAATCTGTTGAGGAGATGCGTTTAACTAATTCAGATTGCTCAGGATGGCCGGGAACAATTGCAAAAGCGCCCTTCATTTCCGGTAAAGGAGCATAAGCATATTTCGAATAATCCAATCTAAGGCTGGCCTTCCGTGCATTTGCATCGGGACCGTGGCACTTAAAACATTTATCGGATAAAATGGGGCGGATGTTAAAATTGTAGCTTACTACATCCGGCATTGCGGGTTCTTTGCTGTCTTCGCCATGCATGCATGATACCCATGTACAAACACAGCCAATAAAAAAAACTATTACATAAAATAATTTCGATCTCATGATTAATTGCGGTTATGCGGTAGCGTTAGTAAGTTATTCGCGGTTCAACAGATTTCTGTAAAGTCAATCGTTTATCTATCTTACCTGCGATTTAAAGGTCGGTATTTCTTTTAAAAAAAAGTATATTTTTTTTAGTATGTACCTATTTATGAACATTTGGAATTAATATGATGAATTTCAGAGGCATTACTAAAGCTAAAAACCTAAACAATAGAGGTTATGTAAAATTTTTATGACACTATTTTCATTAGGGGATTTCTAATTAAGCTCAATAAAGAACTGTAGCTGAATGGCTGCGGGATGGAAGCGAAAAGCCCGCAGCGAAGCGAGGACTTGCAGCGAACAGCCCGGACTATCGATGCCCAAACAATAAAAAGATGACAGCCCTAAATAAAAATCCCCTTGCATTGCTGCAAAGGGATTGTATCATTTATGCCGATAGTTATCGGAATATACTTTAAAGAATTAGTAACCCATGTCACCCATTCCGCCGCCGCCCATAGGAGGCATAGCTGCTTTTTCTTTTTCAGGTTTATCGCTTACTACACATTCTGTAGTTAATAACATTCCTGCAATAGAAGCTGCATTTTCCAATGCAATGCGGGTAACTTTAGTCGGATCGATTACGCCTGCTGCCAAAAGATTTTCGTAAACTTCTGTGCGTGCGTTGAAACCGTAATCTGCCTTGCCTTCTTTAATTTTTTGTACCACGATGCTGCCTTCAATGCCACTGTTTATAACAATTTGACGAAGAGGCTCTTCTAAAGCACGCTTTACAATCTGGATACCAGTTGTTTCATCATTATTAGCGCCTTTAAGTTTTGTTAAGCTTTCAACTGCACGAATATAAGCAACACCACCGCCCGGAACAATTCCTTCTTCAACAGCGGCTCTTGTAGCATGTAATGCATCATCAACGCGATCTTTCTTTTCTTTCATTTCTACTTCGGTAGCAGCACCAACATATAATACAGCTACACCACCGCTTAATTTAGCAAGGCGTTCCTGCAATTTTTCCTTATCATAGTCAGATGTAGTTGTTTCAATCTGGGCTTTGATTTGGTTTACACGTGCATCGATATCTTTCTTATCTCCTTTTCCGCCAACAATTGTTGTATTGTCTTTATCAATAGTAACCGAGGTTGCTTCACCAAGGTAAGTAAGATCGGCATTTTCTAATTTATATCCCTGTTCTTCGCTGATAACAATACCTTTAGTAAGTACAGCAAGGTCTTGCAACATTTCTTTTCTTCTGTCACCAAAGCCAGGAGCCTTTACAGCAGCTACCTTTAAAGTGCCGCGTAATTTGTTAACCACCAATGTTGCCAAAGCTTCACCTTCCAGGTCTTCAGAAATAATTAAAAGCGGACGGCCACCTTGGGCAACTTTTTCAAGAATGTGAAGAATATCTTTCATAGTAGATACCTTCTTGTCATAAATTAAAATGTAAGGATTTTGTAAATCAACTTCCATTTTTTCGCTGTTGGTCACAAAGTACGGAGAGATGTAACCCCTGTCGAATTGCATACCTTCAACAACTTCTACAGTTGTATCAGTGCCTTTAGCTTCTTCAACAGTTATAACGCCTTCTTTACCAACTTTAGTCATAGCCTGCGCAATAAGAGCGCCGATAGATTCATCATTATTTGCAGAAATAGAAGCAACTTGCTGAATTTTATCATTATTATCACCAACCTTTTCGGACTGTTTTTTTAAATTCTCAACAACGGCTACAACAGCTTTGTCGATACCGCGTTTCAAATCCATAGGATTAGCGCCAGCAGCCACGTTTTTTAAGCCTTCGCTAATGATAGACTGTGCAAGGACTGTGGCAGTAGTAGTACCATCACCTGCAATATCAGCAGTTTTAGAAGCTACTTCTTTCACCATTTGAGCGCCCATATTTTCAATAGGATCTTCCAGTTCAATTTCTTTTGCAACCGTTACACCGTCTTTAGTTACACTTGGTGCGCCAAATTTCTTTTCTATCACAACGTTGCGGCCTTTAGGCCCCAGAGTTACTTTAACTGCATTAGCCAAAGTATCTACGCCCTTTTTCATTTTATTGCGGGCTTCAATTTCGAAAAATATTTGTTTTGCCATGTTATTAATGATTAATTTTTTAGTTAATTATTTTACTTTCATCAAAATGTCGGAAGCTCTCATGATTAAATAATCTGTTCCGTCAATTGTAATTTCAGTTCCGCCATATTTGCCATACATTACAGTATCGCCTGTTTTTATCTGTACAGGAATTAAAGTGCCTGTTTGCTCAGCATATTTCCCCTTTCCTACAGCAACAACAGTACCTTTCTGAGGCTTTTCTTTTGCTGTATCGGGAATAATAATTCCGCCTGCAGTTTTTTCTTCTGCCGCATTGGGCTTCACAAGAACTCTGTCATCAAAGAGCTCAAAATTTTCATTTGCCATAATAGTAAAATTTTTTTTTGATTTTTTATTGTCCGAAGAACCTTCTTCGGAGGGTTGCAAATGTACAGGAATAATTGTACCAAAGTCTGCAATTCAGCTTTGTTGTCATATCTATAACAAAGCGTGGCAGAAACTGAAAAACGTAATCAGCCAAAATTTCATAAGGTCAAATGGATTGAGGTATTTCCCAATCATCGGACAACTGCCGGAATGTATCTTCACTAACCTTTCGGCTTGTATAATGTTCCTTTTCTTTTTTCTGCCGAAAGGCTTCATACAGGGTGACAGCGCAGGCAACGGAAATATTAAGAGACTTTATAATTCCCACCTGCGGAATAATAAAGTCGCCATCGCAATATTTGCGAATCTCATCGCTTACTCCGAAGGTTTCATTGCCGAAAACAAGCGCAATAGATTCTGCAAGGTTTAATGAATACATATCTGAAGAATTAGTACCGAGATGGCTTGCGTATATTTTCCCATAACGCTTTCTTACCTCTTCAAAACATTTTTCAGCATCTGTAAACTGGTGAATGCTCAGCCATTTTGCAGCAGTAGATGAGCTGCGGTATCCCCATTTTCTATGAGGAGGAATACGATCGTTAAGTATATACACATCCTGTATGCCCACAGCATCGCAAGTGCGCATGACGGCGGATACATTGTGCGGATCGAACACATTTTCGAGTACCACAGTAAGATCGGGCTGGCGATGGTTGAGAACGGAAATAAGGCGATTGTAACGTTCGGGTGTCATAAATTTTAATATGGCTCGAAAGGTAAAAAATCAAAATGAATATTTGATTTATAACTGGTTATTGATGTCATTTGTAGCACATAAGATTTAGTATTCCTCATTCTTTTATATATCTGATAGCTATTCACCCAATCCCTTACTTTTGCAAAAAATTATTTTATGCAAGCACTTCTTGTTATCCATAATTTACTGAGATGGCTTATTTTATTATTCGGTATATGGACAGTTTTAAATGCTATCAGCGGATTGGCTGGCAATAAAGTTTATAACCCAGCCGCGAGCAAAAGCAATTTCTTTTTCATGCTCAGCATGGATATTCAGTTACTGGTAGGCCTTGCACTTTATTTTAGCGGAGAATGGTTTGAAAGATTAAAGCATCTTGGCGACAATATGAAAGATCCAACACTTCGCTTCTTTACAATGGAACATGAGGTAATGATGTTAATTGCATGGATATTAGTTCACGTAGGAAGAGTGCTGGTAAAGAAAGCCTTTACATCAAAAGCGAAATATAAAAAAAGTCTTATATTTTTTGGAATAGCACTTTTGCTTATACTAATTGCTACACCGTGGCCGTTTAGAGATGCAGTGGCAAGACCATGGCTCAGGTGGTAATTGATAAACAATAATCCAAAATTCAAAATGACTGAAGAAAATAACGAAAAGCCGGTTATTCTTATAACAAATGATGACGGTATAACGGCACCAGGTATCCGAAATCTTGTAGAAGCTGTAAAAAGCCTTGGAAATGTAGTAGTGGTAGCACCGGATAAGCCTCAAAGCGGTATGGGACACGCCATTACAATCGGTGTTCCTTTAAGATTAAATAAGGTGGAAGATATGTTTGAAGGCGTGGAAGCCTGGCAAACAAGCGGTACACCTGTTGATTGTGTAAAATTAGCCGTAGATAAAATACTTCACCGCAAGCCGGATATTTGCCTAAGCGGTATTAATCATGGTGCTAATCATTCTATTAATGTAATTTATTCGGGAACGATGAGTGCAGCTATGGAAGCCTCCATTGAAAGCATTCCTTCTATTGGTTTTTCATTGCTCGATTACAGGTTTGAGGCTGATTTTACTGCTTCAAAATTCTATGTTCATAAAATTGTAAAAAGCCTTCTACAAACTAAAATGGAAAAACATTTTTTATTAAATGTAAATATTCCTGCAATGCCGCTTGAATTAATGAATGGCATTAAAGTATGCAAACAGGCTTATGCAAAATATGATGAAGACTTTGATGAGCGCCTCGACCCGCATGGGAAAAAATATTACTGGCTTACTGGAGAATTTAAAAATTTTGACAAAGGCGAAGACACAGATGTTTGGGCCTTGGAGCATAATTATGTAAGCGTAGTTCCCGTGCAGTTTGACCTTACGAATTACAAATTAAAAAAAGAGCTTGAAAAAACCTGGGACGTTTTATGATATTCAAAAAAGATAATTTCGTTTTTGGCCTTGCGCTCGGACTTATTGCACCTGTTATGGGTTTTATGCTCTACAAGATGTATAAATTCAAGTCGCTTAGCCTTAGCGAAATGTTTCAATGGATGAAATTAAATCCTAGCTTAATTTCAGCCTCAATCAGTGTGTCTTTATTAGCCAATGCAATTTTATTTACTATCTATATCAACGGACGACGGGATAAAACCGCTAAAGGTGTTTTTACCGTTACCCTTATCTACGCAATGATTGCTATGATATATAAATTTGCATAAAGTTGTTGTCTTCATTCTGCAAAAATCAATTGTGCTTATCTTTAAATCTTTACAATATCTTTTATAGGTATGAAATATTACATCATTGCAGGGGAAGCATCGGGAGATCTACATGGCGGTAATCTTATTAAAGAAATTAAAAGGCTGGATGAAGACGCTGAAATCCGCGGGTGGGGTGGCGATAAGATGGAAGCAGCAGGAGCAACGCTCGCAAAGCATTACAAAGAGCTGGCTTTTATGGGATTTGCAGAAGTCGTTATGAATCTTCCAACCATTTTAAAAAACTTTAAGCTTTGCCAGGAAGACATTAGTCAATTCAAACCAGATGTTGCCATACTTATAAATTATTCAGCCTTCAATTTACGCATGGCAAAATGGACCAATCAAAATGGGTTTAAAAATGTTTTTTACATTTCACCGCAAGTGTGGGCATGGAGAGAAAGCAGGGTTAAAACTATTAAAAGATACGTGGGTAAAATGATCGTTATTCTGCCTTTTGAAAAAGCATTTTTTAGAAAATGGAATTATGAAGTTGAATATGTCGGGCATCCTTTGGCAGATGTAATAGAAAATTTTAGGAAGGAAAACGCTTCGATCACCCGTTCTTCAAATATTATAGCATTGCTGCCAGGCAGCCGAAGGCAGGAAATTAAATCCCAGCTTCCGCTGATGCTCGAAACATCAAAAAAATTTCCGGGGTATAACTTTGTTCTTGCAAAAGCGCCATCCATTGACGATGACTTTTATGCTCCTTTCCTTGTCAATTACAATAGTGTAAGTGTAATTTCTAATAACACTTATTCCTTATTAATGGAAGCCACTGCAGCGCTGGTAACTTCAGGCACTGCAACACTTGAAACTGCTTTGTTTGGTGTACCTGAAATTGTTTGTTACAAGGCTAGCCCCATTTCTTATGCCATTGCAAAAAGGCTTGTGAAGCTTAAATACATTTGCCTCGTAAACCTGATAATGGATAAAGAAGTTGTGAAGGAACTGATACAAAACGAACTTACTGTGAATAATATAACGAAGGAATTAAATGCAATTTTATTCAATGTACAAAAAAAAGAGCAGATAGAAAACGATTATGATTGCCTGGAAAATTTATTATCAAAGGGGGGTAATGCATCGGCCAATGCTGCTAAAATTATTTATGAATTTGCAAAGTGAAGCATTACTAACGGCAACCCATAAGTGAAAAACTTTTAGAAAAAATTAAAATGAGTGATATAAAAATTACCAAAACGGAAATACTCTCTAAAGAATGGTCTTTGCTTAAACGGGTAACTTTTGAATATTTACAAAAAGATGGAAGCTGGCAAACTCAAAAGAGAGAAATTTATGAAAGGGGCAATGCTTCTGTAATCTTATTATATAATAAAAAGCAAAACACGATAATTCTTACCAAACAGTTCAGGTTGGCTTCTTTTCTTAATGGCAATAAAACGGGCATGCTTATAGAAGCCTGCGCAGGCATGATCGATGAAAATGAATCTCCTGAAAATGCAACAATCAGAGAAGCAAAAGAAGAAACCGGTTATAAAGTTCGTAATACAACTAAGGTATTCGAGTCATACATGTCCCCGGGTTCCTTAACAGAAATCTTATATTTTTTTATTGCTGAATACTCTCACGATCTGAAAATAGATGAAGGTGGGGGAATTGCACATGAACAGGAAAATATAGAAGTGATAGAAATAGACTTTAATGATGCTTTAAAAATGATTGATACTGGCGAAATAAAAGATGCCAAAACAATTATGCTGCTGCAATACGTAAGATTGAAAAATATTTTATAAAGAAATTATCGCCTTATACATTTTTAATTCTTATACATACACGAAATCGCGTATGGAAACGATTTTAAAATCTTTACTTGCAGAATGAAGCTTCCTATAATATTTTTTACCTCGTCTCTGCCGTATTGATTGTCGATAATATTATTGGGTATTTCTCACCAATAGCTTTATTGGCTTTTACCATAGTGGCTTTCCCTGATAATAGTCTAAGATTTTAGACCTTAACACAAAATCATATTTGGAGATAATTAAATTGGTATTTGTTCTGTCAAGATTATTTTTTGCGATTAAGTAATCAACGGATGTAATATCTCCGGCATTGAACCGCACTTCTGCGGCCTGGAAAGAAGCATCAAACGACTTAACCTGTTCCAATAAAATTTTGTATTTATCCGATGTATTCACGAGATTAACATAAGCTCTTTCAATTGATTGTTGTAAAACAGTCTTTGTATTCTGCTCAACGAGTTCGCTATTTTTTAAATCAATTTTTGCCAGCTTAACCCTGCTTCTTACCTGCGATCTATTAAATATAGGAATGCTGAGCCCAAGACTTACACCTGTAGCAAGATTATTATTCAACTGGTTATTATAACTTATTTTCTGCGTGTTATAATTATTTTGTTTCGTTATTACCGGAACCTGTGTACCATTTACCACAACATAATCGTTTGACGGAACCTCCACACTGTTTAAGAATAAAGACTGAGTTGCAGCACTTGAATAATTAGTGCCAATGCTTGCTCCTAACGATAATGTGGGATACAATAATCCCTGTAAAGCACGAATATTTTTCTGAGCTGTTTCTGTTCGAAAATGAACTGCCTTTATTTGGGCGAATTGTTGCAGTGCTGTATCGTAAATTTTATCAGGCTCTGCAACATAACTAATATTAAACGCATCTACGGGTAGCTTTTCCACTTCCATACTTTTATCATAAGGAATATTAAGCAATTGTGAAAGATTTAATTTAGCAGTTTCCAACGCAGCCTGGTTATCTACCACCGCTATTTCATCATTGGCCAGTTGGCCTTTTAAATCATAAAACTGTGATGGCGGAATAGCACCTGATTTGTTCAGGATATCAAGCCTGTCAACCTGCTTGCTGGTAACTACTTCAAGCTGCCGGGAATTTTCAAGCACATCTTCAGCACTAAGAACGTTTAAATATGCAAGTATAATATTAATAGTAACATTATCTTTTGCCTGCTGTAATTCCATTTTTGACGCCTTGTAACCTAAAGCATTCGCCTTAATATTATTTTGAATTGATGAACCATTAAATAATACAACGTTGGTTGATGCACCGTAAGAAGAATAATTTACATTTTGATTTATAAAAGCATTTGTAATAGGGTCATTAGTTCTTCCCTGGTTAATACCCTGTTCGAGTGATGCATTAAGATTGGGATACATGGCCGCCTTCGATTGCTGTAATGTAATAGCTGCTTTTTGACTCAAAAGGTTCGATTGATTTACATCTAAATTATTAGCAATACCCATTTGAACTGCCTGCTGCAGGGTTAACTTTTTTTGTGCTTTTGTGATAAAGCAACTTAAAAGAAAAAATATGCTAAGGGAAATTGTTTTCATTTTCGAATAGTCGTATTAGTTAGTTATTTTAAATTTTACTTGTTTAGTGCTCTTGTTATGATTCTTTTTCTATTCTTCCATCCAGCAAATGAATGATCCTGGAGCCGTATGCTGCATTTTTCTCTGAATGTGTTACTTGTATAATAGTAACACCTTCATTATTTAACTCCCGAAAAATATCCATAATCTCTTCGCCTTGCTTTGAATTTAAATTGCCCGTAGGCTCATCGGCCAATATCAATTTTGGCCTTACTATTAAAGCTCTCGCAATTCCCACCAATTGCTGCTGGCCGCCGGAAAGCTGATTTGGGAAAAGGTCTTTTTTACCAACAATCTGAAACCTGTCAAGCATATCAGCTACCATTCCCTTGCGTTCACCTGCCTTTATATTTTGATAGATTAAGGGCGTTTCAATATTTTCATACACGGTA
>Ga0207652_10002737_pt1 | contig 14797 bp, 10 predicted proteins | sample KBSC63BmetaG_FD_184334 | JGI IMG/M metagenome (GOLD analysis project Ga0207652, IMG submission 184334) | Corn rhizosphere microbial communities from Kellogg Biological Station, Michigan, USA - KBS C6-3B metaG (SPAdes) (version 2) | ecosystem: Host-associated > Plants > Roots > Rhizosphere ... | reverse complement strand
GTTTTGTGGCAAGCGGACTAATCTGCCCTGCTCTGCCAACGCCTGCAAAATGGACTGGCGAATCCACCATACGGCGTATGAAATAAACTTGAAACCTTTAGTTTCATCAAAGCGTTGTGCCGCTTTAATTAAGCCGAGGTTGCCCTCGTTAATAAGATCGCTCAATGACAATCCTTGGTGCTGATACTGTTTGGCTACTGAAACTACGAAACGTAGGTTGGCTGTTGTGAGACGCTCTAAAGCTCTCTGGTCGCCCATTTTAATTTTCTGTGCCAGAATAGTTTCCTCTTCCGGAGTAATCATTCCAATCTTGGAAATTTCCTGCAGATATTTCTCAACCGCCTGCGAATCACGATTGGTAATCTGGGTAGCAATTTTAAGTTGCCTCATGGTTTAATAATAAAGTTAATAATTAGAAAGACAATTAAAAGACATAAATAGTTGAGGAAATGCTGCAAAAGACCTGTTAATCAGTTGATCTTTAAAAAACATTTGCAAATTTACAACACATATTTTGCATTTCATAGTGGTTTAGAAGATTATTGGTTTACTCTTACAATTTTATTTGTATAAATAACAAAGTATTTACTTAAAAGTTCATTTTCCAACCAAATGATCATTATGCCAAAATCTTCAATAATTTAGCCTGATGATAGATTACAGATCAGATACGTTCACAAAACCTTCCACTGCTATGCTGGAAGCAATGTTTAAAGCAGAAGTAGGCGATGATGTTTTTGGAGAAGATCCATCGATAAACCGGCTTGAATCACTTGCCGCAGAAATTTTTGGAATGGAGACAGCCTTGTTTTGCCCAAGCGGAACTATGACTAACCAAATTGCAATTAAATGTCATACTCAACCTGGAGATGAAATCATTTGCGACAAGTTAAGCCATGTATATATATACGAAGGAGGAGGAATCGCTTTTAATTCAGGCTGCCAGGTAAAGCCTATAGAAGGCGATCGGGGCAGAATCAATGCTGAACAAGTTAAAAATGCTATTAATCCAACTGATATTCACAAAGCCGTATCAAAACTGGTTACTCTCGAAAACACTGCTAATAGAGGTGGCGGAAGTTGTTATGATTTTTATGATATTCAAAACATCAGGAAAGTATGCCTCGAAAATGATTTGAAATTACATTTAGACGGTGCCAGAATTTTTAATGCGATTACAGAGAAACAGGAAAATCCTAAAAAGTACGGCGAAACCTTCGACAGTATATCTGTGTGCCTGAGCAAAGGACTTGGCGCACCAGTTGGTAGTGTTTTACTTGGCAATGCCGATTTTATTAAAAAAGCCAGAAGGGTTAGAAAGGTTTTTGGCGGTGGCATGCGGCAGGCCGGCTATCTTGCAGCCGCAGGTATTTTTGCCCTGGAAAATAATATTGAGCGTCTTCATGCGGATCATTTTCATGCAAAAAAGATTGCTGATGCTTTATTAAAAAAATCTTTCACAGGCAAAATGATGCCGGTTGAAACTAATATCATCATTTTCGATGTAATAGATAATTACACTGCAAAAGGCCTTGCAGAAGCTTTCAAAAATTATGATATAAAGGTTATGGCAATTTCCGGAACGCAGATAAGAATGGTTCTTCATTTAGATGTAACCGAGCAAATGGTGGATGAAACTATTAATGTTATACACGCTTTGTAAATTTAAATTTGAGGAATTTTTATTACCCGAAAAAATAGGCCTATCATCGAATTACTAATATTTTCATTTTGCTTCAACGGTAATTTTTGATGACCCCAAACCTTGTGAACTTGCTATTAAAGTAATTTTTCCCCTTTCGCCATTCGATTGCAGAATAGCAAGGGCAAGCCCATTCATAGCAGTATGTTTATTTGCTTTAAAAGATTCATGGCTTGTTTCGCTTCCATTATCCACACCCGCAATGAAACCTGCGCCGGTTATTTCAAATTGAATAAGATTATCTGCATCCGGAACAGTAATACCATTTTTATCTACAATGGTAACTGTTACATAAGAAAGGTCTTTGCCATCTGCATCAATAATTTTTCTGTCAGCATTTAAAATAAGTTTTGCAGGCGCACCGGCAGTTTTTATTTCCTTAGTTAAAACTGTTTTATCATCTTTTCTTGAAACTGCTTTCAATGTTCCGGGAACATAAGGCACACGCCACATTACATGAAGATCATCGCTTGATTTTTTTCTTGTACCTAATGATTTTCCATTCAGAAAAAGTTCAACTTCATCAGCATTATTATAATAACCCACTACATCAACCGTATCACCATTTTTCCAGTTCCAATGCGGATAAATATGTAATACAGGTTTGTCAGTAAAAATGCTTTGATACAAATAATACACATCCTTTGGAAAACCTGCCAAATCTATAATACCAAAATAAGAACTTCTTGCAGGCCAATTGTAAGGAGTTGGCTCACCAAGGTAATCGAAACCTGTCCATATAAACATCCCGGAAACCAAATCACTTTTTAATAAAGCCTTTATACTTTCTTCATGAGTGGAGCCCAGGGTGTGCTTACATTATTGTAGGCTGAAACATTGTAACCGCCTTCAGGATTCGTAAAAGGCTTGTCCCAGCGCTTAGGTCAGCGCCGAATACTGTCGGACGGTACCAGATCATAATAACCGCGGGTTTCCAAAGCAGAAGTACTTTCGGTTACAATCATCTTTTTATCCGGCCATGTTTCATGAAATTTGTCCCATCCCTGCTGATGATAATTAACGCCGATCAAATCAAATGCACCTGACAATATAATATTATTATGATTGTTTGGATTGTTATTTGCCGTAACAATTTCCCTCGTTGTATCTAATGATTTTACAATGCTCACCAATTCTCTTCCGATTACACGGCCTGTCGTGTCTCCTTTTGTCGCATTGCCACCCTGTTCAGGTATTTCGTTTCCAACACTCCAAATAATAACTGATGGATGATTTCTGTCACGCAATATTTGGTCTTCAAGATCTTTACGATGCCATTCTTTCCAATCTAAATGGTAATGGTAGCGTGTTTTAGGTTTAGCCCACATATCAAATGCTTCATCCATTACTACAAAGCCCAATTTATCAGCAAGATCAAGAAGCTCAGGAGCAGGCGGATTGTGTGAAGTGCGAATGCCATTACATCCCCTCGCTTTCAACATTTGCAACTGGCGCCGCAATGCTCTTTTATTAATGGCTGTTCCTAATGCTCCAAGATCGTGATGATCGCAAACACCTAAAATTTTTAATGGCTTTCCATTTAAGATAAATCCATATTTTGAATCAAATTTAAAATTACGAATTCCAAAAGAAGTAGTGTATTCATCAACGACTTCTTTATTTATAATTATTTGCGTAACCGCTTTGTAGAGATAAGGATGTTCAACAGACCATAAATCTGGATTTCGCATTGTAAAACCCTCTACATTGAAAGTAGTATCTTTACCCAGTTCAAAGTCGTTATCTTTTGGTTCAACACTTACCGCTACTTGTATTCCTTTGCTATTATATATTTTAGTTTTTACCTGAAACGATTTCTTTTCCCCAGTGTTATTACTGCTATTACAGACATATATTTGTAGCATTACAAAAGCGGAATCTTTATTTACTCGTGGAGTTGTTACATAAGTTCCCCAATGAACTATATGAATTTTATTTGTCTTTACAAGCCACACGTTTCTATAAATACCTGAACCACGGTACCAGCGTGAGTTTGGTTGTTTAAGATTATCAACTTTAACTGCAATTACATTCTCTTTATTTCCATAATTAAGATATGGCGTTAGATTATATTGAAAGGAAATATAACCGCTGGGCCTCATGCCTAATGAATGCCCGTTTATCCATACTTCGCTGTTCCGATAAACCCCATCAAATGCTATAGAAATTATTTTTCCTTTATCGCTTTCAGGAACTGTAAAAGTTTTGCGATACCATGCAAGCCCTCCGCGTAAAGCGCCGCCGCTAACTCCTGAAGGACTGGCGGAATCAAATGGAAATTCAATGCTCCAGTCGTGTGGTAGATTAAGAGTACGCCAGTTCGCATCGTTTACGTCCGAACCGTTATATTCATTAACACTATCCAATTTAAATCTCCATCCATTATCAAAATCAGTTTTGGTTCTTACATTATTTTGCGCAGAAACTGAGAACACATATTGTATGCAAACTATTAACAAAAGGCCTTTTAAATGGAACATGATTTATTTTTTAGAATTGGATTTATATAGACGATTTAATTTTTGTTTTAACCAAAAGATGATTTGCTTTGCGTAAGTATGGATCAGGCATCGGACTATATTAGCAAAAATAAAGCGTTATGGAATAAAAGGACGGATTATCATTTCAAATCACAATTTTATGACGTAGATAATTTCATTAAAGGCGAATCTTCATTAAATGAAATTGAACTTAACTTATTAGGTGATGTAACTAATAAAACGATTCTTCATTTGCAATGTCATTTCGGGCAGGATACTTTATCGCTGGCTCGCCTTGGAGCTATTGCAACCGGCGTTGATCTTTCGGATAATTCAATTGCCAAAGCAAAAGAACTTGCAGCCAGGCTCAACAGCAATACCCGTTTTATCTGTTGTAATATTTATGATTTGCCTTTTTATTTAGATGAAAAGTTTGATATAGTTTTCACATCTTACGGAACTATTGGCTGGCTTCCCTACTTAAATAAGTGGGCAAATCTTGTACGTAACTATTTAAAACCAGGCGGAACTTTTATTCTTGTAGAATTTCATCCTGTTGTATGGATGTTTGATAATGACTTCAATAAAATTGAATACAGCTATTTTAAAAAAGAACCAATAGTAGAATCGGAAAAAAATACTTATGCTGACAAAGATGCTTCTATAAATCTTGAAAGTGTTACGTGGAATCATTCATTAAGTGAAGTATTTCAGAGTTTGATAACTAACGGTTTTCAGATAGACGATTTAAAGGAATATGATTATTCTCCGTATGAGTGTTTTAATGATTGCGAAAAACTGGCTGAGAGAAAATTTATCATTAAAAAATTAGGTGATAAAATTCCTTTAGTGTATTCAATAGTTGCTAATAAAAAGATATTATAATAAGTTCAATAATTATTTAAAGAGCAATATATTGAGATAGAAAAAATCAGTTACTTTAATATACCGATACTTATTTATTATTGCGTTTAGACGTAACCGTTAGTTAATGTTTTCTATAATTAAAATAATCACAAATGAAAAAACTTTTCTTCTCTCTTCTGTTATTAATAGCTGTAAAGGCATATACACAGCAGCATAACTTTTCAAATGATTATGTAATTCCTTCCGATACTTTAGTGCAGCAAAAACTTGCGCATTGGCAGGATATAAAATTTGGCTTGCTTATGCATTGGGGCACTTACAGCGAATGGGGAATTGTTGAGAGCTGGAGTATTTGTCCGGAAGATGAAGGCTGGACGCAGCGCAGAGGCCCTTATGCGGCTAATTATTTTAATTATGTAAAAGCTTATGAAAATTTGCAAACAACTTTCAACCCAACAAAATTTGATCCTGATAAATGGGCGACAGCAGCAAAAGATGCAGGCATGAAGTATGTTGTTTTTACAACAAAGCATCATGACGGTTTTTGCATGTTCGATACAAAACAAACAGACTATAAAATTACTTCGTCTAAAACCCCTTTTTCTACAAACCCAAAAGCGAATATTGCTAAAGAAGTATTTGATGCATTTCGTAAAGATGGATTTTTAATAGGCGCTTATTTCTCAAAACCAGACTGGCATTGTCCTTTTTACTGGTGGCCTTACTTTCCGCCAAAAGACAGGAATGTAAATTATGATCCCAAGAAATATCCCGAAAGATGGAACGATTTTAAAAATTACACTTATAATCAGATACAGGAATTGATGACAGGCTATGGCAAAATGGATATTCTTTGGCTCGATGGGGGTTGGGTTCGCCCGCGATCTACAATTGACACCAGCGTTGAATGGCAACGCGGCATTACTTACGACCAGGATATTGATATGGCAAAAATTGCAAAGATGGCGAGAAGCAATCAGCCGGGTTTATTGGTAGTTGACAGATCTGTAGGTGGCGAATTTGAGAACTATGTTACACCAGAGCAAACAATCCCTGCAACGCCTTTATCGCATCCGTGGGAAAGTTGCATCACTATGGGAAATTCATGGAGCTATGTTCCCGGTGACCATTACAAGTCAACAAATCAACTGGTGCACATGCTATTGAAGATTATTTCACGCGGCGGAAATTTCTTATTGAATATTGGACCTTCCCCTGAAGGCGATTGGAGCGATACTGCGTATAGCCGTTTACGTGAGATTGGCGTATGGATGAAAGTACATGCTGATGGAGTTTACAACACAATTCCAATTGCACCTTATGAAGATGGCAATATTGTTTATTTACAATCAAAAGATAAAAAGAACATTTACGTATATCTGTTAAGCGATAAAACAAATGATGTGTTAGTACCTGCAGAAATTACATTGAAAATTCCTTTAGATAAAAAAAGTAAAATTGTATTGCTCGATGCGCCTAAAGAAAAAATAAAATTTACTACTGACGGCAATACCACAACTTTGAAAATTCCTGCTGGATTGCAGAATAATGTTGCAGGCAAATATGCTGTCGCTTTTAAAATAAAACTGTAATTACAGCGAACAACATAACAACATTTTGAATAGTAAATATTTTCCGCCCTAATGATTTTTTGATTTCATTGTTCTAATTATATTTCTATTTAAAGAAAAAGCTATAATATAAGCTGGCGAACTTTTCATTTAATAAATTAAAAAATGCTGAACCGTGTTCATCATATAGCTGTGATATGTTCTGACTATGAAAAGTCAAAAGCTTTTTATACGGAGGTTTTAGGGCTTGAAATTATACGTGAAATTTACAGAGAAGAAAGGCAATCTTATAAGCTGGATCTTGCGCTCAATGACCAATATATTATTGAACTTTTCTCTTTTCCTTCTCCGCCCAAACGACCGTCACGTCCCGAAGGAACGGGCTTACGGCATATTGCCTTTGAAGTAAATGATTTAAATACGGCTATTGAAGAATTGAAGAATAAAAATGTAACCTGCGAACCTGTACGGGTTGATGAAACAACCGGTAAACGTTTTACTTTCTTTAGCGATCCCGATGATTTACCAATCGAATTATATGAAAAATAGCTTTTGTTTTAAATATGCGTTTACCCATAATCGTTAATAACTATTGAATATGAGATACACTCTTAAAATCCCCATCCTTTCATAATCTTAAGATCATATTCCGAAGATGCAAGCGGCGTCTTATCCTGGTATTCTTCCTGTTCTATTATAAAATATTTAATGCCGGCTTTGCGTCCATAATCCACAATGTCTTTAACCCCTACTACTCCTTTACCAAGCAAGGTGCTTTCATATAAATTTCCATTTTGTACAGGCGCATCTTTTTTCATTTCATCTTTTACATGCATCAACATAAAGCGGCCGGGATATTTTTTTAAATAATTCATAGCTCTGCCGCCGGGTTCATACATATTGCCGATATCGATTTGCTGAGCAACCAAATTTTTATCAGTTAGTTGAAGAAGCAAATCGTATATCGCAGTCCCGTCGAGATTATGATTGAACTCATAACTTTCATTATGAAATGCAAACTGTATTCCCGACTTTTTGCAAAGCTCCCCAGTTTTATTAAACATATCAACATAGCGCTTAAAGTCGTCAGTATTTTTGCAAAGGCTTTCATCCACACCAGGACTTATTACGTATTTCATTCCTACAGTGGCTGCATCTTCTATAGTTTGTTTCCATTCATCTGTAAAATCATTAGCCCCTTTATCCCACTGCTGAGAACCGAAAAAACTATGGCCGCTATCCATTTTCAATCCTGTATCGCTTAATAGCTTTTTAAAATCTGCAATGGAATACCCATAAAACTTTCTATCCTGGTACCCCGCATGCTCAACATATCTAAATCCCATATCTGCCAGACTTTTCAGTGTATCTGCAGGATCCGTTTTCATATCTTCTCTTACAGTATATAATTGCAGCCCCAGGATGTCGCCGCCTTTTTCTTTTAATAAAATTTTGGGAAGAAAAGTAGCGCCTGCAACCGCTACAGTACTTTGCTTGATAAAAGTTCTTCTTGAAGTATTCATAAATATTTTTTACGTGAATTGTGATACTAAATGTAAGTAAACTTTTTATTTATGTGATTGACAAAGAAGAATTGGAAATCTCACTATTTTCACATTTTCAATTGAACTATTCCGTCCTCAAACTCTTTACAGGATTTGCAAGTGCTGCTTTTATTGCCTGGAAACTCACTGTTGCAAACGCAATACTTAATGCAATAAATGCTGTTATAACAAATACCCACCAACTAATATGAATCCGATATGCAAATTCTTCCAGCCACCTGTTCATAAAATACCATGCAACAGGTGATGCAATAAGCAGGGCTATTACTACAAGCTTTACGAAATCTTTTGATAGCAACAATACAACACCTTGTGTGCTTGCTCCTAAAACTTTTCTTATACCTACTTCTTTTTTTCTGCGTTCTGCTGTGTATGCGGCCAGACCAAATAAACCAAGACATCCAACAAAAATAGCAATGAAGGTAAATATCCAAAGTAGCGATTTTAATTTATCTTCTGCTTTATACATCTGTTCAAAATTGTCATCGAGAAATTTATATTCCAACGGATATTCAACAGAAAATTTGTTCCATACATTTTTTATTGAACCTATCGTGTTCGATAAATCGGCGCTTTTCATTTTAACAGCAACTTTCCATGCAGCATCGGGAAAAATTTGCAGCACAGTTGTCTCAACTTTATCATATAAACTTTTATAATTAAAATCTTTTACCACACCAATTATCTTTCCTGTTTTCAATGAATCGGGATTAGTTGCACCCCACGGATGCCACGCTAAATCTTTACCCAAAGCATTTTGCGGTGTTTTAAATCCTAAGCTTTTTACGGCGGTTTCATTTATTATCCATGCATGGTCTTTATCTGTTTGCATGTTTTTCGAAAAATCTCTGCCTGCAAGAAGTTGCAATCCTAATGTTTTGATATAATCATAATCAACCATTAACTGCGTTGCAGACTGCGTTATGTTTTCTCCATTACGGGGCACAATTATATCATCGCCGGCAACGGCATCGCCTGGAAAACCATAACCTATGGAAACAGAAGAAACACCGGTTAGCTGCTGCAATTCGTTTTTAAACGCGTCGGAATTTTTAAACATATTATCACCTCGCATCGGGAAAAACATTATCTGCTCCTTATTAAAACCAAGGTCTTTATTGTGCAGATAATTTACCTGGTTGAAAACAACAAGCGCACTGATGATTAATAAGACTGATAATGCAAACTGTGTTATTACCAGGCTATGCCGCAGCCACGGAATTTTTCCTGGTTCTACATCGCTTGACACTGATCCTTTTAAAACTTTTACTGGTTTAAAGCCAGAGAGCACAAGTGCAGGATAAAAACCTGCAATAATTCCAACAATAAATATCAATGCAACAAATAATAAAAGCACAACAGGACTCATAAATAAGGCCAACGAAATATTCTTACCTGTAAAATCATTCAGCCAGGGCAATAATATTATTGAAAGAATTACTGCAATAAGTACACTGATAAAACTTAACAAAACCGTTTCTCCGATAAACTGAAGCATAAGTTGTTTCCTGCCGGCGCCTATGCTTTTGCGTACGCCAACTTCTTTTGCACGTTGTAATGATTTTGCTGTTGCAAGATTGATAAAGTTAAAACATGCGATTAGCAAAATAAAAATGCCGATGATTGTAAGTGCGTTTACATAAGTAATATTACCACGTTGTGCTGCATCAAATTTAAAATCGGCTGAGTATAAATGAATATCTTTTAAGGATTGCAGGAAGGGTTTGTCTGAAGAAGCCGCATCGTTCCGGGATGCTTTTGATTTTTGCTCCACATCGTCTTGAAATTTTAATTGCAGTGCAGAAATGTTTGTTCCATTTTTCACTTTCACATAAGTATAAAACTGGTGCCAGCCCCATTTTTGCATGCGTTCTGCCGGTATTTGTGCTGCTGCCAGCGGAAGCAAATAATCAAACTGTAAATGAAATTTTGGATTTTTTTTAAACACGGCCTTTACCTGGTAAGGCATTTTATTCATTACTATTTGTTTGCCTACAGGATTTTCATTTCCAAAAAAAAGTTCTGCCATATCCTGCGAAAGCACGATAGAAGAATTTCCCTCCAGCGCTTTTCTATAAGTACCGAATTTTATTGCAAGCGGAAATACTTCAAAAAAAGTCGAATCAACAAAATAGCCGCTTTCTTCATATAACTTTTTGTTGCCCGCCTCAAACAATGTTTTTGTTTCGGGCAACATTAATACGCGAGCTGTTTTTTCTACCTCAGGAAAATCCTGTTGTAAAGTAGTTGCGTACATCGGTGCGGAAACAGCGAGTGTTTGTGCACCATCATGATTCGTGTATTCGTCATACACACGATACACTTGTTCACCCTCAGGAAGAAATTTATCATACTGATGTTCATCCCATACAAATAATCCGATTAAAATGCAGGCAATTAATCCCAACGTTAAACCTGCGATGTTAATGAATGAAAAACCTTTGTGCTTTGTAATATTTCTAAATGCGGTTTTGAAATAATTTTTAAGCATAGAAGTTGATTTTGAAATTTTGAAATTGGAAATTTTGAAATTTTCGAATTGAATTTTCGCCAATTTTTTATTCTGTTCTCAAACTTTTTACAGGATTTGCTAATGCAGCCCTTATAGCCTGGAAACTTACAGTAAGCAACGTGATAACTATTGCAACCAGTATTACCACAACAAAAACTTCAACATTTATATTCGTTCTGTATTTATCATCATAATTTTTCAGCCACTCATTCATGCAATACCAGCCAACAGGAATTGCAATTGCACATGATAATAAAACAAGCAATACAAAATCTTTTGAAAGCAATTGCCATAAGTTGAATACGCTTGCACCAAGTACTTTTCTTACGCCTATTTCTTTCACTCTTTGCTCCGCCGTAAATGATGCCAAACCAAAAAGCCCGAGACATGAAATAAAAATTGCCAGCACTGCAATGATTGCAGCAAGGTTGCCTACTAATTCTTCATAATCAAATTTCTTAGCGTATTCCTCATCTGCAAAACGATATTCAAAAGGATAGGCAGGATTATATCTATCAAAAACCGGTTTCATTAATGCAAGAGCCTTTGATGCAGACATATTCGGGTTCAGCCGGATGTCCAGATTACCTACCCAGTTTTTATCAAAAACTATAGTGAGCGGAGAGATGGGGCGATATGGTGATTGCATTTGAATATCAGGGATTACTCCAATAACAGTCATTGGCCTTTCGTTCCATTTCAATTGTTCACCTACCGGGTTTTTTAGCCGCATGCGTTTCACCGCTGCTTCATTTAAAATAACTGAATTCGAGTCTGCAAAATCTCTTGAAAAATCCCTGCCTTCCAGTAATTTTATACCTAATGTTTTTGTATAATCGTAAGTGGTAGTAATTGTTGAGAATAATACCGATTTTTCTACAGGCTGACTCCCCTTCCATTCCCAGCCATTGTTATTGCTGAAGATTTGTGAAGGAGGCGAATTACTTTGGCATATTGAAATAGCCGCACCCGAACTTAATAATTCCTGGCGAAGCGATTCAAAATGTTTGGCGATATCATCAGACCAATCTACAGAAATTAATCCTTTATTATTAAATCCAATGGGCCTGTTCTTTCCGTATTGTATTTGCTGATAAACGATGATCGTCCCAATCATCAGAATCACCGAACTTGCAAATTGAATAACTACTAATATTTTTCGTGGCAATGAACTTCTTTTGCCTGCTTTTAAATTTCCTTTCAGTACACGCACAGGATTGAAAGAGGAAAGATAAAAAGCCGGATAACTTCCTGCCAGCAAGCCGGTAAAAATGGTGAACAAAATCATAATCACCCAAAAAATAGGGTTAGCTAATTGCATGCTCATTTCTTTATCGGTTAGCTTATTGAAATAAGGCAAAGCAAGTGCTGCTAAACCAAGCGCTAATACAAATGCAAACGCAGACATCAACACCGATTCATTTAAAAACTGGTTAATAAGCTGTTTTCGTCCGGAACCAACAGCCTTCCTAACGCCAACCTCTTTCGCTCTTTTTTCAGAACGTGCAGTACTTAAATTCATAAAGTTGATACAGGCGATCAGTAAAACGATAAGACCTAAAATGCCAAACATCCTGACATATTTTATAAAGCCACCTGTGTTTTTGCCATTCTCAAAATCGCTGTACAACCTCCATTTTGACATTGGATGAATAAATAATTCCGGTTTAATATGCTTCAATGTATTCTCATCAGTAAAATGAGAAATAACAACATTTTTGATTTTTGCAGCTACACGTGAAGGGTTTGTATTTTTGTGCAGTTGAATAAATATCTGCCAGGAATTATTTGCCCAGTTTGTTTTGTGATATTGCTTTATCCATGAATAAATAATTTCCTCCAGCTGAAAGGGAATTAAATAATCAAAAGAAAGCGAACTGTTTTTAGGTTCTTTATCAACAACCGCTGTCACTTTTAAATCAGTAAGATTATCAAGCTTTATTGTTTTACCAACAGGGTCCTTATCCCCGAAAAGTATTTTAGCAGTTTCGCTTGTTAATACGATAGAATATGGATCATGCAAAGGGTTCTTACCGCCTTCAAGTATATTTAATGAAAACATATCAACAGCTTCTTCGCCAATAAAATGGCCGAATTTGCTAATCTTTTTTTCACCATAAGCCAACGAATGTCTTTGACCCCAATCGCACATGGCTACGCCTTTAAAATCGGGAAATTTATTTTTAAGTTCTTCACCCAACGGATAGGGTAAAGCATCCTGTGAACCGCGAACTCCATCAAAAGTTTGGTTCATCATTACCTGGTAAATTGTATCGTAATTTTTAAAATTTTTATTGGCAGAAACCTCATCATAAATCCATAAGCCGATAATCATTGCTACAGCCATGCCTGTTGCCAATCCGAGGATATTTATAATAGAATAAACTTTATTCTTTATGATGTTGCGCCATGCGGTTTTGAAATAATTTTTAAACATGATTGCGTTGAGTTATATCTTTTATAAATTTTATTATAATGACTATTTACCATTCATGCTCATTATTTTATTTCAGACTCTTTGCAGGAAGGTTATCTAGGTCTTTTTTTGCCTGAAAACTGACTCTTAATCATAATTAATATTAAAAATCTTAATTGTACGTAACCGCATATTATCCATACCGCTGGTAAGCGGTCCCAAAAATTGCCATAAATAGTTCAACCACTATACCAACAGTATATTACATTGATATAGAATTAGAAGCGGTAAAATTTATTGGAGCAAAGTGTACGAATATGAACAGTTGTATGCGTAAAAGCGAACAGTTGGTTTATTCGTTTTAATTGTGAAATATAGTAAGGGCGAAAACTCGTTTTCTTTAAATCACCTTTCTTTTGCGAGGAGAAAGCTAAATCAGTTCCAGATTATTAGCGCATTTGCTTTTTTATTTTTACTTGATTTACAATCAACGATAGTGTGCCTAGTATTATTAAAAAAAGCGGTAAGGCACCAGGTTCATCCTCAACCTTAATCATGTAAACCAGTGAAATGACACCGAAAAGTAAGATCAGTATCGAAAGTGCTGTGTAAATTTTTAAAATTTGGTTTTTTTTCATTGTTTGTAATGTTATTAGGCAAAAATATAAAAAGTACTTTGAATTACAAAGCAAACAAATTAAAACATTAAGAAATCGTGTACGTTTAAGTTCAAACAGTTTTAAAATTCATTCTTATAATCCAAATCACCTGAAACGTGAATGTCGCATTCAATACTTTAAAAATTTTAAATGGTGCAAGCCCTTTATTTAGTTTAATGCGCATCATTTCAAACAAACCTTGCGGTGTAAGTTGTATGAGTTCCTTCAAAGCTTGTACAATGTTTGTTGTTTTTAATTCTTTAATACTCCCTGGGATTTCCGGACGAAAAAGCTTCGACAGTTTTTCTTTATTCAGTCCAATTATTTTTCTGAAATATTTATTAAGCGATAAGATGCACCGGATAATAAAGCAGTCAGCCGCCCGTCTATTGATGCAATAAACTAAATAACCTGCTTATTGCACGATTAGACATTACAGATAATTTGTCTTAATTGTTATGCCAAAAAAGAAATGGCTTATTGAATGCACCCGTAAGAGCACATTTATTAAAGGATTGCTAATTTGTATTGATAAAGACCATCAGAATACCAATGAAAATATAAACGGCTAAAAAAGATTAGCTAATTTGACATACGGTATCTTTATATATTTCAAAGGAAAAACCGCCTTCAAATATTTTCATTTAATAAAATTATTATGCAAGCCAAAAAAAATATTTTCTTCTTGTCATTTATTCTAACGCTTATTTATTCCGCAAGCTGTGCATGTAATGAAAGAACGTCTTATACTACAGATACTATTGGTTTACCGCCGGTTGAAACCAAAGCTCCAAATAGTGATTACAAATCTGCATTTAAGGGACAAACAAGAGTTGCGGGCGTAAAAACAACAACACCATATAAGGTTGAAAAAATAGCAGAGAAGCTTGGTTCTCCCTTTGCAATTGTAACTATGCCCGATGGCAGGTTAATGGTTACCATTAAATCCGGCTACATGGAAATTCATAATGCAAATGGAAAGCTGTTAAAAAAAATAACAGGTTTACCGGATGTTATTTTTGGAG
>Ga0207652_10002731_pt1 | contig 14811 bp, 16 predicted proteins | sample KBSC63BmetaG_FD_184334 | JGI IMG/M metagenome (GOLD analysis project Ga0207652, IMG submission 184334) | Corn rhizosphere microbial communities from Kellogg Biological Station, Michigan, USA - KBS C6-3B metaG (SPAdes) (version 2) | ecosystem: Host-associated > Plants > Roots > Rhizosphere ... | reverse complement strand
TCAGCGCGGTGTTATTGAGCGACATAAAAAGAAAGCCGATCAACACAAGCTTCCAGAACTCGCCCGGCGCCACGCGCAAACTCTTGCCCGCAAGCAACGCGAGCCCCGCGATCATGATGGCCGCTAAAACACACCGCGCAGCCGACACCACTGGCGCCGTCAGATGCTCTCCAGCGACGTGGATTCCAGCGTACGTCGAGCCCCAGAACACGTACACCGACCCTAAGGCAAGCGGCACCAGCGTGGATTTTGGAATGCGTGAAAGCATGTGCATCCATGCTACGGGATGCGCGAAAAAATAGCCGGACCTCATGGAGGCCCGGCTATTTTTCGACACTGTGACGGCTAGAAGTTGAACGTCACCTGTCCCGTCACCGTTCGCGGCGACACAAAATGTGTGCCCGAAAACGTCGAAAGGAAGTTGTACAGCGCGTACTTATCGGTTACGTTGACAGCGGTAATGCTCAGGTTCGTTTTGAAGCGCTCGGTGGGCCGCACATGACGCAGTACATCGTCCCAGCCGAGCGCCATATCAAACATCGTGCGTGGCGCGACACGCGGCGGATTGCGGTCGTCGTTCTCCGTACCCGGGGCCGGCAGCTTCAACAGCGGCGAAGACAGTTGATTGCCCGCGCAGTTCGATAACGGATTCGCAAGCGTCGCCTGCAGCGAACCGCAGCGCAGCAGGATTTGCTGCTGCTGATCGGCGGTGAGATACGTGAGATCGACGGGATCATTGCCCTCGGTGGACGTGGAAAACGGCGCGCTTCCGGCGACCAGGCCGCTCTCATAGCGCCACGTTATGCCGTACCAGGGACCGCTCCTCCACGGCTGATACTGCATGTGCGTCGTCTGCTGAAACGCCTGGTCGTGGTCGATGCGGAACGGCGCGTCACTGGTGTTGTTGCTCGGATCGTTGAACAGGATGCCGCCAACCTCCGGCCCGAAGAACCGCGAGCGCGTGTGGCCCAGTACGGAGTACGCGGAAATACCGTGGGTTTCCGGCATCGTCAACTTGATTCCGAAGCCATCGATCTTCGACTTCTGCCACTGGATCGGAAACGCCAGCGGCGTGTTGAGCACGATGTCGAAGTCGAAATCGCGGTCGGTATACTTCCAGAAATATTCCGCATTCACGATGAGGTGTTTGCCAAAACCCTGCTCGAAGCCTGCGTCATATTGCGACCGCGTCGCCGGCTTCAAAGGTGTAGGGAAGCCCGCGCCTTCGAGGCCGCCCACACCGGTGGAACTGGAGACGATCAGGTTTTCGTTATACGGCGTCAGCATCAACTTGCCATAGCCGAGGCGCAGCACCGTATTCGACGGCTTGATGCTGTACGTTGCGCCCAATCGCGGCTGCACCAGGCTGCGATGGCTGATGCCGTCGTAGTTGTCAACGCGCCCGCCGAGCAGCAGTGAAAGGTTCTTGTACGTCAGATTGTCCTGCAAATACAGCGCTTCCTGCTTGATGTCGGTGCGTCCGTTGAAGTGATACAGCGTGCCGCCGCGCGTGAGATCGAACGGCGCGAGTGCCGGATTGTATTGCGGGTCGGTCGGATCGCCGTTGAAGTTCGGGTCCGTCACGCCGAGCGAGAAGCCTTCATGCAGGAATGTGTGATAGAAAACGGATCCGGCTTTGAAGTTGTTGATGCCCTTCGAGTAGGAGAAGTCGGTCTTCAATCCTGCGTTCTGCAATCGGCGCGACTGCGCGAGCGTTACCGGCTGGTCGTTGAACAGGTCATGGCTCGGGTAGTAATGAAAGTTGTCCTGACGCAGATACGGGTTCACCGAAAGCAGGCTCGACGTATTGAAAATATGCGTCCACGAAGGCGAGGCGTTGTAGCTAACTACCTGCGCGCGTTGGTCCTGGTTGCCTGTCTGCTGGTCGTACTGGTTCGGCTGCTGAAACCACGAGCGCGCCAGCACAAGGTTGAGTTGGAAGCTGTCCGTATCGCGCGGCTTCCAATCCGCGCGGTTGAAGAAGTTCTCGTTGTTGCCTTTATCGTGCAGAGGAGCAAACTCGGGCGTGTCGAGGTAGCGGCCGCTGTTGACGGCGTCAAAGCTGATAAAGTCGCCAAGCTTCTCCGACCCGAAGCCGAGCGACGCTGCGCCCACCGAGGTTCCGAAGGTGCCATAGTCGTAGCTCAGGCTGCCGGTCGGATGAGGGAGGCCGAGGCCGGAGCGCGTCGTCGTCTGCACCACCAGAGACGCCTTGTCGCCGTACTCCGGCGGAGCGATGCCGTCGATCACGTTGATGGACTGGATCGCGTTGGTCGAAAGCTGATTGCCGAACACGCGCGACTGCTGATCGCTGACCGGCTGCCCGTCGATGGAGTACGTCGTGTCGGCGTGCTCGCCCATGGGGTGGTACAGGCCGTTGGAGTCGCTCGCGATGCCGGGCGTGCTCAGCGTAACCAGTGAGCTCAGGCCGGAGTTGGTGCTTTCGCTCGGCAGCTTGGAAAACAGGTTGCGGTCGACTGCTGTAGCGCTGGTGGGGTCGTCATTGACCATGTCCTGTGCCTCGGCTTCGACGTTCACCACAGTGCTGGCGGCGCTGATGCCAAGATGAAGGGTCACCGGAGTGATGCCTGCGGTCCGCACAGTTGCGTCTTCTACCCCTGCCGCAAAACCTGAGGCAGTTGCCGAAAGATGGTAGCGACCGAAAGGAAGATTGCTGAAGTGAAATGTCCCGCTGCCGTCGCTGGCAACCGAGCGCGTGAAGCCGCTCAACGGATTGACGATGGTGACGGCGGCGTTCGAAACAGCCGCCCCGGTGCCGTCCGTCACGACGCCGGAGATATTGCCGGAAGTTCCCTGTGCTAAGGCATCGAAGCCACAAAACGAAATGAAGAGAAGCAGAAACAAGGAGACAGTGCGTCCCCAGATACGAGCGATATTCATTGGATTGTCTCCTGTCGGTGGAGAACACGCAGGCACGGCAGGATTACTAGCCGCGTGCGCGCTCAGGCCGTCCAGGCAGACTGAGCAGAAACTTCAATTCAGAAAATGTCGATCGCTCAGCCTGCCGCTGCAGCATCGCGCAAGGAATCTGCCGATTCTTTGCGTGATGCGAGCGCCGTTGCTGCCACAGGAGGCGGCCGGCCGAACATCGCGAAGCTCCACAGCTTTTGTGGCGCAACCAGAATACGCGCCGAAAGCAGCAGCCGAATCTCTCGGAGCGGTACCGGCACCACAGCCAGCGTGACCGGCAGCGCCGAGTGCATCGCCACGCAGAGCGGGCAATGCTCCTCACCCTGGCCCTGCGACGCGTCCGCAGGCAGGCTGGCATGCGCTGCATTGTCCGGCAGCCAGTCTCCGTGGATGTGGACGGCCTGCGCCGTTCCGATGGCGGCCATCAATGCCACGCAGAGCATTGCTACAACGCGCAGCCAATGGGGCTGCGCCGGGGCAATACGTCCGCGTTGGAGGTTGTTCGTCAAAGTTTTCAGAAGAGGAGTCCTCAAACGAGGCTCTCCTCCAGGTATGACGCAGCCTGCGCGCAAAAGGACTCAGTTAATCCGTCAGCCCTTGATCGCCTTGGTGAGTGCCGGCACAATCTCGAACAGGTCGCCGACAACGCCGATGTCCGCAATCTCGAAGATCGGCGCATCGGGGTCTTTGTTGATAGCGATCACCGTTTTCGCGCCCTTCATGCCGACCAGATGTTGAATCGCGCCTGAAATTCCTACTGCCAGATACAGCTTCGGCGCGACCGTCTGTCCGGAGCTTCCGACCTGCCGCTCCATCGGCAGCCAGCCGTTATCGCAGATGGGCCGCGAAGCCGCAATCTCCGCTCCCAGCGCCTGGGCAAGCTCTTCGACGATGCCCAGGTTCTCCTGCTCGCCAATACCACGCCCAACGCTCACGATGACCGGCGCGGCGGTAAGGTCGACGGTTTGCGCAGCCTCACGGAACGGCTCTCCCGGCGTAGTACGAATCTGCGCGGCGTCGATCTGTGGCGCAAACTCCTTCACCTGCGCCGATCCGCTCTCGACCGTATCGGCGCGGAACGTCCCTGCCTGGACTGACACCAGGCACACACCCTCGCCGGCGTGGCGATAGTCGGCATTCAACTTGCCCTGCATCCACTGCCGCACAAACACCGGTCCATCATGCACCGCGGTAACGTCGCTGATGAGCACCTGCTTGAACCGCGTCGCCAGCGCCGGCGCAAAATCGCGCACCTGGTAGGTGTGTGGAAAGACGACATACTGCGGCTTCGCCTCAGCAATCAACTGCTCAAGCGCCGCGCACCATGCGTCCGCCGTGTATTGCGTCAGCAACGTGTGACCGGCAGCCCACACCGTCTCGAGTTTCTTGTCCCCAAGCTCCTGCGCCAGCGGCGCGATACTCTCCGCCGCCCCCACCACCGCGGCCGAGCACGTCACACCAAGGTCGGCCGCAAGCTTCTGCCCTGCGGCCAGCGCCTCAAAACTCATGCGGTTCCAACCGGACCCGCTCTTCTGTTCCATCACGACAAGGACGCTCACAGGACTTTTACCTCAAACTTCAGTTTTTCGACGATCTTCGCCGCGATCTCATCCGCTGACCCGGTCAGCATCTCGGTCCGCTTCACGCGCTCCGGCGGATAGACCTTGACGATCTCCGCCACAGCCGCCGTCGCCGCGCCTGCTTCAACCGTCTGCGTCTCCTTGGAGCGGGCTTTCTTGATACCCATCAGCGTGGCGTAGCGCAGCCGGTTGCCACCGGACTGGATCGTCAGCAGCGCAGGCAGCGGCATCTCGACGTGCTGAAACCAGCCGTCCTCCAACTCACGTTTCACCTTGATGCCCGAAGCCGTCCGTTCCACCTGCATGATCAGCGTGGCATGCGGCACGCCCAGCAACTCAGCCAGCACCACACCCGTTTGCCCGGCGCCAAGATCGTCCGACTGCAAGCCCGTCAGGATCAGGTCCGGCGACTCCGCCTTGGCCGCCTCGGCCAGCAAGGCAGCAACGCCCAGCGTATCGCGCGCCGCCAGCGACTCCGCGCCTTCTTCCGCCGTGACAATGTGGATTGCCCGGTCGGCACCCTTGGCCAGCGCCTCACGAATCGTACTCGCCGCCCGTTCCGGCCCCGCGCAAAGCACGATAACCTCGCCCGAGCCCTCGCGTTCTTTCAACTGCAACGCCTCTTCAAGCGCATACGCATCGGGCTCATTGATGGTCCATGCGGCATCGCCCTCGTCGATGCTCCGGCCGTCAGCGGCAACGCGCACCTGCGCGTCGCGCTCCGGCACCTGCTTGATTGCTACAAGAATCTTCATTGGTACTCCATGTTTCCGGTTGACGCCGCTTTCGACGCAACATGTAAGAGTATCGCAACTCGGTGAGGATAGGCCTCCGCAGGGTGGAGCGTTGCGCGTTGCGCAGCTTCGCCTTACCATCGCCCTAGTGGACTTCGCCAACAAAAAGAAATTCGACTCGAACAATACCAGCCGCAAAGCCGCCGAAGCCGAGCGCCTTGTCTCTGCCGGCAAGGTCGACGACGACGACGTGGTGGAGCTAAAGCTGCGCCCCAAGCGCCTTGCAGAATTCATCGGCCAGGAGAAGGCGAAGGAGCAGCTCGCCATCGCACTCGCCGCCGCTAAAGCCCGTGGCGAAGCGCTCGACCACGTGCTGCTCTTCGGGCCGCCGGGACTGGGCAAAACCACCCTCGCAACCATCATCGCCAACGAGCTTGGCGTCGGATACCAGCAGACCAGCGGCCCCGCGCTGCAAATCCAGGGCGACCTCACTGCTATCCTCACCAACCTGCGCGAGAAGCAGGTGCTGTTCCTCGACGAGATCCATCGTCTGCAACCTGTCCTCGAAGAAAAGCTGTATACCGCGCTCGAGGACTACCAGATGGACATCATCATCGGCCAGGGCCCCAGCGCACGCACCCACACGCTCGAAATCAAGCCCTTCACGTTCGTTGCGGCGACCACCCGCCCGGGGCTACTGTCGTCGCCGCTGCGCTCGCGCTTCGGCATCCTGCTGCGGCTGGAATTTTATACGGACGACGAACTGCGGTTTGTGGTGGAGCGCTCTGCCGAAGTACTCGGCGTTCCCATCGACCGCGACGGCGCCGCCGAAATCGCCATGCGCTCGCGCGGCACGCCCCGCATCGCCAACCGCCTGCTGCGCCGCGTGCGCGACTACGCCGAAGTCCGCGCCTCGGGCCGCATCGACCGCGAAACGGCGATGGCCGCGCTCAAGCTGCTCGAAGTAGATGCCCATGGATTTGACGAGCTTGACCGCCGTCTTTTGCGCACGATCATCGAGAAGTACGACGGCGGCCCGGTCGGCCTCAACACCCTCGCCGCTGCGCTGGCGGAAGAGCAGGACGCGCTCGAAGAAGTCTATGAACCATTCCTCATTCAGATCGGCTTCCTTGATCGCACGCCGCGTGGCCGTGTCGCGACGCGCCTGGCCTATGAGCACCTCGGCATCGAAATGCCGCGTCGCGCACCGACACTGTTCGGCTGAACATCATTGAACAGTGTCACAGTTGACGCCCGGGAAATCGCATTTCTCCGGTATAAGTTTCCATTGCATTCTTGTGTTCTTGCCAGTCTTCAGGACTATGATCTGCAGTTTTGATTGGAAGCCCGGTGACGAAACGAGGACGTCGTAGCCCCCAGCTGGAAGGGTCAAAGTGAAATTCCCCTTGCTGTCTGTGTGGCTGGCGAGTGTGATTCGTTCTCCTTCGTCCGAATACGATCGTACAAAGACGCTTGCTCGTGGAATGGCCACACCCACTGTGTCGACGACATTTCCGCTAACGTGTCCGGCAGGCAGCGACTGACCAGTCAAACTCGCCGCAAGCGCGAGGCAAATCATCAGAAGATAGATTTTTATTGCGCTGGAGTATCGCAACAGAGTCTCCTTACGAATGTTTCTGGATGTTGATACGGTTCCCGAGCCTTCATCCTTTTTCAATTGCCAATCGAAGGCGTCCGTGTTGCTTATTTAGAACAGATTCTGCGATCTCTCGATCAACGCCAAGCTTATCCATTACGATGGCTGTCTTCACGCTGTCGCCAGACTCCTTCAGCAACCACGCAGCCTTCGCCGCATCGCATCCTGTCGCGGCGGCAATGATTCTCTCGGCGCGGTCGACAAGCTTCGCATTGCTCGGCTTCACATTCACCATCAGGTTGCCGTAGGTCGCGCCCGTCCGCACCATGACGCCTGTTGAGAGCATGTTCAGGACGAGCTTGGTCGCTGTGCCGGCTTTCAGCCGTGTGCTTCCGGTCAGTACCTCCGGCCCAGTTGCGGGCGTAATTGCGATGTCCGCGGACTGCGCCAGCGCCGAGCCTGGAACGCAGCTCAAGCCGATGACCAACGCACCCACCTCCTTGGCATAATCCATTGCTCCAAGCACGTACGGCGTGCGTCCACTCGCGGCGATCCCAACCAGTGTGTCGTCCTCAGTAAAGCCCGCAGCGGCAAGATCGCTCGCGCCTTCTTCGCGCGAATCTTCCGAATGTTCGCTCGACAAGCGCAACGCCCGGTCGCCGCCGGCGATGATGCCCTGCACCAGGTCTGCCGGAACGGAGAACGTTGGCGGACACTCACTGGCATCGAGCACGCCGAGCCGTCCGCTGGTGCCGGCGCCCATGTAGAACAGCCGCCCTCCGCGCCCGAATCGCGCGGCGATGTCGTCCACGGCGAGCGCGATGTTGGGCAGCTCCGCGCGTACGGCAGCCGCCACTTTTGCATCTTCGTCGTTCATCACTTCCAGCATTTCGAGTGTCGACAGCTCGTCAAGATGCTCAGTTGCAGGATTGCGCGCCTCGGTAAGAAGCTGCGCGAGCGCGGGTTGGTCAGGGGCTCTCATTTGTCTTCATCATAGCGATTCCGGCCAGCGCATTGCCCGTAATCTCTGCGATGATGGTGTGTCGCGGCAGCAGCGCGAACAGACTGGAAGTCCCCATGAGTGGTGAAAATCTCGACGAAAAGATTGTGAAGAAGAAGAGCATCCCGGCCCAAATCGTATTCTGGGTCGTCGTCATCGTCCTGCTCTACGCGTTCTACAAAGCCTTTTCAGGACACCCTAGCCACTAGAAAAGACACGCCGGAAATCTCATGTTCGAGCGCTACACCGACGAAGCCCGCCGCGTCATCTTTTTCTCCCGGTACGAAGCCAGCCGCCTCGGCTCTCCCGTCCTTGACACCGAGCATCTCTGGCTCGGCCTGCTGCGCGAGAGCAAGAAGGTCGTCAAGCGCCTCGCTCCGCGCGTAACCGTCGAAGCTGTCCACGAGCGCCTGCTCCGCCACAGCCTCAACGCCGAGCGTATTTCGATGACAGTGGACCTGCCGCTCTCCCGTGAAGCCAGGCGCGCCCTCGATGCAGCGACCGCGGAGGCCGACAGCCGGGGCCAAAAACACATCACACCTGACTACATCGTCCTCGCCCTGCTTCGCGAAGAGCAGCCCGCACCCTCGGCCGGTGGAAGCGTCTAACCGTCAGGAGCAACCGCCCGATGAAGAGCAAACCATCCTGGCCGCTGTGGCTCATCTGGCTTGGGGCCTATTCCGCTCTGGATATGGTGATCGCCTACCTGATCGACGGCCACACCACGTGGAACCAGGTCCCAGGCGCGATTGAAGGAGCTATCTTCGGCGCCACGGTCACATGGCTCTTCGCCCTTTGGCGCTGGCACAAAGCCGACTGCGGAGTTTAGAAACCACAAATGGAACAGCCCAGGTCAAGCCGCCGCCGGCTTTTCATGTCTGGTCGCATACACTACCAATCCCAGCCCTACCGCCAGCAATGCCGACGCCAGGTAAAACGGCGACCCCTCGGTCGGTATCAGGGGATGTACTCCAATCGACCTCGAAAACACCCATGTAAACAGTCCCGGGCCAATCAGGCCGGCGATGCCGCGGAGGGAATTTACCGCGCCTTGCATCTCCCCTTGCTGGCTTGGCGGCACATTGCGCGACATGATCGACTGCGCCGACGGCCACGCAACCGCCATCAGGTTCAACACCGGAATCCCCAGAAATAGCAGCAGCCCCGTCTTTGTAAACCCGAACAGGAAGTAGCCGCAAATGCCGCCGATATACCCAAAGATCATCGCCCGCCGCTCGCCCAGCTTTGCCAATGCCGGTTTTACCAGGAAAACGCCGTACAGTCCTTGAAAGATGCCGACCACCGCCAGCGACAGTCCCACCGTCCGGTTGGTCCATCCAAATCGCGTGTCGGCGTAGATGACGTACACCTGTTGCAACGACTGCTGCGCGATGTATCCCATCAGCAGCACGCCGGCCAGCGGCACCAGCCCTTTTACGCTCTGGAAAAGCCGTAGCGACCCGACTGGGTTCGCCCGCTTCCAGGAGAACTTGTTGCGCAGCTCTTTTGGCAGCGACTCCGGAAGCACAAACAGACCATACATCCCGTTGGCCAGCGACAACCCGGCGGCTACCCAAAAGGGCAGGCGTGGGTTCACATTCCCCAGCAAGCCGCCCATCGCCGGCCCCAGCACAAAGCCGACACCGAACGCTGCGTTCAACATCCCAAAGGCGGCCGCCCGTTTTTCTTTGGGAGTCACATCGGCCATATACGCCATCGCCGTCGGGATCGACGATGCCGTAAGCCCGGAAATAATGCGGCCCAGGAACAGCCACGGCAAGGTCGGCGCCAGCGCCATCACGACGTAGTCCAGGCCCATGCCGAAATTGGACAACAGAACCACCGGCCGCCTACCGAAGCGGTCCGAGAGCGACCCCAGCACGGGCGAAAAGAAGAACTGCATTCCGGCGAACAGGGTGCCGAACAGTCCAATCATTTTCGCAGCGTTCGACGCATTGCCGTTCAGGAACCCTTCAATCAGACGTGGCAGCACCGGCGCTATCATGCCCAGTGCCAGCATATCCAGCGTCACCGTCAGGAAAATGAACGTCGCGGCGGCGCGGCGGCCAGGAGGAGCCGATACGCCTACCGGCGCGCCCTCGCCGATGGGTTCCACCACCTCCGGCTCGCTCAAAATTGGGTTGGGAAGCTCTTCTGCCATGAACTCCGAGTATAGCGATGCATACTCGGCAGTTCGGGAGTCTCAACGAAGTTATCGGTGATACGAGCTCGACCGATTCCACCAGAAATCTCCCGCAATCAGCGATAAAACGTATGTCCCGACCGCTACCGCAAAAAACCAGTGGCTTGTTCGCATATTGCCCATTGCCACTAGTCCTCCGAATACGATCTGTAGCGCGCCAAACCGAATATCGCCACCGGTAAATCTCCATGCCGTCTGTCGCGCCGTTTGCCGCAATGACGGATACCGTCCCAGGGCAATGGCTATCAGGCCAAACGTCATTGCCGGCGCTAAACCGAGTGGGAGCGCCACCGTTGCCAGTACACCAAGGTACGCAACATCTTTTGCCAGCAATATCCGCCAACCCGCAACTGGCAGTAGATGGTACCGGGCCACACTCCCGGGCGACTCCAGCCCAAACATCCGTTGCGCATATGTGCTCAGCGTCAACGCAATCAGCAGCGCAAGAATGGGGAATGCGTCCACCTGCGGTTTCGCGGCACAAAATCTGTAAGAGGTTCCGACAACACTCAACATCACCGCCGTATAAAAATCGAGCGAGCTCAAGATATGCCGCAAACTGACCTGCACAACACCGCCCAAAGTCCCGGGAAATCGCGGAACATACGTCAGCAGCCGGAACGGCGACTCGCCACCAGTGACCCGCGCGGCGCAGAACACAAGCAACTGGACGAGTGCGGCGAATGCAATGAAACACAGCCCGACAGCCACACCCGCCCAAAGCACAATCACTCCGCCGAGCAGCCAGAATGCCGGACTCAGCGCAATGCCTGCCGCGCGCAGCAGCACGCGCTCTTTCGGACTCAGCGGCCAGAGATTTGCTCTTACCGATGGGACCTTTTCCAGCGTACCGGCAGAAATGGCGAACAGCATAGGCAAAAATAGGACCAGCAAGAACGGCAGCGCCGTCAGAAACGCTGTCTCACGGTCATGGCTTCCTTGCACCAGAAAAGCCACGCAAAAGAACAGATTGTTCAACCCCAGCGAAGACAGGCTGTTGAGGTCGCGCCGCGTCACAGCCCACAGCAGGCGCAGAGCCGCTAGGAGCCGAGCCAAGTCAACTCCTTCGTCGGCGCGTCATCCACGAACCGGAAATACGTCTCGCTTGTAAAAATCTGCGAGGGTTCCAGCGCGGAATCCCAGACCAACTTTCCGCGCTTCAAAATCAGCACCCGCGAAGCCAGGGTCTCCATCAGCGGCAGGATATGCGATGTCAGCAGGATCGCCGTTCCCTGCCTTGCCGCCGCTCTCAGCACCCGCAGGATCGTCCGCGAAGACGACGGATCGATCCCTTCAAACGGCTCATCCAGAAGCAGCACCCCGGGATTGTGCAGCAGCGCCATTGCCAGCGCCGTCTTCTTGCGCATCCCGTAGGAGCATTCGCTTACCGGCTTGTCTCGGCTGCTCGATAGTCCCAGCAGCTCCAGCAACTCACTCGTTCGCATCTCGGTTTTTTTCGCGGACAATCGATAAATCGGTCCTACAAGGTGCAGATTTTCCGCAATCGACAGCGATTCAAACAGCCCTATCTCTTCCGGCACTACGCCGATCAACTGCTTCACCACCGCCGGTTTAGCCGCAATATCGTGCCCAGCGATCGTAACGGTCCCTTCGTCTGCCGTCAGAAGTCCGGTCAAGATCTTCAAAAGAGTGGACTTGCCGGCCCCATTCGCTCCCAGCAGACCGCAGATTCCACTTGAAACCGTAAAAGTGACGTCGTTGACGGCGACCCGTCCCCCGTACGACTTTGTGACATTTCGGCAGTGGATCATCATGAGGAAAGTCCATTTGCAGATTACAGACCTGCATCCGCTAACGCTATCGAAGGCCGCCTAGGCATTGCTCCACGCTCTTGGCGCACCCAATCACATCGGAGTATCATCTAAATACACGAGGACACCACCATGGCATATAGCGAAAAGGTAGTTGATCATTACGAAAATCCCCGCAACGTCGGGACACTCGACAAGAGTTCTTCTGAAGTCGGAACTGGACTTGTTGGAGCACCGGAATGCGGCGACGTGATGCGCCTCCAGATCAAGGTGAACCCCGAGACCCAGGTGATCGAGGACGCGAAATTCAAGACGTTCGGCTGCGGTTCGGCCATCGCCTCCAGCTCGCTCGCAACCGAGTGGGTGAAGGGCAAGACCGTCTCCGAAGCGCTGACGATTTCCAACACCGATATCGTCAAAGAGCTCGCGCTTCCCCCGGTGAAGATCCACTGCTCGGTGCTCGCGGAAGACGCGATCCGTGCGGCGATCGGCGACTGGAAGAAGAAGAACAACGTGGGCGAAGAAGCCGGCGTTGCCGTAGCCGCTCACTAAGCGCTCGGTTAGCTTCAGCGAAGGCCGGTAGACAGCGATGTCTGTCGGCCTTCTCGCGTTTCGAGGCGATGGGAAAGCAACAGCTTCGGGCAGGTCGACACAATACTGACCATCCTGTGACAACACCAGTCGACGGGACTAGTAGGATCGCCCTTCAGTGGCCTTCCAATTTACCCCCGTCGCCGAGTCCCGGTGAGCACCCACCGCCAGTACGCATCCCTGCAAGCTGGCCGGGGCCTCGCGGCCCTGCTGGTCGTCGTCCATCATGTTTGCTTCTTCGCGACCGGCACCCCGCATCTCTGGCAGCGTCCCGCAATCGCCCGCTGGACGGCCGGTCCTCAGCTGGGCGTCGCCTTCTTCTTCGTCCTCAGCGGAATCGTGATTCTCACCGCCCACTGGAAAGACATTGGAAACCCGGCCAGCGTTCCCTCGTACCTCTGGAAGCGTTTCCGCCGGATTTATCCGGTTTACTTGCTGGTGCTGGCCCCTGTGTTGTGTAGCCAGCTCACATCTTCCAACCCAGAGTTTGTCTACAAGCACGACCCTTTCGTCATCCTCTCGAACATCCTGCTGGTCCACATTCACTCCAGCCAGACCAACCTCGCGGTCGCCTGGACGCTCTTCCACGAAGTCATGTTCTACGCTGTCTTCGCGCTAATCCTGCTGCATAAGCGAATGGGCGCGACACTCATCGCCGTCTGGCTGCTGCTTTCGTTGGTGAACCTTGCCCCTGGCGGCTCCGTCCTCCCGCAGAACTTCTTTTCCCCGCTCCACCTGCTCTTTGCGATGGGTCTCGTTGCAGCGTGGCTCCTTCGCCAGCAAAATATCCGGCAGCCGACGCTACTCCTCACCGCAGGCGCATTCGTCCTTCTCGCCTGCATCGTTTACGCCGGCTGGGCCGGGCAAGCCTCGAAGATCACATATGTCTCGGCCGGCCTCGGCTCGACCCTCGCTCTGCTCGGAGCCGCCGAACTGGAAACGCAAGGCCGCCTGCGCACGCCGCGCTGGCTCGCCTTCCTCGGCGACGCCTCCTACTCCATCTACCTCATTCACTTTCCTGTCGTTTCCACTGTGGGCCGCATCGCCTTCCGCCTCGATCCTCAGCCGAGACTGCCGCTAGGCGTCTGGATGCTGCTGATGTTCGCCACCGGAACCATCGCCGGATGTCTGCTGCATATGTTTGTCGAGCGTCCACTGCTAAAATGGTTAGGAGGATCGCGCCGGCCCGCAGAGCGGTCAATCCTTCCGGGTCTCCCGGCAAAATGACCCGGAAGCATCGCCCGGCTTTTCAGCGCATCCCATAAACATATGTCCACTGTCTCTATCTCGACCTCGACCAGCCAGGCAATGAGCGCCCCAGCGCCCGTTCCGAACAAAGATCCGCTGGCCGGTATGACACTCCTCACCGCGGAGGGCCAGCAACCTCGCGCCAAGCAAGCCATTGAGATCACCAAAAACGCCCTTAAGCGCATCCGCGTGGCGATGGCCAAGGAAGGTATCTCGCCCGACGCCGGCGGTCTCCGCGTCGGCATCCAGGGTGGCGGCTGCTCAGGCCTCAGCTACAACATCCGCTTCGACACCCAGCCCCGCGAGCGCGACCGCACCTTCGTGTTTGGCGAAGGCATCGAAACCCCCAACGATCCCTCCGGCGGCCGCCCTATCCGCCTCTTCGTCGATCCCAAGAGCTTCCTGTACCTCGCCGGCATGGTCCTCGACTTCGAAGAAACTCTCATGCGCCAGGGCTTCAACTTCATCAACCCCAACTCGACCAAGAGCTGCGGTTGCGGGTCTAGTTTTTCGGCTTAAAGCTTAAGCCACAACCTGATCAAGGGCCATCTCCACCCGGTTCTTCCCCAGCCTCTTCGCCGCATACAGCGCGGCATCCGCACACGCCACAAGGCAATCGGGGTCATCCGCAATCTGTGGCTTTCGGCCGCATACTCCGATACTCACCGTCACTACGCCGGCCACCGCCGATCCCAGATTCTCAAACCCCAGCTCTTCCACAGACTGCCGGATCGTCTCCGCAATCATTGCGGCATCGGCCGCTTCCGCCTCCGGCAGCAGCACGGCAAACTCCTCGCCACCATAGCGCGCAACCAGGTCGTAACCTCGCCTTGGCTGATCTTCCAGCACGCGCGCAACGTCGCGCAGGCATTCGTCACCCTGCGGATGGCCGTAGCGGTCGTTCAATGTCTTGAAGTAGTCGATATCGATCATGATCAACGAAATGGAATTGCCCTTTCGTGCAGCCCGTCGCCATTCCGTGCCGAGGATCGCGTCAAAATGCCGGCGGTTATGCAGCCCCGTCAGCCCATCCCGGATCGACAGTTCGCTCAGCATCGCGTTCACTTCCCGCAGTTGGCGTTCACTCTCCAGCAGCGCTCTCTGCGCAGTCCCCAACTCTGCATGCGCCGCTTTCAGGTCGCGAAGCCTCCGCTT
>Ga0207652_10002727_pt1 | contig 14815 bp, 18 predicted proteins | sample KBSC63BmetaG_FD_184334 | JGI IMG/M metagenome (GOLD analysis project Ga0207652, IMG submission 184334) | Corn rhizosphere microbial communities from Kellogg Biological Station, Michigan, USA - KBS C6-3B metaG (SPAdes) (version 2) | ecosystem: Host-associated > Plants > Roots > Rhizosphere ... | reverse complement strand
GTGGATCGTGCGGACACGTTATACCATCGTGCTGTAGCATTGATAGAGGATTTGAAAAAAGAATAAATGGTGATTAAGTGAACAGTAAAGGAAGAAATAATAACGTTTTATATTTTATTGTTTAAAGGATCAGAAATCAAAAAATTAAATAAATCAGAAATCAAAAAATGGAGGTACATCATCATCCTGACTTGCATCACAAGAAGAAAAACTTTAAAGAATATTTTTTAGAGTTCCTGATGATTTTTCTTGCCGTAACGCTGGGTTTTTTTGCAGAGAATATTCGTGAATACGTTTCGTCGAGGGATAAAGAAAATATTGACATACGGAGTCTTTCGAGAAATCTAACAGAGGATTCGGCAATGATTGCGGATCAAATTCAAAGTAATGAAACAGGAACAGAAATGATTGACAGCATGATGGAATTGATCAGGTCCGGAAGATATAAAGATGAACCGGAAATGCTTTATAGATTTGCTTATACCACCCGCGGTTTTCAGGATTTTCAGTATTCAAATATAACGTACGAAGAGATGAAAAGCTCTGGTAGTTTTGCATTCATCCGTAAAATTAATATCCGGAACGACCTGGTGAATTACAACAATTTTATCGTCGACGGGCTCAGGGGTTTAGAATCGCGTATGCTGGAAACAGAAAAGAACCAGGCGAATCTTCAAAGTGATATACTTGATGACAGTTTTTACCCTTCTGTTGACAGTATCATTTACAAACATGCTCTCAGATGGCATTTTTATAAGAATAAAAATAAGCGCGTTTTCCTTACGCGCGACAAACAGGCTCAATTTTCAAAATTGTACAATTTGCTTTTTGAAAGGAATGTGATCTTCCATTATTATCAATTAAACATGAAAGAATTAAAAAACCTTAACCGGCAATTGCTGGCGTCAATTTATAAAGAATATCATTTAAAAAATGAATAAAAAAGAAAACATTCAACAGTAAAATCATGATTTGATACTGGATAAAAACTTAAGAAGTGAAAAAATAAACTCATCAACATGTATAAATTATTATTGTTTTTAGTGCTTTTTCCGTGCATGCTAAAAGTCTGCGGACAGCCATTGCCAGACAGTACAAAGGCAAAATATTCTATTGCAAAAAATGATAGAGAAAAAGGCATGTGCCTCATAGATTACTTTAAACATCAGCCATTAAACGACACTGCAACAAAAACGAATATTCTTTTATTAAAAAGCTGGTTTCAAAAACAAGAAGATGCTACCGGTATAAATTATACCGAGCTGGGTCTTGCACAGATCCTGGAAAAAAATGGAGACTTCCCGGGATCTCTCAAGTTATTGTTTTCGGTATTACCCCAATTTGAAGAGCAGAGAGACAGCTTTGGCATTCAGACCACATATGCATTAATTGCGGGCACTTATATGTCTTCAAAAGATTATCTGAATGCGGCGGAATTTGCCAAAAAAGAAATTGCAATTGTGCAGGCTGGCAATGATAAAGCTTTATTATCGAGATCGTACAATGGAATAGCATGTTATTATGGCGAAGGAAATATGCCGGATTCAGGAATGGTGTATGCCCAAAAAGCAGTGAAAATGGATGGCGAATTAAAGAACTATCAACAATTGGCTGTTTCTACAAGCACGCTTGGAGAAAATTATATTGCTGCCGGAGAATACGATATCGCATTGCCTTTTTTAAGAAGAACTGCCAGCTATTATAAACAATACGGAGCTCCCAGACCTTACCTGGATGCTTATCTTAAAAATGATTTTGCCCAATTGTTTCTGGCGACAAAAATCTATGACAGCTCTAACGATTATGCCCGCCAGGCACTCACGATATCTGTTCCTTCTGATGTTAAAGATCAAAGTATGCGTTCTTATGAATACCTGTATAAAAGTTTCGACGAAACAAATCAGCAGGATAGTCTCAATAAATATTTCCGTTTAGCAATGCTTACTAAAGATTCGCTTCTGAGCCTGGAAAAAGTTAAAAGTATTCAGGCACTTACTTTCCAGGAACAATTGCGGCAACAGGAAGCGGATGCGGAAAAAATAAAAGCCGGGGAACAGCGCAAACTGAATATTCAATACGCATTGATTGCGCTAAGCATTATTATGTTTATCACGGCATTTTTAGTTTTCAGCAGAACGCATGTTGCAAACGAAAAGATCATTTCCTTCTTTGCTATACTGGGTTTATTGGTGGTGTTTGAATTTGTAAACTTATTACTTCATCCATGGGTGTCATCAATCACAAATGATTCTCCGGTATTGATGTTGCTCGCGTTGGTATTGATTGCATCTTTATTAATTCCAATGCATCATCGTTTAGAACATTGGATAAAAGAAAAAATGATTGAGAAAAATAAAGCAATAAGATTAGCTGCTGCAAAAAAAACAATTGAAAAATTAGAAAAGAAATAGACCATGACTACTAAAACCAAAGAAAGAATAATAAGGCTGATCATTTATGTAATCATTGGCTTCGCGGTTGCATTTACCTGGCATCAAATGAAAAGCAACTGATAATGAGTGAAGAAGAAAAAATAAATCAGTCGACAGACGGTCGTCAACCATCAACAGAAGAAAACAAAATTGTTGAACAACCAGAAACCCAAAACTCGAAACTACAAACTGCAAACATGGAAGCACATCATCCGCATCACGTAACACATAAAAAGGAATGGACAGAATATCTTCTTGAATTCTTAATGATATTTCTTGCCGTCACCATGGGGTTTTTTGCAGAGAATATTCGCGAAAATTACGACGAACATAAAAGTGCGAGAGAATATGCAAGCCTGCTGATTGAAGACCTTGCTACCGATACGGTGGAATTAAACCGTGCTGGGCACATACAGAATTTAATTATCACAGCAGGAGACAGTTTGGGAAATTTACTAAGTACCGATCCTAAATTAATTGTTGGAGGCAAACTTTCCGAAACATACTTTTACCATGCTGCCTTATTCTGAATTAACTGACAAAGAAAGACGTGACAATAAGCAACTACTATACATTTCATAGTATCAGAACTTATCAGGATCGCGAAAATATTAGAAACTTAATCAACACCCAGGATCATTTGATCAAGATGGTAAAAAAAGAAATTAATTCAACAACATTAAAATAAACAATGGAAGTACATCATCATCCTAAAGTAGAAAAGAAAAACTTCAAGGAATATTTTTTGGAATTCTTAATGATATTTCTCGCGGTAACGCTTGGTTTTTTTGCAGAAAATATAAGAGAAAGCATAAAAGATAAAAAGCAACTGCACGAATATATTGAATCAATGGTAAATGACCTGCAAAGTGATACGTCCCTTTATCATTCAGCAGTTGAATACAATTTATCGAAATGCACGATAATTGACAGCATCATTCAGTCGCTATCTGATAATGATAAAAGCAGCAATAATGTTCATCTTTATCTCCTGGTAAGACAGTTAACCATGGGCACCTTTGTTATTTCTACTACACCAAAGACATTCGATCAAATGAAAAGCAGCGGAGGGCTGAGGCTTATCGGGAAACAATCTGTTAATGACAGTATTGGTTCTTATTACCAGTGGACACAAAGGTTTGATTATTGGTCTGACTTTCAGAAGCACAGGCTGAATGAAGTAATTTCAATAAACGAAAGAATATTTGATTCGAAGGTCTTGTTTTCTATACTCAAAAAAATGGAAAATGATTCCGCGTCTTTTATGCTTGAGAATAATCCTAAACTTATTTCTTATGACCCGATTTCAATAAACGCTGGAATAATGCGCTATCAGTATTATTATGGATTTCTTCAATTGATGAATGAGAGATCAATGTCTGCCTCAGCTCAGGCAAGCCGTTTACTCGCTTTATTAAAAAATGAATACCATCTGAAATAATTTTTATGGAAGTACATCATCATCCAAATGTAAAAAAGAAAAATTTCAAAGAATACTTTTTAGAGTTCTTAATGATATTTCTTGCGGTAACCATGGGCTTTTTTGCGGAAAGTATCAGGGAAAATATTTCGAACAGCCATAAAGAATCAAAATATATGGAAAGCCTGGCAGCCGACCTTGAATCGGATACAACACAAACAGATGTAGCAATTGATAGTTGGAAAGGATATAATGCTAACACTGATAGTGTCCTTTTGTTTCTGAAGAAGGATATAAACCAGGAGAATATTAATATGCTGTATCGTTTACTTGGCAACGATTTTTTTCATTTTAATTTGTTTAAATACAATAATAAAACTATAGAAGAATTAAAAAGTTCCGGTGATTTCAGGCTTATAAAAAATGAAAAGATTGCCGATGAGATAATGGCTTACGATTTAGATATGAAATATATTCTCCTCCAGGAACAGGATGTGAAAAATTTAATGATTGATTCTAAAACTATTGAGTCAAAAGTTTTTGATTATTCCCAATTGAATGATAAATGGAAATATAATGAAGCCTTAAAATTTAATGTAAAGATTTACGATCATTTCTTGCTTACAAATGATAAACAAACCATCAACGAATATTTTAATAAGCTGTGCACTTTTCATGCTTTGGCTGCAGTGCATGAAACACTTTTTGAAAAAGCAAGAGTTAAGGCATCCCAATTATTAAAAAATATTCAACGTGAATATAATCTTACAAATCAATAAACAAATAAACAATGGAAGTACATCACCACCCACACGTAGAGAAGAAAAATTTAAAAAAATTTAAGAAAGAGATACTTTTTAGCTTTCTGTTTATTCTTCTTTGTTACCCGTCTTTTACGCAAAGTATCCATAGCAGTGATATTGCAACGATCAAATCTTACAGGGCTGCTTCCAACGATGCCATTAAAAAACATGACATAAATGGTATCGCTAAATATTGGCTAAATGATTTTGTGCAGGTGATTGGCCGTGGCACCTATCAAACGGGAAAGGATACCATTATAGCTTCCTGGGAAAATTTATTCAGAAGCAATCCAAAGGTCAGTTACATCCGGGAAACGGAAAATGTTATAATCAGTGATAATGATACCATGGCATGGGAACAGGGGAAATGGATCGGCATTCATTCGTACAGCAAAGGTGGTAATTATGCTGCCATGTGGATTAAAAGAAATGATCGCTGGATGCTGAAAGCAGAATTGTTTGTCTCGCTGAAAGCTAACAAACAAAACGAATAAAATCATTCAACTTTTAAAGCAAAATGAAAAATTGCGGAAAAGAAAAATAATATTTTAAAAAAATTATTTAAAAGATGACGGCTAAAACAAAAGAAAGATTTATTCGTATTGTTGTTTATGTAATCATTGGGTTTGTGGTAGCATTCATTTGGCATCAAATGAAAAGCAATCAATAATCGTGAGGTAAGGAGAAAAAATTAATCTCTCAGCAATTGAAATGAATCGTCAACAGTAGAATAGAAAACTGTTGAATAACAACAAACTGAAAACCTCTAGACTACAAACCGAATATATGGAAGTACATCATCACCCACAAGTAGAAAAAAAAGGATTCAAAGAATATTTTTTGGAATTCTTAATGATATTTCTTGCCGTAACACTCGGTTTTTTCGCAGAAAGCTACCGGGAATATTTGAACAATCGTTCAAAAGAAAACGAATACATGGCTTCACTGGTTGAAGATCTGAAAAGCGATACTGCATTTTTAGATTTGAGTATCCATACATTAATCCCTTATCATTTAAAATGGATGGATTCAGCAGCGTATTTATTGCAAATGCGCGAACACAATGGAAAAGACAGAATGGTTTATCAGGCACTGATAATAGGTACCGCCTGGACGTATGATTTCCATTTTACACAACGGACTTTATCTCAGTTGCACGCTGAAGGTTTTTCTTTAATCAGGAAAAAAGAAGCGGTAAATGCAATAACGAAACTGGAAAGCAATTATGAACTTTTTTCTCCTGTTATTGAAGTGATGCAGAAGATGCAAAACGATATCGATATCTCTTCTTATGGGTTTCTTAATGGAACGGAAGATTATAATGCAGGCAAAATTGCATTTGAAGACCCTTCCTTCACCAGGCTTAAATTATCAGATGTTCCTGCAACAGCAATAGTAAACTGGCAAAATACAAATGCTATCAGATTATACGCAGATAAACTTAATAGATATAGCTTTTATTTACGAACAGGCGTGAGAGATGATTATGAGATTTTTGATAAGGAAATTACAGAAACTATAAAAATTATACAAAAAGCATACAAACTTTAATAACATAAAATGGAAGTACATCATCATCCTAAAGTAGAAAAGAAAAATTTGAAAGAATATTTTTTGGAGTTCCTAATGATATTTCTTGCAGTAACCATGGGTTTTATTGCAGAAAACATAAGAGAACATTTTAACGATCATGGACAGGAAGAGCAATATATTCAATCACTCGTTGAGGACCTCGGGTCCGATACCGCAAGAATCAATGACATCATTCAATTTGATGAAGCCAAAATAATTGCTTTGAACAGTATGTATGATTGCTATGATACGGTTACTAATAAGCTTAAAGCAACTTCGTGTATGGGCGTACTGATTAAATTTTCAAAAGTAAACAGGCCTTTTTTGATAAATGACCGTACTATAAGACAGCTTGATGCGGGAGGTTTCAGGTTGTTGAAGAAGGAAGATGCCGACAGTATTCTTGCTTATGAGAGAATGTATAAGGATGATTACGATTTTGAAACAACTATTTACCAGGAAGCGCAGAATAATGTTCGCAATACATTGAATGAACTGGCCAACTTTAAAGTAGTCTCACCACTTGAGAACGTTTCTTCACTTAATGGTGCCGATTCAGGGAGTAGCTCTTTAAATGGAGCATTATTGTTTTCAGGTGACAGAAACTTATTAAACAAGTGGTTTAACCAATTACAATTGTATTTAAGGGTTACAAAAGCACAAGCTACACTTTTAAGCAGATTGCAGGCAAAAGCGAATAATCTTATAAGCTTCTACAAAACCAAACATCATCTTAAATAAAAACAATGGAAGTTCATCATCACCCGCACGTAGAAAAGAAAGGATTCAAGGAATATTTCCTGGAATTCTTAATGATATTCCTCGCGGTAACAATGGGATTTTTTGCGGAAAATATCAGAGAGGCCGTCACCGACACGAAGAAAGAAAGCCAGTATATGGTGTTACTGGAGCAGGATCTAAAAAAAGATACAGCAGCCCTGCACTACAGCATTCGAAGGTTGAATACAGATTTCAGCAGTGAAGACAGTATCATATCGTTGTTTGCTGAAAATAGATTGGGCGAAAGAGATGACAGTACCCTCAGTTTGCTCTTCATTACTTCGGGGCTCAGTGTAGATATTGCCTTCAACGACCGGGCGGCCACTCAACTAAAGAACTCAGATGCGATGAGACTGATAAGGCATAAGGATGTTGTCGCAAATATTCTTCAGTACTGGAATAATCAGATCCGTATAAACCAGATACACGACCGGTTTGAGAATCAGCGTTTGCAGCATCACCAGGTAGCTTATAGAACTTTTAACTGGTACCGGGAGTATTATATAAACGCGGAAGGGAGCAGCAACGCCGTGTTGCATTCCCACCCCAAAACTATCGTCAATCCAGCGAATTTGAATGAATTTGTAAACATTGTCGCCGACCTTTATAATACCGGCAAAAATCAATATATGCCTTACCTGGAGGAACAGTTGCAACTGGCAAACAAACTTATAGGTCTCATTAAAAAAGAGTATGACTTGCCTGTTGAAACAAATGAAGATTAATTGAAAGGTAGAGCAGCGAAGTTTTTTATTTTAAACATCAAAGAAGAAAATCATATCATCAAATCAGAAAAAGCAATGGAAGTACATCATCATCCTAAAGTAGAAAAGAAAAATTTCAAAGAATATTTTTTAGAATTCTTAATGATCTTTCTTGCTGTAACACTTGGGTTTATTGCAGAGAATATTCGTGAAAATATTTCTGAAAATTCACAAGCGAAAGAACTCGCGAAAAGCTTATACAAAGAAACTTATTCCGACTCCATTAATATTCATGAAAAGATATTGGGAAGACTTGAAAAAGAAGATTACATAAAATATTTTGTGGATTATGTCAGGGATAGTGATCTTGTAAATCTTTCTCCAAATTTCTATCCCGCTTTTACTTCAACTTTTATCAGCACCTTAACTATAATATTTCAACCAAAAGACGGCATTCTCAACCAGCTTACGAACTCCGGTGCTTTACGGTATTTTAAAAGCACCCAACTTCAACAGGAAATTGGCAACATCAGCGTTGATATTGCGAACCTGAGAAAAGGAAATGATGAAGAAGAAACTTTCAGGGAATCAAAAATGCGTGCCTTTATAATTGATCATTACGATTACAAGTGGTTTGAACAATTAGCCGCAATGGCTGATCAAAAATTAAGTAATCCATTTATAGAAGGCTGGTTTAAAAAGCTGGATCTAAATTCACTAAAAAAACCGGAGATAATAAATGGTGCTCAATTTAACCGCCAGCAGGCAGCCAGCATAGCATCTGAATACCTGGTTATCATCAGGGGATTCCGGCTGATATTATATAACCAGTACGTAAAATCTAACCATGAGTTGCTTGAAACCCTAAGAAGCGAATATCATATAAAATAAAATTTAAGTAAATCCACAATGGAAGTACATCATCATCCTAAAGTAGAAAAGAAAAATTTTAAAGAATATTTTTTGGAATTTGTAATGATTTTCTTAGCAGTAACGCTGGGATTTTTTGCGGAAAATATAAGAGAGCATTTCAGTGATAAATCAAAAGAAAATGAATTTGTTGTTTCACTGAAAGAAGACCTTATATCAGATACAACCCAATTAAGTTCTCTTCTTCCGATTAGTGAGAAAGTTTATGAAAACCTCGACAGTCTATACCTTTTAATGCAAGCTGCCGCACAAGGAAAGCCTTATGATATACACAAACTTTATTACTTAAATTTTACCTACGGCTTTGGTCTTTCTATGTTCACACCTAATAACCGAACCATATCACAAATAAAAAATACCGGTGGTTTTTGGCTTATAAAAAATAAAGTTTGTCGGGATAGTATAACTGTGTATGATAATTTCAATGAAACTGCTATAAAATTTAATACAACAACTTACTATGATTGGATGAACGATTTGAATAAGATGTCGCAAAAAATATTTTACTACGATCACGTTAAAACATTTGCTTCGGACTTTAATGAGTACAAATTCTTTTTAAACGATTCCCTGCAATTAAAATTGGTAAATAATGATCACTTGCTTTTAAGCGAATATGCAAACAAGGTAAGGTCTTTAATGATGATGTTCGCTGTTCTTGGGTGGGCAGAGCAATCACAATTCGAACGCGGTAAAAGATTAATCTTTTTATTGAACAAGGAGTATAATTTGAAAAATAAATAAACAATGGAAGTACATCATCATCCTAAAGTAGAAAAGAAAAACTTCAAAGAATATTTTTTAGAATTCATAATGATATTTCTTGCAGTAACTATGGGATTTTTTGCGGAAAGTCTTCGTGAACATTTGAGCAATCATTCGAAAGAACGAGAGTACATCATCGGCATAAAAAAGGATCTTGTTGCAGACACGGCAAGCATGAACGATTTTCTTCCTTATTTAATTTCAAGAATTGATCAAACTGATACCCTCATAAAAATTTTGCAAACACCCGGAGTTACCGGTCGCGGAAGTGATATGTATTACCTGGCCAGGCTTACTACCAAGCTTCGTTCTTTCATATCAAATAATACTACCTTAACCGAACTGGAACACTCCGGAAATTTCGGGCTGATAACGAAAGAACCTGTGTTGACAGGCTTGGTAAAAGTTCAAAAAATAGCGGAAACTTATAAAGTAATTACCGGTTTGGATGAGCAGGAAGCTGAAATGACTTACCCTTTATTGGGCAAGCTGTTCGACGCATCTGTTTTTAATACCATGGAATCAAGTTCCCGGTTTCTGATTGATTCTACAGCAAGTGCTTTTGCCAATATTACAAAACCCGCCGGCAATCCTCAGTTGCGCAATCATAATGCGGACGACATTAATCAACTAATATTCGATCTGCACGAACGGAACGGAAGTTTTATTGGGGAAGTTGGCATTTTAAAAGCACAAAAGGCGGAGGAAATTGCGCTGATTCAAACCATTAACACACAATATCATTTAAAAGATAGTAACCCAACAAAAGTGACAGATTAAAAAACCGGAAGCTGTTTACTTGTAAAAATAATTTGCCAAATTTCCATTATGAGATTGGACGCAGTTACCATTAAAGATATTGTCAACGCACCTCCCACCGGAAACACATTTTAATCCAAAGCTCCGGGCTGCAAGCTGTGGTTCGTTGTTTTGCCAGGAGTGAACAGTTTCCATTTTCCCTCTGAAATAATTTCAATGGCGCCGCCATGTACTTTGACGGCAGTTTGATCGTCAATAGCGTACACCGGAACCGGCAGCTTTGCAGCCCACTTTTCTGCGTTAACCACCGACGCATCAGGGTGATCCTTATTGTCAAAATGTGGAATTAACGCAAAGTCAACCAATCCTGCTCCGTGAGCCATAGCGAAAGTTCTGTTTATTTCTCCGCCGGGTGTTTCGAAAACCATATCTTCTAACTTTAGCGCATGATTGCTTCCGCCGGGAGGAGTTGAATATGTCTCTGCAAAGGTAGAGCTCACTGCCATGCTTCCGGCGCTCACTCCCACATACACCATTTCGCGCAGCAGCGATGGCAACAGTTCTGCCAGCCCTGACTGTTGCAGCCAGTAGCTTAAATACAGGGGATCCCCGCCCCAAACCAGGAGTGCATCCGTATCGTCGATTGCCTGTATCCACACTTCCTTTTTGATACTGGGAAGCGCAGTGAGTTCCAGGAGACCTAAAGATTTCCAGCCCAGTTCACAGAATGGCGATTTGGCTTTTCCGCTGATTGGCTGCCATGCATAACGGGCACCAAAGGGGAAAGGGTATATCGCTGTCGGAATGAAGAGGGCATTGGATTCGGCGATGGGTTTGCCCAGGAGGTCGGTTAAAGCGTTGTAAATGCTGGTATTGCTGATTCCGCTGCTGGTAAGAAGAAGCTTCATATTGAATGTCTTTTTATAATGACTGCTACAATGCGCGCTTGCTGCTGTGCCCGCATTCATTAGTCAATTGAAAAACCATAGCCGAAGATAGGTACAAACCCTCCCGGGGCCAAAAGGAAGGTTTGACGGTACTTCCCTTATTATTCATCTGCCAAATTTTATGAAACAGGTATTGACGAATTTAGATTTTTAAATAACCTGTTTCATTGATAGAAAGATGTTTCGTGTGCCACGAACGAGGGGATTCAGATAATCCATTTGTGAATCTTTGCGCCTTTGAGCCCTGGTGGCGAAATCCTTTTTTCTTTTGCCCACTGCTATTCTTAGAATGGTTCAAAGAAATGCTGTGCAGGGCAATAATACTTCAGGACGCAGTGATATTATTACCGCAAAACGCTTTTGGAAAGGAAGTGGATTTCGTATAATATTGTGTTGTGTGATTATAGACAGATTTAATCCACTGCATATCAAAAATTCTATCCCTCAAAACAATTAATTTATTTTTATCTTAATGACAAATAATGGAAGCAACACTTCTCTTCGTACTGCAGCTCTACGTGCGGGTTTTGCCTTACTTGTTATGGTAATAGCCGCACCATTCGTAGAACTCTTTGCCTATCCAAAACTTGTTGTTTCAGATAATGTGGAAAAAACAATAAAAAATATCACAGACAATAAAGGACTTTTTGTTTATGTAATATTTGGTTACCTATTGACATTTGTTTGTGATATTGTTGTTGCCTGGGCACTTTACATTTTATTGAAACCAGTAAATAAGCAGCTATCTTTCCTCACCGCTTTATTCAGATGGGTATATACTATTATTGCCTTAATTGCACTTCTTAATCTTGTAACTGTTTTTAGGATATTAAATACTTCCGATTATTCAACGCTTTTTCAGTCAAACGAAGTCAATACTCTAATTATGTTTTTGCTTAAGTCATTTAAAGGCAGTTGGTATTTTGGCTTTGTATTTTTTAGTATTCACCTTATACTGCTGGGTTATTTAGTTATAAAGTCGAGCTACGTGCCGGGTATACTTGGAATATTATTAATAATTACCGGCTTAGGCTATTTATTGACAACTATCAAACCGTATTTATTTTCAAACGTAAATATTGATTTTGCTAGATACACATTTTATGGAGAATTGGTGTTTATGCTGTGGCTATTAATAAAAGGATGGAGTATTAAAGAAGTCACTTCATAAATTACTGACAAAAGAATAGCGAACCATGCTATCGTTAGAATTGGTATTATTCAACTGCCAAATTTTATGAAACAGGTATTGACGAATTTGGATTTTTAAATAACTTGTTTCATTGACTGGAAGACGTTTCCTGTGCACGAACCAGGGGATTGGACGCAGGGTAAATACAAAAAGCAGACATTTATTTGTCTGCCGGAAGCGTTTCTGCCTAATTTGCAAAAAGCTTTTGTTTCGTTAATATTTGAATACTTTTCCCCTTCAAGCGTTACTTCTTTCTTTAGAATGATCGCATAAAAATGAAAGGTGACTTTTACTTTTTGGTCGGTGGTAACTTCGAATTGCGCTGTTGTCGTATTGTTGACGCCTCCTGAAAATACGTTATTGCCTTTGTAAGATAAAGCCTCTCTTATCTGGCCATTCCACTTTACAAACATCAGGTTTCCGTCTTTGTAAAATTCCATCATTGATTTGTCGTTCATTTTGTAAATGCCCACAAGACGAAAAATAGCACTAATATTTTTCGGATTGGTGCACGCTGGTGAGGCAATCGACAAACCTAATTTTTCCATCTTTAATTGCAACAATCGCTGCCACAACCGCAGGTTTTACTTTTTTCAGCATAGACGGTAATGCTGAAAATGCCTGTGTTTCCTGCTCTGAAGTCAGCTAATTCTTTTTCGCTCAAATAGTTTTTTAAAATATCGTCAGGAAGGTGGATAGGTTTTTGCTTTTGAACGGTAATGTTGGTGAAACCATTTAATTCGATCAGTTCAAGATACGTTTCTTTTTGTATCGCACCTGCCACGCAACCTGCATACATTTCTGCATCTTTGCGCAACGCATCAGGCAAATTGCCGATTAATACTACATCTGAAATACTGAAATGTCCGCCGGGTTTTAATACACGAAAGATCTCTTTAAATACTTCATTTTTGTTGGGTACCAGATTCAAAACACAGTTGCTTACAATCACATCAGCGCGGTTAGAAGAAACCGGTATTTTTTCAATGTCCCCCTGCCTGAACTCCACATTGTAGTACCCTAACTTTTTTGCATTGTCCCTTGCTTTCTCAATCATAGCTGGAGTAAAGTCAATACCTATCACTTTTCCATCTTCGCCTGTTGCGGCTCCTGCCACAAAGCAATCATTGCCGGCGCCGCTGCCCAAATCAATAACTGTGTCCCCTTTTTTTATACGCGCGAATTGCGTAGGTAAGCCACAGCCTAAACCCAGATCGGCATCGGGATTATATCCTTCAAGCGAAGTGTAATCATCGCTCATGATGTTGTAAACATCCGTGGAACAACAGCCGGAGCCGCAGCACGATGACTGATTGGTTTCTTTGTCCTGTAAAGCAATCTCACCATATTTTTGCTTTACTAATTCTTTCAGTTCGTTTTCGTTTTGCATTGTTTTTTATTTTATTATTATCGTAATATTTCGATTAATTGTTTAAGAAAAATCAGCAGCAACCAGGGCCTCGTTTAAAAGAATCAAAAAGCTGATCGAACCTTTCTTTTGCAGCTTTCCATTCTTTATCATCTATGCAGTAACACACCTTTGCTCCTTCAATATCTCCTTTGATCAAACCAGCCTGCTTCAATTCTTTCAAATGTTGTGATACCGTGCTTTGCGAAAGGGGAAGCTCATCTACAATATCGCCGCAAATGCAGCTTTTCTTTTTGATCAGTAAATTAAGAATAGCGATCCTCGCAGGATGGGCCAATGCTTTTGCATAATTGGCCATGCGGTTTTCCCTTAATTTAAATTCTTCTGCTTTTGTTGTTCCCATTATGAATCTGTTTTCTATCGCAAGATTACGATAGAAATTGGAAGTGAAAAAACATTTTAAAGATTTTTTTTAAAAGGAGCAAGAAACTATTTTCAAAATGGTTCGGTAATTACGCAGAGTTTCCGGTTTTTTCTCCAATCAAAAATTTCTCTATTTTATTTTCTTTCAGATGAAAATAATGATATACGATCTCATCAGCTAACATCTTTCCATTCAAATCATGAACTACCTGGCGACTTTAATTTTTACAACGCCATCTTTTTCTGTGATCTAAAGGAGTGACATTCGAGCTTACCATGGTAAATTGTCGTTTCCAATAATTTTCAACTTCTTTGTGCCCGTAAAGATAACCACCGTCCATTCCATTCGCCCACTGCACATCATTTGTCATTTTTGAAATAACCGGGTCAATTCTCCGGTCATTGAAATTTTGATACAACTCGCGGAGCATCTTGTTGATATCGTTCATTTGCCATTGAAATTTACTGCTAATAAAAAATAGAAAACTAATTCAAAGATAAGTTAAGTAATGGTGCTATATGAGAAGTGACACCTTTCGGATTTATTTCAGAGGGAGCCTTTTGAAAAAAAGGTGTTACTTCCTGAACCTTGAGTGCTTCAAAACATTGGCATATATTTTTATTACAATAAAGTAAAAGTCACTTATGCCTGACTTATCTGAAATCGAACCTTCCATGAATGAATTAAGTAACAATGCTGCTGAAGCAGAAAAATCGGA
>Ga0207652_10002724_pt1 | contig 14819 bp, 12 predicted proteins | sample KBSC63BmetaG_FD_184334 | JGI IMG/M metagenome (GOLD analysis project Ga0207652, IMG submission 184334) | Corn rhizosphere microbial communities from Kellogg Biological Station, Michigan, USA - KBS C6-3B metaG (SPAdes) (version 2) | ecosystem: Host-associated > Plants > Roots > Rhizosphere ... | reverse complement strand
ACTTGGCCATGATCGAGCCGCCGCGGCTGACGATGCCGGTGACGCGCTTCGCGGTCATCGGGATGTACGGCAGGCGCACGCCGGCGTGGATGGTGAAGTAGTCGACGCCTTGCTCGGCCTGCTCGATCAGGGTGTCGCGAAAGATCTCCCACGTCAGGTCTTCGGCGACGCCGCCGACCTTCTCCAGCGCCTGGTAGATCGGCACGGTGCCGATCGGCACGGGGCTGTTGCGGATGATCCATTCGCGGGTGTCGTGGATGTTGCGGCCGGTGGAGAGGTCCATCACCGTGTCGGCGCCCCAGCGGATCGACCAGACCATCTTGTCGACCTCGCTGGCGACGTCGCTGGCGACGGCGGAGTTGCCGATGTTGGCGTTGATCTTGACGAGGAAGTTGCGGCCGATCGCCATCGGCTCGGCTTCGGGGTGGTTGACGTTGGAGGGGATGATCGCGCGGCCGCGGGCGACCTCGTCGCGGACGAATTCGGGGGTGACGTAGTCGGGGATGCTGGCGCCCCAGTCCTCGCCGTCGCGCTCCCGGCGGAGGGCTTCGCGGCCGAGGTTCTCGCGCGTCGCGACGTATTCCATCTCCGGCGTGACGATCCCGCGCCGGGCGTAGTGCATCTGGCTGAGGTTCGCCCCCGGCTTCGCGCGCAGCGGACGGCGCACGACGTTGGGATATGCCGGCACCCCGCCCGAGCGGTCCGGCCCGAGCTGGCCGTTGTCCTCCGGGCGGATCTCCCGCGCGTCGTACGCCTCGACGTCGCCCCGCGCGAGCTGCCACTCGCGCCGCAACTGCGGCAGGCCCGCGGCGATGTCGATCCGCGCGGTGGGGTCGGTATAGGGCCCCGAGGTGTCGTAAACCCGCACCGGCGGCTCGCCGCTCCCCGGCTCGAGCGAAATCTCGCGCATCGCCACCTTGAGCGGCCCGACATGGATCTTGGCGGAACCGCGGATCGGGCCGGTGGTGACGCCGATTTCGAGGGGGGAATTGATGTCGGCCATGGGAGCGCTCCTTGAAGGCGGAAGGGGAGCGCTGGCGAAGCACCACTCCCTCCGCCCGTGCTAACGGGTTCAGGTTCGACGGGTCGTGGGGTGCGAAGCCCACCTCTCAGCCCGATGTCCTTCGCGGACTCGCTGGCTCCCCGGGGATGGCCCGACCCTACGCGCTCCCGGTCACGAGCGAAAGAGCGCAAAACGTGCGGAACAGAAAGCGAACAAAACGCTGGACTCGAATCGTCGCGCGGGCGCATCGGGAGGCCATGCCCGAGCGAAGCCCCGTCAGCCCCTACCAGCTCAAGATCTGGGCTTTGTTCATCCTCTACAAGCTGGCGCATCACAGCAAGCCGGAGGGCTACGAGCGCGGCTGGATGCTGCGCTTCCTCCTGGCGTTCCTCTACTCCCATGCCACGGACGGCGACCGCGCGCCGTTCGACGGCTACTGGAAAGCCGCCACCCGCCCGCAGCAAGAAGGCAAGCCAAACCAGACCGCCGCCTACGAGCGGGGCATGGCGATGCGCGGGCAGGCCAACGCGATCTGCCGCGCGGTGCGCGAGGAGCCCAAGGCCATCCAGGACCGCTTCTGGGACGAACTGACCCGCGAAGCCTACGCCGCCCGCGGCGAAAAGCTGCGCATTTTCAAATGAGGCGGCGTTGCGGCCCGAACCCCGGCCGCGTTTGCATTCGTTACCCGCGCGTTAACCATGGCTGTTAGCTCTTCCTAACCATGATCGCCGTATTCCCCGGTCGCAGCAACGATTGGGATCGTGTCTCATGAAGCTAGGCATTCTTGTTTTGTCGGCCCTGGCCACCGCGGCCATGAGCTCGGCCGCGCAAGCCAGCGAGTCCGCGACTCTGGTGATCCACTTGCGGGCCGAAGGCGCGCCGTTCTGCCGGCTCTACTCCCCGCAGAATGATGCCGCACTCGATATCGTAAATGGCGCCGCGCAACTGGGGCCCGTCCGCGAGGTCTGCAACTTGGCGGGCGGCTACACCGTGCGGGCCGACTTCACCAACCTTTCGGGCGGTTCGGTCGCGTCCGGCGCCGAAGCGGCGACGATCGACGCCAACGGCAGCGCGAGCTTCACTTATGGCGAAGCCCGCGCGAAAACGAACGCGTGGACTTTGACCCAGGCGCACAAGGTGCAAGCCGACCTTCCGGTCTACGTTCGCCTGTCGATCTCGCCGATCTAGCGCCGGCGCTGTTTAGCCGGCAACGTCGGCGCTTATCTCGACGGTGATATAGTCGCCGTAGCTTCCCGCGGGGACGCGGCCGACGTGCGGGACGGTGACGTTGAGCACGTGCTGGCGCGAACCGCTGGACCCGGGATCGCTGAACGGAATTCCCGCCGCATCGGGCGTGACCGGCTGCTGCCCGAGCATCGGAACGTACGCGATCCGCGCACCGTTCTTCGTCCCGTTCTGCGTCAGCGCGAAGTCGTGGTCCGACGTGAGCTTGAGACGATAGGCGGTATTGGCATAAGCCCGGAACGACACCGGCTGTTCCGCCGATCCGCCGTCATGGATCGTGCCGAGGTCGAGCGTCGTGCCGCTCCCGGCCGCCAGCCCCACAGCCGGAACCACCGTCACCGCAATGCTGAACGGCGTCTGGCGCGCGGTGCCTTCGCCGCCATCGTTGTCCTGGACCGTGGCGGTGGCGATCAGGCGCGCCGAATAAGTCCCCGGGGGCACTTGCTGGCCCGGGGAGAGAAGCAGCGTGAGATCGCCGGCGCGAATTTCGCCCGTGGCGCCGAGGTGCAGCGACGCGTTCGCGCGCCCGCCCGAGAACAGGTTGCCCAGCGCCCTGCCAGTGCTGTCCCCCAGCCGGGCGACCAGGGTGTAGCTGCCCGCGCGCAGCTGGATCGTGCCGTCCACCGCGAAAGGCGTGCTCGGATCGGCTTCCAGGATCAGGCTCACGCGGTCCCCGGCGCAATCGCCCGTCCCGGAAGACGAAAGCCGCACGGTCACCGGGTTGGCGGATGAATCGAACGGATCGTAAGTGGCGAAAATCTGGCCGTTCGCGACCTCGAACGAAGTAAGGGTGCATGCGGCGTTGGCCGCGGTCCCGCCCAAGGCCATGGCTGCGGCCACAAGCGCGTAGCAGAATAGTCTCATTTCGCTCTCTCCTGCCCGGCGATGGGCCGCAATTCGCCCAACTGGGCCAGCGAGCCTTGCTCTTTGGTGATCACCATATCGTACTGGTGCCCGTCCGCGAAGGATATGCGCCAGGTCCCGGGAGCGAGGCCCGTGGCGCCGAACCTGCCGGCGCGATTGGTGAACACCTGCACGCCGCGCGACTTGGGATCGTTCAGTCGCCGCGCCACTCCGCTCAGAAGGACCATCGGCTGCCCGCGCTCGTCGAGCAGCGTCCCGACCGCGGTGACGTTGAATTCGGAGCCGACGACGAAGACCCGGCCGGAATCGAGCCAGGGATAAAGCGCGAAATTGCCCGCGCCGAGATCGTAGCCGGCCGGGGCATCGGGGACTTCGAACGGAAGCGATTCGTGCGAATATGACGATACCGGCACGAGTGCGGGGCCCAACGCTCCCGTGCGGGCGATCTCGCGGCCGCCGAGTCGATCGCCGAGATAGATCGGCGCCGATACCTGGGCATCGCGCAATGAAGGATGCGCCGCGACGATGGCGAAAGAATCCGTCAGGTAGCGGCCGAGCGCGAACTGGCTATCGGCGAAGGCGATAGTGCCCCGCGCGCGCAAGGACGTCACCTCTCCGCTGATCTCGTCCGAATTGAGATCGTAGATTGCGCGGTGGTCCAGTTCGAAATCGCCGCGGTTGGAGCGATAGGTGCCGGTGGCGTTCACCCCGATGTCATCGCGCTTCATCCCCAGGTCGCTGCGCGAGCGCGTGATCTGGGCATTGTAGGCAAAGGTGTCGAGCGTCCGGAAGGGTTCGTGCGTGTAGCTGATCGAACCCTGATCCTCGCGGCTGTCATATTGGCCGGTAAGGGTCGATCCACGGCCGAAGCGGTGGATCAAGGTGAGGCCAAATACCAGGTGATCGCGATTGTCGTAGCCCGCGGTCGAGGTAAGGGTCGTGCGCGTTCCCATGCGCCAGGTCGCGTACACCGATGCGCCATAGCGATCGCGCTCCTGCCGGTTGATGTCGTAATCGACGCCTCCGCCGACCGACACGCTGCGCGACCAGGGTTGGGCGTAGCGGGCCGTCAGGCGCCAATTGGCGACGTTGTCCGGCGCGAGCGTCTCGACACTGCCGAAATTGCGGCTGCGATGCTCCACCAGCACGTCGATCCGCCGTTCGCCCTGCAGTTGTTGCAGTGGGGTCGAATAGCGATACTGCAGGCGCTCGGCATGGCCGAAGCCGTATCCGTCGACGTTGCTCACCGCTCCTTCGAGAGTGAACAGGCCAAGCGGGGTGCCGAGCGTGCCTTCCAGCCCGAGCAGTTGGGCATGCGAGGTCGCCTGGATGTTGGCGCCAAGCGTCAATTGTTCGGTGATCCCGCGGCGGTAGTAGCCGGTCACCGAAGGTTCGTTCGTGAAATAGTGCCGGGCGATATTCACGATGCGGCTGCGCACCCCGCCCTGGAGATCGTATTCCGAGACCCCCGGCTGGAGGAGCTGGAGATCCTGGAAGAAGTCGAACGATACCACCCGCCGCCCGCCGGCCGCGTCTTCGATCACGAGCTGGACGGAATTGGCCCCGGTTGTGAGCGGCAGGTCGCTGAGATCGTAGACCCCCGAATCCAGGTGCAGCGTGCGCGTCGGGACGCCGTTGATCAGCACGGTGACATTGGCTGCTTCGCGCAAGGTGATCGCGCGCGACGAGCTGGATGCCAGCACCTGATCGGGGCGAAACACTTCTACCCGGTGCGATACCCCGACGCCCAGAACGTCGGTTGAATCCTGAAATCCGGCCTGGACCGGCAATTGGTCGCCGAGCGTGAACCGCATCGCCCAATCGGGCCTGTCGTAGATTATGCGCGATCCTTGCCGGGCAAACGGGGTCACCGCGTCGCCGTCGTAAGACAGCTCGTTCTGAAACGCGAACTGGTGGCCGATGCGCCCGTTGAAGTTCACATCGACACGGGGGGAGCGCAGCCCGGTCGGCCCGGATCCTGCCTTATGCACGTAATCGAGGCTGGCGTTGTACGCGATATAGGCCGCGAAGGGCGAGGAATCGTCGGGCTGGGGCGGTGCGCTTTCGGTCTGGAATCCCATGTCGATCAAACCACGGACCTTGGCCGTGGCCGACAGGTTGAGCACCAACTCCAGTTGCGCCGGATCGTAAGTCAGATTCAGCCCGGCGTGAGCCAGCATGTCGAGCGGTATATAGCCGTCGGTAGGCGTGGCGCCGTTGATCGCCGCGAGCGCCTCGGGCGTCGCGATCCGCGCGACCGCGTTGGCGAGGTCGGCCGCCGACACCAGCACCCGGTTATCCGCCGTCAGGCGGATCGCCACCTGACCCAGCGGCGTCGTTGCCCGCAATGGGACGATGAGGTCGATGGTCTTGCCGGTCGGATTAATCGCGGGGACGACTGCGGCAGGCGTCGAGGCGGGACGCTGTGGCGGGGTGGGGCTCGCTTGTTGCACCGGCGCCTGCTGCGGCGTCGTCTGCGCCAACGCCTGCGTCGGAATGCCCGCCAGGAGAGCCGGCAGCGATGTCGCCAGCACGAACGTGGCCCTGCGGCGGAGCCTGAGCTTGGCGGGGGGAACCGACATGGCGCGCCTTTGTCAGTTCACCGCGGGCGCATGCATGTCGGCGCTCAGATTGCCGGTGGCCGGCAAATCGGCGGCAGGCAGGAACATGACGCGCTTGGAATTGGCCGGCACGAGGCCCAGCCCGAAGGCGTTGTTCAGGTCGGACGGCTGGAACGTATGCGACCAGTTGGCGCTGTCGTCCTTCAATTCCAGGGCCGATTTCGTCACGAAGCCATGCGACGGGCCGGTATTAGAAAAGGTGATCTCCACCCCGCTCTTGCCGTCGGGATGAGTCACGCGCGCCACCGATTCGATCGCGACGTTGGGCTTTGCGTTCGGGGCGCGGACGGCGACCACCGAGTTGATCGCGTAAAGCACCTGCACCGTCGTCGCGTTGGGTCGGTCGGCGACCGGCAGCTCTGCCGTCGAAAACATGTACAGCTTGCTTTCGGCCGGGGTCGGTTCACCCACCCAGCGAATGCGAAACACCTGCCGCGCGCCCGGCGCGATGCTGGCGATCGGCGGAAAAATCTGGAAATTGGCGCCATCGTCCGGCGTCAGGACCGGGTCGCCCCGTTCGGGCAGCGCCAGCTTCTTGACGGTGATTTCGACAGCGACTTCGCGGTTGCGATCGTTGATCACTTCGAGGGAGCCGCTCGACTGCGAGCCGGAGCTGGTGAGGTCGAGCAGGACGGGGCGGACGAGCAGCGCAAGCGCCGGAACGGGAATCGCGAAAGCCAAGATCGTAAACAGCAGCAAGCGCGGGTTGCGCCACCATGCGCGTGACTTCGTCATGCGAACCCCCCTGTGTCGTCGCTCGCCCGTTAGCGCCGACAAAAATGGCGGGGGCGGCAGGACCGCCGCCCCCGGTATTCTAAGATTAGAGCGACGGCGTCATCGACAGCGTCAGCGTGTCGCTATACCCGCCCTGCAGCACCAGATCGTTCGACGCCTGGGTGTAGATGTCAAGTACGGCCGATCCCGCGCGCGCTTCGTTGCTCGCGATGACGTTCTGCGCCGACGTGCTGATCGTCTTGTTGGTGCCGCCGAGACCGTCGAACGAGAAGTTCACGGAATACTTCACCAACTGCGCGAACGCGGTGTCGCTGGTGTGGGCAGCCGACTTCAGGCCGCCGTTGGTCGACTGGATCGTCACGTTGAACGGCGTGTTGCAGACGACGTTGTCGAGGTTGTACTGGCCCGACGAATACTGAACGGTGTCGTTGTTGTCGTTCTGGATATCCAGCGTGAACGTGCCGTCGGCTTCATTGGCGCCGCCAAAACCTTCGGTGGTGACCGTCGCGTTGGTGTTGCCGTGGCCGGTGTTGCTCGTGCCGAAGCGGCAGAACGTCTGGCCATTGGCGTTGACGGCGTAGAGGCCAACGGCATCATGGCCGTAAGTGGCGGTCTGGTAGTTCGGCGCGGCGGCAAAAGCCGGGGCGGCCATCATCGAAGTTGCGGCAAACGCAATCAGATACTTCTTCATTACTTGCTCTCCTATCGGACGCACAATGCGTCGGGCACTTCGCCTGGCTTCCCCAGGCATGAACGTGGCGTCGCTACCGATCCGCACGCCGATTCATCTCTCGAAATCATGTCAGGCAGCCGCCGAGCGCCGGGGTCAGGGTGATCGTCACCTGATCCTGGTACTGACCCGCCAGAACGAGCTTGTTCATCGCCGGGACCGCGAGTTCGATCGAACCCTCGCCGTCGACCGTGGCCGCGTCGACCTCGGTTCGACAGCCGTTCTGCGACGCCATCTCGCCGCTGCGGCAGTTCAACACCGCACCGCGATTGGGCAGATGCACTTTCGCGGAATAGGGAATGAGAGTGGCGAAGGCCCGGTCGTTCGTTCCCGAGCCGGCGAACTTGAGCCCGCCGCTGCGTGAATCCAGGGTCACCGACACCGGCGTGTTGCAGGAAACCGTGAACGGCAGGCGCGCGCTGGCGCGCTGGACGGTGTCGGTCGCCGGGTTCTGGAAACCCTCGATCGCGACTTCGTGGGTCGACTGGCTCAATTGGCAGTCCGCCGGCACAACCCCCTGAATGCCCACGCGCAGATTGGGCTGCAGCCGCGGCGTATCGCCCCGATCGTGAGCGAACGCGGGTGCAGCGCACACCGCCAGGCTCAAGCCGGCGAACAAAAGCCGCGAGAAACGCATTTGCCCTCCAAAAGTCTTGCGCCGCATCCAGCCGAACTGGCGAAAAATGCGGCGCCCCCTGTCTAGCGAAGGATCGCGAGCGACTCGTCCGTTAGGAGTTCATAAGTACTCCATTAAGAGCGCGATGCATCATGGATTTGTCTCGCGTCGTCGATTGCGGCGCCGCGCGGTCAAGGTTGACGCGCATAAGCTATTGATCATACACGATATATCTGGAACCCAGCGATAGTGCGCTTCAAGCCCTGTATCAATACCGGACACCCGGGCCGTTAAGTCTCAACCCGGCATAAGTTAATGCCGCGAGCATGTGATAAGGCTTCCCTCCTCATCCCGTGAGAGGCCCCCTCCCTAGGGGGCAATATTGCCGGGACTTAAGATTTTGCCGCTCGGCTTAATGCTTTCTAAAGAGGTCGCGACGCCTACTCGCGTCATGGCGACACCCGGCACAATCGAACGGCAACGCGCTGCGAGCGGCCGCCGCGCCTCGGCCCGGATTCGTCTCAATCTCGATGTCGCCGCCTCGACCGGGGGCGAGGAAACGCGAGCGCTGGTCCACGATCTCTCGGCGTCCGGCGTCCTCATTGAAACCGATGCCGCCTTGTCTCTCGGAAGCGAGTTGATCGTCGCCCTTCCGGAAGCCGGCGACGTGCCCGCCAAGGTCGTCTGGCAAAGCGAGAGGCTGTTCGGCTGCCGTTTCGATCGCCCGCTCCGCCGTGCGGCGCTGGGCGCGGCGCAATTGCGAAACCCGCTCCCGCGCGACCTCGGGCTTGCGGAGCAATCGGGCGAGCCCGACGCGACGGAACGCCTGTCCGAGAAGCTCCTGCGACTGCGTCAGGAACGCGGACTGAGCCGATCGGAGGTCGCTGCCCGGACAGGCGTCAGCACGCCGACCATCTGGGCCTGGGAAGTCGGAAAGACCAAGCCGCGCAACAGCAACTTGCTCGCTCTGGCCAACGCCCTGGGGACAACGGAATCCGAACTGCGCGTCGGCCGTGAGCGACGGATCGCGAATTCAGCGGATGAAGTCGAAAATCACGTCGGCGGGGAAAGCGATTCCAAACGTCTGCGAAGCTTCCTCGATGAAAAGAGGGTGCAGGTAGCCGAGATGTTCGGAGTGGAGGCCAACAAGGTCAGGATCGTCATCGAGTTCTAATCAGTCCCGGCTCGATGGATGGCGCTTACTTGGCGCTGTGTCACCCGCCCGTCTCCTGAACCCGGGGGCCGACCGAAGCCGGGCCCCTCCTGATCGTGGATCGCGCCCCGATCGTTCTACCGCGGTTGAATGGTCGCCGCCGCCTTGCGGATAACGTCGACGACGATGTTCGGTTGGGACAGCATCGGGACGTGGCTGCTGGAGATCTCGGTCACGCTTGCTCCCATGCGGCCGGATACCCACCGCTGCAGGTCCGGGTGCACCGTGTGGTCGTCGGTAGTGAGGACGAACCAGCTCGGCTTGCTGCGCCAGGCAACCCGATCGGCGGTAAGCTTTTGCTGATTGAACAGATCGGCGCACGGCGGAAAGTGCGTCGCCCAGACGAGCTTTTGCTCGTCCTCCGGCAAGTCGCCGGCGAAGAACTTCACGCCGGCGGGCAGCATCCATGCGAGATTGTCGGCGATCTCGACCTGAGCGAAAATGTCGGACGGGTATTTGTTGAGCTGGTCCTGGACCGTTTCGCCGGCGTCCGGTGCGACGGCCGCGATGTAGACCAGGCCGGCGACACGTTCGTCCATACCGGCTCCGGTGATCGTGGCGCCGCCATAGGAATGGCCAACGAGCAGGACGGGACTGGCGACGCGATTGAGCGTCCGCCGAACGGTCATCAGGTCCTCCTCATAGGATTGGAGGCCGTACTGGACCGCAATGACCTCGTGGCCGTCGGCCTGGAGGGCAGGAATGACTTTGTTGAAGCATGAGCCGTCGGCCCAGATGCCATGACAGAATACGATCGCGGGTTTCGAAGCTGCAGACATTGGTCTCTCTCCTTGTTTGTCGGCTCGGCGGGTAAAACGAGCTTCTCCCGCTCACAAAGACCTTGTACGCTTCAGCTATGCCTCGAAGGCATGGGAGGGATGCGATGGAACTTCGGCATCTGCGATATTTCGTTGCCGTGGCGGAGGAAGGCAGCCTGTCGAATGCCGCCCAGCGCCGGCTGAATACCGCGCAGCCGTCGCTGAGCCGCCAGATCCGAGATCTCGAAGCTGAGGTCGGCGTTCAACTGCTCGAGCGGGAAGCGCGCGGCGTTTCGCTCACGGCGGCGGGAAAAGTGTTTCTGGATCACGCCAGGCTGGCGCTGCTTCAGGTTGAGGCGGCCGCCGATGGAGCAAGGCGCGCGGCGCAAGCGGTTCGGCCGACGCTTGCGATCGGCTTCATGGTCGGCCTGGAAGTCACCTGGCTCCCCCATCTGCTTCGTTTGATACGCGAGGAAGCGCCGCAGATCGAAGTCAGGTTGAGCAGCCAGTCCTCACCGCAGCTCGCTTTGTCGCTGATGGCGGGGAAGCTCGATCTGGCGTTCCTTCGGCCCGAGGCCCAGAGCCTGGGCCTGTCGTACAAGCTCCTCGCCAGGGAGCCTTTGATCGCGGTGCTGCCGGCCGGCCACCGTCTCGCCGCGCGCAAGAAGGTCAGCGCGCAGGATCTCGCGCAAGAGATCTATGTCAGCTCGTCGAGAACGTCGCCGGTCCTCCAGGCGGTCATCGAAGAATACGCCGCGAGCGCCGGAATCAAGCTCAAGCCGCAATACGAAGGCGAAAACATTTCTTCGGCAATGTCGCTCGTCGCATCTGCCGGCGGTGTCACTCTGGTGCCGATATATGCGCAGAACATGCTGACGCCCAATGTGGTCGCTCGGGCCCTCGAAGGCGTCCCGCCCAAGGTCGATCTGGTGCTCGGCTCTGCCGATGCCAATTCGTCGCCGCTGACGGAACGACTGCTCGCCCGCGCCAACGAGTTGATCGTGAGCGTGCAAAACCAAAGCATCATCCAGTATGCCGAAACCGGGAACGACGCTGGCCCATCGAGCGGGACTTGACCGCTCCGCCGAGGCTGAGACGTTAGTCCGCTTCTCGCAAGAGAAGTGATTGCACGACGCGCGGGGGCGGCATACGCTGCCTCACGTCTTGCAAGGAAAGCGATGAGCGACGGGGCACGCTTTTTCGTTCACGAAGGTGAAGGGCCGTGCGCCCCCATTTCGTCGGACAACGACGTGCCGCCGGTTCGGCGCGTGGCCGTGCTCCTGCCGGCCGAGACCGACCTCATCGACATCGCCGGGCCCGCATGCGTTTTCAGCAGCGCGGCCCGCTGCCTGCTGAGAGCCGGCGCCTTCGCTGCACCCCCCTACGCGATGGATTACCTGTCGCCGACCGGCGGCGCGATCGATACCCGGCAGTGCCTGACGCTGCCGACCGGCGCACTGAACGAGGCAAGGCCGGCCGACTACGACACGGTCATCGTCACCGGCGGCGAGGTCGGTCCGCTTTGGCAAGGGGATGAGATCGCCCGCTGGCTGCGGGCCGCCCGGCCGTTTGTCCGCCGCATCGCCTCGGTCTGTACCGGAGCCTTCTTCCTCGCCCGCGCGGGCCTGCTCGATGGCAAGCGCGCCACCACGCACTGGACCGATTGCGGCGACCTGGCGCGGCAGTTCGGTTCCATCTCGGTCGACGGCAACGCGATCTTCATCGAAGACGGCGGGGTGTGGACCTCGGCCGGCGCCACTGCCGGGATCGACATGGCGCTGGCGATGGTCGAGCAGGATCACGGGCACGACCTGGCGATGATGGTCGCGCGCATGCAGGTGGTCTTCCTCAAGCGGCACGGGGGGCAATCGCAGTATAGCGTGCATCTGCAGAGCCAGGAGCACCAGGGCGCGCTGGCGCCGTTGCTGCGGTGGATGATCGCCAATCCTGCCGCCGACCTGTCGGTCGAGGTGCTGGCCGACCGCGCCCACATGAGCTTGCGGAATTTCTACCGCAGCTTCGAGGCGGCGACCGGTCAGAGCCCCGGCGCGTGGGTGGAAACCATGCGCGTCGAGAACGCCAAGCGCCTGCTGAGCCAGGCGGAAAGCGCGGCGGAGCAGATTGCTTTCGAATCCGGCTTCGGCGGCTACGAACGGATGCGGCGGACGTTCGTTCGCCGGTTGGGGATTTCCCCGATCACTTACCGCAAGCGTTTCGGCCGCCGGGAGGAGCTCGACAACCGGGTCGATTTCGACGTGCTGGCGTACCACGCCGGTCTCGTCGCCGCCTCGCCGGCCGCTTCGTAAGAACCAACCGCCGCCCTGCTCGACCTGCCAGCCGTGCGGCATTTTGGCAGGGAGCGTGGGCCATTTGTCATTCATGACGTCATGACCGCCCTGTAACCCCGCGGCTTCAGCCTGATAACGTGGGGAGATTTCGTCATGGGCCATCGTTTGCGCCGAACTTCTGCGATGGCGCTGGCGCCATCGTTGATCGCCATCGCTTGCTGCATTTCGGTGCCGGCCCAGGGGCAAATCTACCTCGACGGAAATTACGGCAGCGCGACCGACAGCACCCAGGCCATCTGTACGGACGGCGGTGACCTCTACGTCAATTTCAAGAACGACTGCGAAACCGGGGCCACCGGCGGCGACCCCATCACGATCGACGGCATCGGCTTCGGAGCCTCCGGCGGGCATTATGTTTCGTACATCGGCCGTGACGGCAAAGCCTACTTTGGCGAGCATTTCCAGGTCGATGGCGACGCGTTCTTCAACTACGCGCAGATCGATGGCGAGGCGGTGCTCAACGGAGCGGTTACCAGCCAGGGCATCACCAATCATCACGGGCTGACCAACACCGGCAGCCTCACCAACAGTGGCGGGCTGACCAACACCGGCGGCATCACCAGCAGCGGGGCCTTCGTCAACAACTCCAGCTTTACCAACAACGGCAATGTCAGCGTGCGTGACAAGCTGAGCACGGACACATTCACCGCCAATAGCGCGGAGATCGCCGGTTACATGGTCGTCGGTGCCCACCTCACCGGCAACAACGGCGCCACCTTCTCGGACAGCACGACGACGTACGATCTCTACGCCTCGCATCGCCTGACGCTTGGCGCGGGCGCGACGGCCGATTTCGGAGGCGCCGTGCTGCAGAATATCGGCGCGCCGACCGCTGAAAGCGATGCCACGAACAAGGCTTATGTGGACTCCGTGGCCGCGGGCGCCTCTGGCAAGGCCGATGAGGCGCTGGCGGCTGCGGACCATGCGCAGACTTCGGCCGATCAGGCCCAGGCTTCGGCCAACCACGCGCAAGCGACGGCCGATACCGCTGTCGCGCACGAGGATAGCCTCGGACATGACACGGCTGGCGCGCTGGGCGGCGGCGCGGCCTACGATCCGGCCACCGGCCATCTGAGTGCGCCCGCCTATGGCGTCGGCACTTCCACTTACAACAGCGTCGGGGCGGCGTTGAACGCGGCCAACACCGGCGGCCTTGCCTACTTCCATAGCAACACTTCGCTGCCGGATGGGAACGCCACCGGCGCCAACGCTGTGGCGATCGGCGGGGCCAGCAGCGCTGCGGGCGCCGGTTCGCTCGCCGCGGGCAGCGGCGCTGTGGCATCGGCGGACGGCGCCGTAGCCGTTGGGCAGGGCGCGCAAGCGACCGGGGTCAACGCGATCGCCATCGGCAACGGCGCCTCGGCCACGGGCTCCGTCGCCGTCGGGGTCGGCGCCAGCGCTGCGAACGGCGGGGCGGCTTACGGTGACCGCAGCACGGCGACCGGCGTCAACGCGGTTGCCCTCGGCTCCGATGCGAGCGCCACCGCCGACAACGCCGTCGCGCTCGGCACCGGCTCGGTCGCCACCGTCGCCGACACGGTCTCGGTGGGAAGCGCGGCCAACCGGCGCCGGGTGATCAACGTCGCGGCCGGCGCCGCGCCCACCGATGCGGCGACCGTCGGACAGATCGCCGCGGGCAGCGCGTCGATCGCGGCCGCTCTCGGCGGGGGATCGGCCGCCAGCGCCAACGGGACGATCTCCGCACCCGCTTACGCCCTTGCCGGCACGACGTACCACGACGTCGGCGGGGCCTTGCTCGGGCTGTCGGGCCGTATCGACGGCGTCGTCGGCCTCGCCTACGACATCCGCAAGGAGGAACGGCGCGGGATAGCCGCCGCGACCGCGCTCGCCAGCGCGCCGATGCCGTCAGCGCCTGGCCGCACGAGTTGGGTGACCAACACCGCGGTCTTCCACGGTCAGGTCGGTTTCGGCGGTTCGATCGCGCACCGCTTCAAGACCGAGGATTCCTTCGCCGTAACGGCCGGCGTCGCCTACGCCTCTGGCGGGAACACGATCGCCAAGTTCGGCATGGCCGGAGAATTCTAAGCGCTCCTCCGCGCTGCTGTGGGCGCGCGCCTGGCGCCGGTCGTACGAGGCGGAGACGAAGCATCCCGAAAGGAGGCGCGGCCCTTGTCCGGCGTTCCCGCGCACCGACCGATCCTCGGCGTGAGCCCATTTCCAGGCCGCGAGGCTTGCGTCGCTGACGCCAGGCGCTAGCCTTCGTGGAGAGGACGCGCGGAAAGCGTGCCGAAACACGAGGGCGGAGAGAAAATGCACGGGTTGGATTCGGACCTGCTGCTGGACTTGTACAGTTGTCCTCACGAGCCCGAGCGGTGGGGCCTGGTGATGGACCGCCTGTGCAGGCGCATGGGCGTCGCCTCCTCCGTAATTCAGTTCCTGCGCCCCAGCGGACAGGTCATGATACCCGTCTGGAGCGCCCGGGATTCCGCGTCGATGCGCGCCGCCGCGCTGCATGACCGCTTCGTCAACAACAGCTCGAACCCGCGTTTCGAAATGACGTCGCATGCGCGGCTGGCGCCTTCCCGGCTGATTCGCGACAGCGACTGGTTCGAGCCGGGCAGCCCGCGTTACGCGGAGCTGCGCCAAAAGCTCCGCAACGCCGGGCTCGGCCGGTCGATCGCCTTCGGTATCAAATGGGGCGATGATGCGGTATTCTCGCTGATCG
>Ga0207652_10002721_pt1 | contig 14827 bp, 11 predicted proteins | sample KBSC63BmetaG_FD_184334 | JGI IMG/M metagenome (GOLD analysis project Ga0207652, IMG submission 184334) | Corn rhizosphere microbial communities from Kellogg Biological Station, Michigan, USA - KBS C6-3B metaG (SPAdes) (version 2) | ecosystem: Host-associated > Plants > Roots > Rhizosphere ... | reverse complement strand
GCTGCGCCTTTCTGGGCGCGATCGACACGGTCCGCCGGGATGAGGGCGTACGCGCCGTGGTCGTCACGGGCGCCGGCGACAAGTCCTTCGTGGCCGGCGCAGACATCGCGGAGTTCGAAGGTCGCTCTCCGGTGGATCAGTGGCGCGCGATGAAGGCGCCGTCCATTTACGATGCCGTCGAGCGTCTGCCCAAACCGGTGATTGCCGCGGTGAACGGCTTCTGCCTTGGCGGCGGCATGGAGCTGGCCCTCGCCTGCGACATTCGCATAGCGTCCGCCAGCGCGAAGTTCGGCCAGCCTGAAGTGAACCTCGGCATCATTCCGGGCGGTGGTGCCACGCAGCGGCTGCCGCGGGTCATCGGCCTCGGTGGCGCGTTGCGCCTCATTCTCACTGGCGAACTGATCTCCGCTCAGGAGGCACTGCGGTTACGCCTGGTCGAGGAAGTCACCGAGCCGGCCGCGCTGCTCGACCGGGCCATGCAGCTTGCCGGCACGGTCGCATCGCGGAGCCCGGTAGCCGTGGCAGCCGCCAAGGAAGCGACGCGTGCAGCGCTTTCCCTGCCGCTGGACGATGGACTCAAGCTGGAGTCGGCGCTCTTCCAGCTCTGCTTTTCCAGCGCGGACAAGGCCGAAGGCGTACGCGCGTTCCTGGAGAAGCGCGCCGCCCAGTTTACCGGCCGGTGAGCGCGCCGGCCGAGCCCGGGGACACGCTCGGGAGCGTGCGCATCACGGATGTGCACGTGCACATCCAGCCCTGGCGTCAGCTCAAGCCCGCGGTGATGGATGTCATGCGGCGTGGCAAGGAGGACCATTTCGATTTTCTCCTTGCGCTCATGGACAATCCGAAAATGCTGCTCGACATCATGAGCGCCGAGGGCATCACGCGCGTGGGCATGGTGAACTATCCGAGTCCGCACATCATGGGGTTCACCGACGCCACGAACGAATTCGCGGCGCGCTACGCCGAAGCCGATCCCGCACGCCTGCTACCCTATGGCGGCGTGGACCCCGTCACGGCGCCCGATCCGGTGGGCGCCGTGCAGCATCTGCTGGAGCTCGGCGTGCGCGTGCTCAAACTGCATCCCCCGCATCAGGCCTTCGCGGCAAACGATTACACGCGCGGGCTGGATGCGCTGGCCCGCATCTACAGGACCTGCGAGCAGCATGGCCTCCCGGTGCTGGTGCATACCGGGACGAGCGTCTTTCCCGGCGCGCGCAGCAAGTACGGGAATCCAATGGAGCTGGACGACGTCGCTATTGATTTTCCCGATCTGCGGCTGATCATGGCGCATGGGGGCCGGCCGCTCTACATGCAGGAGGCCTTCTTCATCCTGCGTCGCCACCGGCATGTGTGGCTCGATCTCTCCGGGATCCCGCCGCGCAGCCTGCTCGATTACTTTCCGCGCATTGCCGAGCTGGAGCAGCAGGTGCTCTGGGGTACCGATTGGCCCAGCCCCGGCGTATCCAGCATGCGCAAGAATGTCGAGCAGTTCCTTGCGCTTCCCCTCTCCGCCACCTTCAAACGCGCCGCGCTGGAAACGAATCCGGAGCGACTCCTGCCGAACCGGTGACACTCGGCGCGTGAACAGGCTGCGGCATCAATCGCGAGGCATCTTCGTCATCGGCCGCACCAAGGCCACCTTCTCGTTGCTGGTCCCCTGCTCCGGAGGATGAACTTCCCCATGCGCACTGCTGCATTCGTGCTGTCCATGCTCCTGTTCGGCTGCGCGTCGGCACGGAGCCCACAGGCACCTGTACCGGCCGTCGCCACCGCGCCCGCTGCGGCGCCCGCCGACACGGTCACGGCCGGCAAGCCCGGTCCCGGCGCGCTATCGCTGCCGAACGCCGATCCGTTTCCCAGCACGTACACCCCGTTCCCGTCGCGTGCCACGCTGATCACGGGAGCAACGATCTTCACCGCCACCGGTCCACGACTTCAGGGTGGCGCACTGCTGATCAACGGTGGCAAGATCGTCGCGGTCGCCGCGAGCGCGAATGCGCCGGACATCACGCGAGCTGTCGCGGAGCTGCATCCCGTGGTGATCGACGCGACCGGCAAGTTCATCACGCCCGGCATCGTGGACGTGCACTCGCATCGCGGCGTGTACCCCGCGCCGGAAACCGCCGCGAACAGTGACGGCAACGAGGCCACGAACCCCGCCACGCCGAACGTGTGGGCGGAGCATTCGGTGTGGCCGCAGGATCCGCAGTTCCCGCGTGACCTTGCCGGCGGCGTCACGACCGAGCAGATCCTGCCCGGCTCCGCGAATCTCTTCGGTGGCAGAAGCGTCGTGCTCAAGGTCGTGCCTGCCCGCACTGTGCAGGGAATGAAATTTCCGGGCGCCAAGTACGGCCTCAAGATGGCCTGCGGTGAGAATCCCAAGCGTGTGTACGGCAACAAGGGCGGACCTTCCACCCGGATGGGAAACGTGGCGGGCTACCGCGCGCAATGGATCAAGGCGGAGGAGTATCGCCGCAAGTGGGACAAGTGGAACGCCGATCACAAGGGCGATCCGCCAGCGCGCGACCTCGGGCTGGAGACGCTGGCCGAGGTGCTGCGGGGCAACATCCTGGTTCAGAACCACTGCTATCGCGCCGATGAGATGGCCAACATGCTGGACATCGCGCGCGAATTCGGCTTCAAGGTGAAGGCGTTCCACCATGGCGTGGAGGCGTACAAGATCGCCGATCTGCTGGCGAAGGAGGGCGTTGGCGCGGCGGTCTGGGCGGATTGGGGCGGGTTCAAGATGGAAGCGCTCGATGCGGTGCGCGCCAATCTCGCCCTGCTGTCGCACGCCGGTGTGCGCGCCATGATCCACTCGGACGATCCGTCAGGGTCGCAACGGCTGAATCAGGAGGTCGCCAAGGCGATGGCGGCGGGACACGACGCGGGCATTCCGGTAAGCGAAGAGGACGCGGTGAAGTGGATGACGATCAATCCGGCATGGGCACTCGATCTGGACAAGCAGATCGGATCGTTGGAACCGGGCAAGGATGCCGACATCGTGCTCTGGTCGGGTGATCCATTCAGCGTGTATACGCATACGGAAAAAGTGTGGATCGATGGCGCGCTGCTCTACGACCGGAGCGATCCCGCTGAACACTGGCGCACGGATTTCGAACTGGGCTTCGTGCCCGCCGCTACGACGGGAGGCAACAAGTGAACACCACACGAATTCCGGTTGTCGCTGCGCTCGCGACGCTCGCGTGCGTTGCAGGTCTGCCCGCGCAGACCATCGCCATCACCGGCGGCACGGTGTATCCGGTGAGTGGGCCTGTGATCGAGCATGGCACTGTACTCATGCGGGATGGCAGGATCGTGGCGGTGGGCGCGAACGTGGCCGTGCCGGAGGGCGCGGAGCGGATCGATGCCACCGGCAAGATCGTCACGCCCGGCTTCGTGAATGCCGGCACGCAGCTCGGTCTTGTGGAGGTGGGCTCGGGCGCCGGCACGCGCGAGACGAACCCCAGGACACCCGACGGGATCGCGGCCGCTGCACGGTCGTGGGATGGACTCAACCCGCAGTCAGTGATGATTGCCCCGGCGCGCGAAGGCGGCGTGACGAGCGTGGTTTCACTGCCGGCTGGCGGATTGATCGCCGGTCAGGCGGCGTTTCTTGATCTTGTCGATGGAACGGCGCCGGACATGCTTGTGCGCGCGCCAGCCGTCATGGTGGCGCAGGTCGGCAGCGATGATGACGCGGACGTGGGCAACCGCGGGCAGTTGATGGCCAGGCTCCGCACGTTCATCGAAGACACGCGGTACTATGCGAGTCACCGGGCCGAGTTCGATCGCGGGCAGTCCCGATCACTTTCCGCAGGGCGTGCAGACCTCGACGCGATGATCCCCGTTGTACAGGGTCGCGTGCCGCTGCTCGTTGAAGCGGACAAGTCCAGTGACATTCTCGCGGCGATCGCGCTCGGCAGAGAGTACGGGCTGAAGGTGATGATCGCCGGGGGCGCGGAAGCGTGGATGGTGGCGCGCGACCTGGCCGCCGCGAAGGTCCCCGTGCTGGCGGGCGCGATGATGAACATTCCCTACGCGTTCACGGCGCTGGGGTCGCGTCAGGATAACGTCGCGTTGTTGCGCAAGGCGGGCGTCGAGGTCGCGCTCGTGGGCAATGCCGGTGGGGGCGATGAGGAACTGTTCAACGTGCGCAACATCCGCTTCGAGGCGGGGAACGCGGTTGGCTATGGCATGAGCCGCGATGATGCCCTGCGCGCGGTGACGCTCGGACCGGCGTTGATCTTCGGCGTGGCGGATCGCGTGGGGTCGCTCAGCGCGGGACGCGAGGCGAACGTGGTTGTCTGGGACGGCGACCCCTTCGAGTTTGCCTCTCACGCGGAGGTCGTGTTCGTGCGTGGCAGGCGCTATCAGGATCACTCCCGGCAGGATCAGCTCACGGATCGATACAAGACCCTGCCGCCGGCGTATCAGAAGCCGTAACGATGGATCGGCCAGCGGCTGATGGGGAATGGGCAGGCGGCAGCAGCCCATTCCCCATTGCGCGCCGTGGTACGGCGTCAGTTCCCCAGTGCGAGTCCAAGCCGTGTGAGCAGTTGCCCCGCTTCCGAGCCGTCGCGCCGCCACCCGGCGTACACGACGAGCCAGATGGAGCGGTCGAGCGCCAGCTCGCTTCCAGTGCCAAGCAGCCAGGCGGGCGCGCGCGCCTGGCGTGCTTCCCCCTGCACTTCCCCGAACACCTTGTAGCGATTCGCGCCCAGGTACAAACGCGTGGTGAGTGCACTGCTTGCGACGTGGTGTGCGGTGAGCGAGTCGCGCTCGAGCCCGACGCGTGTCCCGACGAGCCATTGAAGCCAGCGTCGGTAGCCGGTGCCGTAGGTAAGCCAGGCGGCCCAGGCATCGCTGCGCATTCCACGCGCTGTGGAGTCACGCGTGGACCAGCGCGCTGCGACCGCGACGTCGAGCATGCGCCGATTCCAGACGGAATCCTCGTCCCACTCCCTGATCCGATTCGCGAACGACGTGTTGAGTGAGTGTTCCACCGCGTCGTGCAGCGCGCGCAGCGAGTCCACGATTCGTCGCTGCGCGGGCGCGAGCGAGCCGCGGTCCACGGCGAGGAGATTGATGCCGGCGGCCTCGATGCGCGCCTCGAGTGAGTCATCATTGCGCGCGTGTCGCTCCAGCAGCGCGCGCAGGCGGTCGAGAAGGATGCGGCTGGTGCGCGGATCGCTCTCGTCGAGCAGGCTCGTCCGCACTCCGAACGCGATCTGGGAGCGAGCGCGCACCTTTACACGCTGCGTGGCGAATGACAGGCGCGTGCGATACCGCACCGGGTGCGCCTGGTAGGTGCCCAGGGTGAGCCGATCGCCCGCGATGAGCGGAAGCGGCGCGAACTCCACCGCGAAGGAGTTGGGGACATCAATGGAACCGTCGAGCGCGCCCACGATGCCAATGGCAATGTCGCGCGCCGAACCGGGACGAAGAATTCGGCTGGGCTGGGCATCGAGCAGCGAAAACGCGGGTGCCTCGGGAATGGCGAAGTACTTGCGAACAGTGTCCGCGGATACAAGCGGGAGTGTACGCTGCGCCGTAGCCGGCCGCGCCAGGCCTGGCGCCACGCCCAGTGCGACAACGAGAAACGCCACCGATCCGTTCATGGCGCGTCCTCGTCACTATCGACCGGCAGCGATGCGGGCGATGTCACCGCTTGCGGCAGCACGAACCTGGCGAGCATGACGACGGACACCGTGGGATCCGTCGCTTCGCCGCGCTGCACGAGATCGCCAATGATGCGCGTGCCCTGCAGCACCGTGACATATGTGGTGTAGCCCCGGTCCGGCGGCAGTACGCCGATACGAAAGCGGCAGCGGACAACGCGCTTGAGGTTGTCTCGTGCAGGCACCGGGAGCAGGAAGGTGTCCTGCTCGGGCGAGCGGAGCGACCCATGAAAGCGCCAGCCAGCAACCGGTTCGCCGCGCGTGGAGTGGTAAAGACGCAGGTCGTACGTGCCGAGCTGCGCATGGCCGCACCAGACGCGAACGGCGAGCGGATCTCCGGCGGGATCGAACGGGATCTGGGCGGGCGAGCGCATCCCTGCCATTGGACCCTCCGCGTGAGTCGGACAGGACATCGGTTGACGAGGGCGCGAGCGGGCGCCGCCCGGCGAGCTCAGCAGAGGCGAACGTTGCGGAGAAATGCTGAGCCTGTCAACACGACAGGCCGGCGATTGGCCGGCCTGTGTGGGCTACGGGGCGCCACGCGGCGCAGGAAACGCGTCAGGCGGCGGGAGGCGGTTCCGGCGTGTCCGGGGGTTGTGGCGCGTCCGGCGTCGCGGTGAAATCCGCGGCATCGCGATCTGACGGCTTCGAATGGCGCCCTTCCGCGAAGGAGTCCAGGCGTTGCTCGAGGCCGGCCGCCTCGGCCTCATGCGCCGCGAGCGTGCTGCTCAGCCGCGCATACGTATCGGCATCAAGGTCTCCGCCCTTCTGCCGCGCGCGGTAGACCGCATAGCCAAGTGCCTGCGCGGCCTTGTTGGCGAGCTGTCGCGCGCGCAATGCATCGAGCCGCGTCTTCCCTTCGTCGAGCGCGCCCTGCGCGACCTGTCCCGCGCGATCCAGCTCCTGTTTGACTTTGTCCCAGAGTGGCATGGCCGGCACCTTCCGTTCGTCAACGGTGATCGTGCTGGAAGCGATCCGGAGCGCGTACGAGCCACGTCCGCCGTCTCCGTCAACACACCATACGCCGCTGCACCGGGAAAGTTTCCGCAACGCAAGACGCCCCCGCATGAACGGAGGCGTCAGGTGGTGAGCACGGCGGGAACGTTTACGCGGCTGAGCCCTGCTCCGCCGCGACCTCGGGATAGACGCTCACCTTGTATCGGGTGTTGCTCTTGTGCTCGAACTTCACAACGCCATCGATGAGCGCGTAGATCGTGTAGTCGGAGCCAAGCCCGACGTTGCGCCCCGGGTGCACCTTGGTGCCGCACTGGCGCACGATGATGTTTCCGGCGCGCACGCGCTCTCCGCCGAACTTCTTGACGCCGCGATACTGCGGATTGCTGTCGCGGCCATTGCGCGTGGAGCCGACGCCTTTCTTGTGAGCCATGATGGCGGTGCCTCAGCCCAGGGAGATATCGTGGATGCGCACTTCAGTGAACGGCTGGCGATGTCCCTGCTTGCGCGCGTAATTCTTCCGCCGCTTCATCTTGAAGACGATGATCTTCTCGCCCTTGCCATGGCGCACGATGTCGGCGGTCACGGAGGCGCCGCTGACCAGGGGAGCACCGGTGTGCACGGTGGTGCCGTCGGAGCCGAGGAGCACTTCGCTGAAGGTAATCCGCGCGCCGACGTCGCCGGCGAGTGTCGGAACCCGGAGCGTTTTACCCGGTTCGACGCGGAATTGCCGTCCACCGGTGCGAATGACTGCGTACATGGCGAGGTGAGTCGTTTGGTAAGGTAACTGGTACAGAATTAACAACTTACTTCGACAGGTGGAACGGGTCAAGAGGTCGCGCGTTCCTCAGGCCACGGCGTAACGCTGCGTGACGTCCCGCTCCGCCCCTTTCACCACCAGCTTGAACTCATCCGGCTTGAGCAGCGGATCGTCGCGCAGCTCCACCGAAAACCCGAGGCCCTTTTCCAGCTTCTTCGTGAAATCGCGCTCGGCCTCCAGGACGTACATGGCGACATCGGGGTGGACCTTGAGAATCAGGTTGTCCTTCCGCCCCTCCGCTGCGGCACGCTTCACCGACCGCTCCAGGCGGCGCATGGTGCTCTCGGGAGTAAAGACGCGTCCGGTGCCGCCACACGTGGGGCACGGGTCCGTCAGGTTGTGATAATGTCCGGCGCGCACGCGCTGACGCGTCATCTCCACCAGCCCCAGCTCGCTCACTGCGAACGCCTTGGTTCGCGCGCGGTCATGCGCCAGATACGTCCGCAGCTCCTGCAAGACCCGGTCACGATTCGAGCGCGTCTCCATGTCAATGAAGTCACACACGATGATCCCGCCGATGTCGCGTAACCGGAGCTGCCGGGCGACCTCGTGTGCCGCCTCCATGTTGGTCTTGAGAATGGTCTTTTCCGGATCCTTCTTGCCTGTGTATCGGCCGGAGTTCACGTCGACCGAGACCAGCGCCTCGGTCTGCTCGATGATGAGGTAGCCGCCGGATGGCAGATCGCAGCGCCGCTTGAAGAGATCACGGATCTCGCCCTCGATCTCGAGCTTGTCGAACAGCGACACGGGCTCTTCGTACATCTGCACCCGCTCGATCAGCTCGGGCGCGATACCCTTGAGATACTCGGTGATCTCGTTGTAGATCTGCCGCGAGTCCACGACCAGCGAGTCCACCTTGGTGCTGAAGAGGTCACGGGTGAGTCCGCGCGTGAGGCTCGTCTCGCGATGCAGGAGCGCCGGGGCGCGCACAAAATGCGTCTTGCGCTTGATGCGCTTCCACTGGCCCGTGAGCGTATTCAGCTCGCGCTGGAAGGTCTGCTGCGTGGCGTCCTCGCCCACGGTGCGCACAATGACGCCGCCGGTGTCCGCGGGCAGCACCGCCCGTACCATCTCGCGCAGCCGCTGGCGCTCCGCGCGCTCACCGATCTTGCGGCTGACGCCCACCCGTGATGCGGACGGCATGTAGACCAGGAACCGGCCGGCGAGCGAGACCTGCGCGGTGACGCGCGGGCCTTTGGTGGAGATGGGCTCCTTGGACACCTGGACCAGAATGTCCTGGCCGCGCTTGAGCAGGTCCTGGATGGGCGGCGCCTTGGGCCGGCGATTGCGGGCTTCTCCGGCGCTCTCCTCTTCCTCGTCCTGCTCCGTGTCGTCGTCGTCCTCTTCGTCGTCGTCTTCGTCGCCTGGAAAGACCAGATCGCTCGCGTGCAGAAAGGCGCTCTTTTCCGTGCCAATGTCGACGAAGGCGGCCTGGATGCCGGGAAGCACCGCTTCCACTTTGCCCAGGTAGATGTCCCCGACCATGCGGCGATTGTCGGGACGGTCGATCATCAGCTCGACGAGTTGGTCATCCTCCAGGATGGCCACGCGAGTTTCTCGTGAACTCGCGTTGATGTAGATATCTCGTTTCATGAAGGGTCGTGCCACGTCGGCCGGGCGGCGACCCTGCACCCGACATGCGGCAACGGCTCTCGGTGGAAAGTGAACAGGCGCGCATGCCGAGCGCGAGTCCGATGACGGGGCGATTCGCTCCCGGCGCGCGCGGCCCCGTGGCCGCATGACGCACGATCGTCCATGGCACCCCCGCCTCGAACGCGGCCACACACCAGGCGATCATCATCATCATGATGAGCGCCGGCAGTCCCGGCTCGAGGACCATGCGAAGGGTCATGCGATAGATCACCGGTTCACACCGTTGGGCGCGCGGAGCGAATCGTAGTGGACTGAAACGCCACCATCCCGCTCCGACTTGCGTACACGCGCGGACCGCCCGGGTCGCCAGACCGGCCGCGCGCAAGGAATCAATTCTGGTCATTCGAGGTGACGGTTCGCGTCACCATGTGGCTACAGTATACGGGCCCGCTGCTGCTCTCCGCAACGCTGGACGGCACCGCCGGCGCATCAGGTCACGTGTCGCGCGTGATGCGCGCCGCGCCGTGTTCTCAGTCGGACAGCGTCTTGAGCAGATGCCGGGCGATGACAATGCGCTGGATCTCGGACGTGCCTTCGCCGATCTCGCATACCTTGGCGTCGCGCATCATGCGCTCCACGGGGTAGTCGCGCGTGTAGCCATAGCCACCGTGGATCTGCACCGCCTTGATCGTGGCCCGCATTGCCAGCTCGGAGCAGAACAGCTTGGCCATGGCCGCTTCCTTCGCGTACGGCTTTTTCTGCTGGGCCAGCCACGCTGCATGGTAGACGAGATGCCATCCCGCCTCGATCTCCGTGGCCATATCGGACAACTGGAACTGCACCCCCTGGAAGCTCGCGATCGTCTGGCCGAACTGTCGCCGGAGGGATGCGTACTCGAGAGCCTGCTCGAACGCTCCTTCCGCGATGCCGAGCGACAGCGCGGCGATGCCGATGCGCCCCGAGTCAAGGGTCTGCATGAAGTTGACGAAGCCCTGCCCCTCCTCGCCGAGGAGATTCTCGCGCGGCACCTCGACGTCCGCGAAAATCAGCTCGCGCGTATCCGACGCACGCCAGCCGAGCTTGTCCTCCTTCTTCCCGGCGGTGAAGCCCGGCATGCGCGGGAGCGACGGCTCGTGGCCGACGCCGGCGGCGCGGGCACCCTCGGGATCCGCGGTGGCCTTGGTGAGCACGAAGGAGCTGATCCCATGGCTGCCAGCGCCGGGATCGGTCACCGCGGTCACGACGAAAATCTCGCCCACGCCACCATGGGTGATGAATCGCTTGCTGCCGTTCAGGATGTAGCGATCGCCCTGACGTTCGGCGCGAGTGCGTGTGCCGCCAGCGTCGCTGCCGGCAGACTCCTCCGTGAGACCGAAGCCGCCCAGGACGCGCCCGCTCGCCAGCAGCGGCACGTAACGCGCCCGCTGCGCGTCGGTGCCGAAGTTGACAATGGGCGACGTGCCCAGCGTCGTGTGGGCGGAGATGGTGATGGCGTGCGAGGCGTCCACCTTGGCCATCTCGTGGATGGCAATCATGTAGCTGATGTAGTCCATCCCCGCGCCGCCGAGCGACTCGGACCATGGTACGCCGAGCAGGCCCAGGTCGGCCATTCTCCGGACGTTCTGCCAGGGGAAGGTGGCGTCGGCGTCGCAGCGGGCGGCGACCGGCGCCACCTCGGTGCGTGCGAAGTCGCGCACCATTTCGCGGAGGGCGTGGTGCTGCTCGGTAAAATACGGAAGATCAGTCATGGTCACGCAGCCTCGATGTCTGTCGCGCCGCGGATGAGCGCGAGAAAGCGTTCGCCGTACTTCTCGAGTTTGGCCGGTCCGACGCCGCTCAGCGCCGCAAGCGCCTCGAGCGAAGGGGGACGACGCACGGCCATCTCGATGAGCGTGCGATCCTTGAATACACAGTACGCGGGGAGTTGCTCCGTCCGCGCGATCGTGCCGCGCAGGCCGCGCAGTGACGCCACGAGCGTGGCGTCGGCGGGCGAGAGTTCGTCGCCCAAGACCGGTGCGGCCGCGGCGACGTCTGGCGCGCTGCGGGCAGGGCGCGCGGCGCGGGCGGCGTTTCGCGCGGGCGTGGCCGATTCGCGGTGCGTCCCCAGGCAGTTGTCGCATCCGTCGCAGGACCGACGCGCAGCGGGATCACCGAAATAGCGAAGAACGAACCCGCGGCGGCATCCCTTGGCATACGCGTAGTGCTGCATGGCGTCGAGCTTGGAGAGATCGGCCTGGCGCCGGCGGCGCAGCGCCTCCCAGTCCATGGAGAAGGCCGATAGCGGCCTGGCGGATTGCGTTGGACGCAGTCCGCCACCGGTACGCTCCCATGCCACGAACTGCCGGGCCTGCAGCCAGTCCAGCATGGCCGTTACGCCCGGCGCGCCCCCAAAACCGGGCGGCAATCCGTCGGGATTCACCAGCGCTCCCTCATGGAGACGCACACCCGCGCTGCGCCAGAGCGCGCGCAAGAGATCGCGTTCGGCCGCGGCGTCCGCCGCCAGCTCACGCTTGATCCGCTCCGGCGTGGCCAGCAGCCGCACCCAAATGCGCGACGATGACGCTGGCTCCTGCGTGAGGGCGCCGGCGTGCGTCAGGATGCGCAGCGCCGATTCAGCCTCGCGCTCCTTGACCTGTCCATGCGTCGCCGCCGCGATGCCGGCGGCGGTGAGTGATGCGATGCCGTTCGACGCGGCGGCGCGTTGTACGACGGCGTACACCCGTTCCACCTGGTCGCGCTCGGGAAACGCGCTCGTCACGAAATATTCGTGCGTGAACCGGTCCTGAAAGGCGTGCAACAGCACGCATTGCGAGAGCTGTCCATCGCGGCCGGCGCGGCCGGCTTCCTGATAATACGCCTCGAGCGTGCCCGGCATGGCGTGGTGCACGACGAGCCGGATGTTCGGCTTGTCAATGCCCATGCCGAACGCGTTCGTGGCGACAATCACGCGAACATCCTCGCGCATGAATGCATTCTGTACCTCGTGCCGCTGCGCATCGTCGAGTCCCGCATGATAGGCCACCACGGCGATGCGTTGTCGCGCCAGCATGCCCGTGATCCGCTCCACCGAACGGCGCGTGGAGGCGTACACCACCGCGAGCCCGGGGTGTTCACGGAGGGCGGCGACGAGCGCCGTATCCTTGTCGGCTTCCGTCCTCGTGCGCACGACGTGGTAGTGCAGATTCCGGCGATCGAAACCGGTAATGACAGTCTTCGGGTTGGACAGGGCGAGCTGGCGCATGATGTCGCGCCGAACTTCCGGTGTGGCCGTGGCGGTCAGCGCGACCGTTGGTGGCGCGCCGAGCTGCTGGCGCACGTCGCGCACGCGCAGGTAGCTCGGACGGAAATCATGGCCCCACTCGCTGATGCAATGCGCTTCGTCCACCGCCAGCAGCGAGACGCCGGTGGCGCGCAACCGCTCGGCCGCGCGTCCGGAGTCGAAGCGCTCGGGCGCCACATAGAGGAGCTTGATCTCGCCGCGCTCGACACGCGCCAGTCGGTCCGAGATCTCGCCGCCCGTCAACGTGCTGTTGATGAACGTGGCGGGCAGTCCGCGCGCTGTGAGCGCGTCCACCTGATCCTTCATGAGGGAGATGAGCGGCGAGATGACCACCGTGAGATGCGGCAGCAGCAGTGCCGGCACCTGGAAGCAGAGCGACTTGCCGCCTCCGGTGGGCAGCACCACCAGCGTGTCGCGGCCGGCGAGCACGCTCGCCACGGCGTCCGCCTGCCCGGCGCGGAAGGTCGCATAGCCGAAGAGGCGGTGCAGCGCCTCCGTCGCCGCCTCCATCGTGGGCCGTGACGTCATGCGCGGACGATGGTGCACGACGTGGCAAGCGGCACCATCATCGTGTCGCGCCCGAAGGCATTAGACCGCACGGACGAAGTGGCCGCGGGTGAAGCTGCGGCCCAGCAGGGATCGAACGGAGTCGGCTGGCGCGGGACGGTTCATCGCCAGGGCATCGAGCGCCGCGCGACAGCGCGACACAATCTCGGAGACTGGATCGCCTGGAACATTGAAGAGCAACCGGTAGCTTCGCAGGCCCGCCTTCCAGAGCCGCGGCAGAAACTCGGAGCCCTCGATGGGGCGAGAGTGCAGCAGCCGGTTCCGGCACGCCGAATCCGTGGCGACCGGGAACGTGTAGCCCGCCGGGTCCGTGAGCTCCACAACGGGATGCTTCTGCACGCACAGGTCCCGACACGTCGCAGGAACGCGGTCGAATGCGGCGGAGAGCACGCAGTGCTCTATCGTCATGCCCTCCGGCCTGCCATAGATCACGACATCGAATGGCGCCGCACACCAGGGGGCGGCGACCGCGGCCATCTCGTCCACGGTGAGCTCCACCGAGAGCACGACACGGCGGGCCCCGAGGCGAAACAACTCGGCGGCGGTGTGCTGGTTGAAGCAGTTGACGGCGTAGTCGGCGGTCACGTCGCGACTGCTTTGCGAGAGCGCGGCGATGAGCCCGAGATGTCCGGACAGAACGGGCAGATCCAGATCGAGCCACTTGTCCACTGACGCGCGCTCCTCGGGCCGCACGATGGTCGGCGTGCGGAGCCGGAGCGCGACACCAACATCCTGAAGCTCCGCGGCCAGCGCCATGATCCGCGAGCGCGGCGGCACCGGATGCCGCAGGAATGGGTCGAACGTGATTTCCGTGGCGCCGGCATGCGCCGCCGCACGTGCATCCTCCACCGTGAACACGCTGGCAGCAAGTAACGGTCCTGATCCGCCCGCGGGGTCGTCATGGCAGGCCGTGCATTCCATCACGATGGCGGACAGACTCGAGACGGCGGCGTCGAGGCGCGCGCGCCGCTCCAGTCGTCGTGCCTCATCTGCCCAATCACGCGCGACGAGCAGCTGCTCCACGGCCCGCTGGCGTAGTGCGTTGAGCTCGCTGATCGGAAGGAACAGTCCGGCGCCCAGCGCCCGCGCTTCGACGGTGCCGAGAGCGAACGGCGTTTCGCCCAACCGGCCGAGCTGCGCGCGCAGCCGGGGCTCGTCCAGCGCGTGTTCCCGGGCAGGGGCGAGCTCGATGTCGCTGCGCACTTCGGTGCTGTCGCCGTCGGCCGTGCAGATGAGCTTGAGCGGCGCACCCGCCACGCCGAACGCACGGATGTCGAGGCGCACCTTGCGCTCGCGCGGCGGCCCCGCAAGCGCGGCGTAGCTCGCGCGCGCACGCTCGAGCAGCGCCGCGTTCGACGTGCGCCGCACGACCCATCCGCGAGGTACCCGCGTGTGGGATCCGATGGCCTGGCGGTACAGGCCGGCGCGCGCTTCCGCCCGGCGCACCACGACCGCCGCGAAGCCGATGATCTCCCCGGTCTGTCCCGGCGGCGGCTCGAATGCGAGCCCATCAGATGGCTGAACGGGCTCGGAGATTTCGAGGATCAGCTCGCCACGCTCATGTCCCACCACCGTGCCGAGGAGCATGCCGCGATTGTCCGGATGGTCGCGCGTCACGAAGTCACGGCCCACGCGTCCGCCGTACATCCCGTTCGTGAATCCCCGACTGTAGATCTGCACGAGATCCCGCGACGCCTCCGGCGTGGCGCGCGTGCTCTCGCCGCATCGCATCCGCTCGAGGAGATCGCGATACGTACGCGTGACGGTGGCGACGTATTCCGGCTTCTTCTTGCGACCTTCGATCTTGAGCGTGTGCACACCGGCGCCGGCAATTTCCTCGAGAGACGTGTGTGCGGCGAGATCACGCGCCGATATGAGGTAGCCCGAGTCGAGCGTCGCACCGGTCTCCACGTCACGAAGCGTGTAGTTCTT
>Ga0207652_10002717_pt1 | contig 14839 bp, 14 predicted proteins | sample KBSC63BmetaG_FD_184334 | JGI IMG/M metagenome (GOLD analysis project Ga0207652, IMG submission 184334) | Corn rhizosphere microbial communities from Kellogg Biological Station, Michigan, USA - KBS C6-3B metaG (SPAdes) (version 2) | ecosystem: Host-associated > Plants > Roots > Rhizosphere ... | reverse complement strand
CGGTGTGCGCCGGATCAGTTAATCAACAGCGAAGCGCTCGACCACGTCCTCGCGGAAAGCGGTCTCGTGATCGAACACGTAGTGCGCGAAGCCGAGCCGGTCGGCGACCGCGCGCGCGTCGCGAATGTCGTCGCCGGCGCAGCATGCGCCCTTGCGGCCGGTGGCGGCGCCATGATCGTAAAGCTGCAGCGTCACGCCGATCACTTCGGCGCCGCTTTTCGCCGCGAGCGCGGCGACCACCGAGCTGTCGACCCCGCCCGACATCGCTACCACGATGCGGCAGGCGGAAGCCGCGCGCGGCAGGTCGAACAGCGCGGCGGGATCGTCGAGAAGGGCGGCGGCGGGCATCACGCGGCGCGCCATACACCGGGCCGCCACGTACCGCAAAGCACGCCTCGCGTTTACCCAACCTAACGCAGCGTAAACGGCCGCTTTACCGGTTCTTGACGCTTGCCGGTTTAAGCGTGGCGCATGTTGGAAGGGAAACTCCCTGGGGCCGGCCCCGTGCAGGCGTTCGACCCGCTCGCTGGCGGGCCGGACCGCCTGCGCCCGGTATCGTGGTCCGATCTCGTCGCCAAGTTCGACGCGGTACGCGAACTGCGCGCCGAGCTGGGCAGCGGCGAGGCGGGCGGGGACGCCAGCTTCGACCCCGATTCGGCCCGTCACATCGCCGAGCTGGCCGACAGCAAACACGACATTAACTTTGATGATTTAGCCGATCGCAAAGGCGCGGGGGACAAGGCTCGCGCCCATCCAGATCGCGCCGGACGCGAGGCCCCGAGGAAGTGATGATCGAAAATCAGAAGATCCGTCCCGCGCAAGTGATCGGCCCCCTCGGGGAGCCGCTGACGATTGCGGACTTGCCTTCGCCGAGCACCAAGCGGTGGGTCGTGCGGCGCAAGGCCGAGGTCGTCGCCGCGGTCAACGGGGGGCTGCTGACGATCGACGAAGTGCTCGAGCGCTACAACCTGACGCTCGAGGAATTCGCCTCGTGGCAGCGCGCGGTCGACCGTTCGGGCATGCAGGGCCTGCGCGTCACGCGCATCCAGCATTATCGCGATCTGTACGAGCGCCAGCTGAAGTACTGACCTGGCGGCGCACGGCCGCCGGCAGCCAATTTCCCGCTCCTGTTTTCTCCCTGGCCGCACGCGGCGGGGAACGCATTGCGCTGCTTGCGGTTTATCCCGGGCAGAGCGCCTTAATGCGCGAAGGAACAGGAAGGACCGGATTATGGGCTGGATTGTAGCAATTATCGTCGGTGGCATCGCCGGCTGGCTGGCGAGCATGGTTATGGCCCGCGATGGCTCGATGGGCATTTTCTGGAACATCGTCGTCGGCATCATCGGCGCGATCATCGGCAACGCCGTGATCGCCCCGCTGATCGGCATCGGCGGTTCGATCCAGTCGTTCAACCTCGGCGGTTTCATCATCGCGATCATCGGTGCGATCGTGTTGCTCGGCATCGTCAATCTCGTGCAGCGCGGACGCGTCCGCTAAGCCGACAAGCCAAGACAAGAAGCGGCGGGCGCCGCGTGCAGCGGCGCCCGCCCTTTTTGCTTACGACAATTTATTACTCGTCGGCTCCCGAACGCTTTTGATAGAAGCAACAATTGCGTGCTAACGCCCCGGCCTCTATGCGCCGGCCGCCGCCTTTTTTTGGTGGCGCGCGCACAATTGTGATATGGCCCCGCCGGCCGGGCCTTCGGGACTCTGACGCTGATGAACTACGAGACGACAATGGCGGACCTGGCCAGCGCGCCTGATACGCTGGTCGAAGACATCGAGATCGACGGCCGCCAGACCCGCCGCCGCCGGATTGTCATCGCCGTCGCCGTGGCGGTGGTGCTGCTGCTCGTCGCCGCGTGGATGATGTCTCGCGGCGCCAAGGACGAAGGCTTGTCGACCGGCACCAGCAGCGCGCCGCCCACCGTCAGCGTCATCCAGCCGGGCCGCAGCACGGTGGCCGGGGTCATCAATACGACGGGTACGCTGGCCGCCACGCACGAGATTCCGATCGGGGTCGTGGGCGAAGGTGGCCGCGTGGTTTCCGTGCCGGTCGAAGTGGGCACCTGGGTGCGCAAGGGCCAGGTGCTGGCGGTGATCGACCGGTCGGTGCAGACCCAGCAGACCGCCAACTCCGCGGCGCAGATCCAGGTCGCCCAGGCGAACGCCGAACTCGCGCAGGCCAATCTCGAGCGCGGGCTCAAGCTCGTCGGCCGCGGGTTCATCTCCAAGGCGCAGATCGACCAGCTGACGGCGAACCGCGATGCCGCGGTCGCGCAAGTCAAGGTGGCCCAGGCTTCCTATCGCGAACGGCTGGCGCGCAACGCGCAGCTCAACATTGTCGCCCCGGTCGGCGGCCTGATCCTCGAACGCCATGTCGAAGTCGGCCAGGTGCTCGGGGCAGGGGGCCAGACCCCGCCGTTCACGATGGCCGAAGGCGGGCAGATGGAATTGCAGGCGAAAGTCGGCGAGGACGATCTCGGATCGATCTCGGTGGGCTCGACCGGCCAGGTCACGCCTGTCGGTACCGACAAGGTCTTCACCGGGCGGGTGTGGAAGAAGGAACCGACGATCAGCACGACCGACCGGCAGGGCATCGTGCGCATGGCGCTGCCTTATGACCCAGCGATCCATCCGGGCGGTTTCGCTTCGGTGGTGATCAACGGCGGGGCGGTCGTCGCCCCGCGCTTGCCCGAAAGCGCCATCATGTCGGACGACAAGGGCAGCTTCGTCTACATCGTCAACAAGGCCGACAAGGTCGAGCGCCGCGACGTCAAGACCGGCACCGTGACCGACGAAGGCACCGCGATCGTCTCCGGCCTCACCGGCACTGAGCGCGTGGTCCTGCGCGCCGGCGGCTTCCTCAACCCGGGCGACAAAGTGCGCCCGGTGCTGTCGACCAAGGGCTAGAAGCCCGGCCCAAGCATGAACTTCCGCAACATCTCCGCCTGGTCGATCCGCAACCCGATCGTCCCCATCGTCCTGTTCATCGGCCTGACGCTTGCCGGGCTGGTGTCCTTCAGCCGGATGGACGTGAACAACGAGCCGGACATCGATTTTCCCGCGGCCAACGTCTCGATCAGCCAACCCGGCGCCGCACCGACCGAGATCGAAACGCAGATTACCCAGAAGGTCGAAGCGGCGATCCGCTCGGTCGACGGGGTGGACGAAATCCAGTCGACCGCCAGCGAAGGCAACTCCAACACCACCGTCACGTTCGTGATCGGGACCGACGCCAACAACGCGGTCAACGAAGTCAAGAACGCGCTCGACCAGGTCCGCGGCGACTTGCCCGACGGGATCCTCGAGCCGCAAGTGACCAAGGTCAACGCCGGCGGCAACGGGCCGATCGGCTACTTCGCGGTCCAGGCGCCCGACATGACGATGGAACAGCTCAGCTGGTTCATCGACGACACGATCTCGCGCCGGCTCTTGTCGATCGAGGGCATGGCGACGGTGAGCCGCTCGGGCGGGGTGGACCGCGAAATCCGCGTCGTGCTCGATCCGGCGAAGATGCAGGCGCTCGGCGTGACCGCCAGCGCGGTCAACCAGGCGCTGCGGGCGGTGAACACCAACGCGGCCGGCGGCTCGGCGCAAATCGCCGGCTCGCGCCAATCGGTGCGCGTGGTCGGCAACGCAGCCAACGCGCTGGAGCTGTCCAACACGCAGATCAGCCTCGGCGGCGGGCGGACGATCCGCCTCGACCAGGTCGGCCAAGTCTACGACGGCTATTCCGAACAGAGTTCGATCGCCAAGATGAAGGGCCGCCAGGTCGTCACATTCGGCATCGAACGCGCAAAAGGGGCCTCGGATGTCACCGTCTACGATGCCGCGGTCAAGGAGCTGAAGGCAATCCAGGCCGAAAACCCGGGCGTCTCGATCACCCAGCTCTACACCAGTGTCGATTACACCAAGCTGCAATACGAGAGCTCGATGGAAGCGATGATCGAAGGCGCGATCCTCGCCGTCATCGTGGTGTTCCTGTTCCTGCGCGACTGGCGGGCGACGATGATCTCGGCGATGGCGATCCCGCTCTCGGCGATCCCGACGTTCTGGTTCATGGATCTGCTGCACTTCACGCTCAATGAACTCTCGCTGCTGGCGCTGAGCCTCGTCGCTGGCGTGCTAGTCGACGATGCGATCGTCGAGATCGAGAACATCGTGCGCCACATGCGCATGGGCAAGAGCGCCTATCAGGCGGCGATCGATGCCGCCGACGAGATCGGCCTCGCGGTCGTGGCGACCAGCCTGTCCATCGTGGCGGTATTCTTGCCGGTCGGCCTGATGCCGGGCATTTCCGGCCAGTTCTTCAAGAACTTCGGCCTGACCGTGGTTGCCGCCGTACTGATGAGCCTCGCAGTCGCGCGCATGATCACGCCGATGATCGCCGCGTACTTCCTCAAGGCGCAAGGCCATCAGGCGCACGGCGAAGGCCGGATGATGGATCGCTACATGCGCATCCTCAAGTGGACGTTGAACACCGAGAAAGTCGAAGCGTACCGTTCGCGGCGTGAGCCGGTGCCGGCGGTGAGCTGGTACGGCGTCGTCGAGTTCCTGTTCTTCGTTCTCTACATCGTCGTCGCGATCCTTTTCGTCCGGATCGGCGGGCAATTGTTGCCGGGCGGGAGCCTGATCAAACTGGCCCTGTTCGTTGCCGGGCTGGTGGTAGTGCGCCTGATCACCGGGCCCATTTCCATGCTGCTGGGGCCGCGCTTCGCTGAGTGGCATCTCTACTACCGGCACCTCGTCCGCTCACGTTATCGTGACCACCGTGCGTGGATGTTCGTCGTCGGCGTGGTGGCGCTGACGATCACCGCGACCCTGTTGACGACGATGCCGCAACAGTTCCAGCCGATCACCGATTCCGACACCAGCCGGGTCAATATCGAGATGGTCCCCGGCACGACGATCGAGCAGACCGAAGCCGTGGCCGACCGGGTCACGGCGATCCTCGAGAAGCAGCCGGAAGAGGTCGACCGCGTGCTCGAGAGCATCCGCGAAGGCAACGCGCGCCTGTTCGTCGTCCTCAAAAAAGACCGGGCGATGAAAAGCTTCAAGTGGGAGCGCCAGCTCGCGCCGGAGCTGCAGAAGATTCCCGACGCGCGGGTCACTTTCGCCTCGCAGAACGGCGGCGGCACCGGGCGGGACATCTCGGTCATGCTGACGGGGTCCGATCCGGCGGTGCTTAACAAGACCGCACAGACGCTGGTCGATCAGATGGCCAGCGTGAAGGGCGCCGTCGCCCCGCGCATCGCCGCCGACATGCAGCGGCCCGAGCTGGTCATCGTCCCGCGCCTCGATCTCGCCGCGCAGCTCGGCGTGACGACCAGCGCGCTCAGCCAGGCGATCCGCATCGCGACCCTCGGCGAGATCAACCAGAACGCGGCCAAATTCTCGCTGTCCGACAGGCAGATCCCGATCAACGTGTCCCTCGCCAAGTCCTCGCGCGAGGATATCTCCACCATTCAGAACCTGCCCGTACCAACGTCCGCAGGCGGTTCGGTGCCGTTGAAGCGCGTGGCGGAAATTCGCTTTGGGGCGGGCCCGACGCAAATCCAGCGCTTCAACCAGGCGCGGCGCATTTTCGTCGGCGCCGATCTCGCGCCCGGCGCCGTCAGCGGCCCGGTGATGAACCAGATCAAAGCCCTGCCGGTCATGCGGGACCTGCCCGCCGGCGTGTCCAATAAACCGGTCGGCAACGAGAAGTGGCAAGGCGAGCTGATCCAGAACTTCATCATCGCGGTGATTGCCGGGATTCTGATGGTCTTCGCGGTGCTGGTGCTGCTGTACCGTCGCTTCGTCTCGCCGCTGGTCAACATGACCTCGCTGTTGCTCGCACCGCTAGGCGGCCTGCTCGCTCTGGCGCTCGCGGGCTTCGTCAAGAACGGCCAGCCCGATCCGATCTCGATCGCGGTCTACATCGGCCTGCTGATGCTGCTCGGCATCGTCGCCAAGAACTCGATCCTGCTGATCGACTTCGCGATCGAGGAAATGGCCGCCGGCGTGCCCAAGAAAGAGGCGATCATCGATGCCGGGCACAAGCGCGCCCAGCCGATCCTGATGACCACCGTGGCGATGACCGCGGGCATGGTGCCGACGGCGCTGTCGCTGTCGGGCGATGCCGCGTGGCGCTCCTCCATGGGCACGACGGTGATTGGCGGGCTGCTGCTGTCGACGATCCTGACGCTGCTGATCGTCCCGGCGGGCTTCAGCCTGGCGGACGGGCTCGAGAAGCGCTTGGGCCCGTGGCTGCGCTACAAAATCCTCACTTACCGGCCGGAGCACAAGCAGAGCCCATCCCCGGACGCGCTCCCGGCCGAGTGAGGCGGCGGCCCGCATGACCGGCCGGAGCAGCCTTCCGGTGCCGTTCAGGGCTCCGCCGCTTCCCGACCGCGCCCGGCGAATGCGCCGCACGGCGACCGGGCTGCTGATCGCAATGGCGGCGCTGTTCGCGCTCGCTCGCAGCCAGATCGGCACCCATCCGGCGTGGGGCTGGGTGCTTGCCTTTTCCGAAGCGGCGATGGTCGGCGGGTTGGCGGACTGGTTCGCTGTCACCGCGCTGTTCCGCCACCCGCTCGGCCTGCCCATCCCGCACACCGCGATCATCCCCGAGAACAAGGACCGCATCGCCGATTCGATGGCGCGATTCATCCAGGCGAACTTCCTCATACCCACCGTCGTCGCCCGGCGGATGCGCGCGGTTAACCTCGCCGGCGCGCTAGGCGATTTCCTCACACGCCCCGGCAGCGACGAGGTTTCGCGCATCCGCGGCGGCGCCGGGGCGCTGATCGCGGACGTGCTCGAATCGCTCGACCCCGAGCGGCTCGGCGGCCAGGTCAGGGCCGGGCTGCTGCACCAGCTCGAACGGCTCGAGGTCTCTCCGCTGCTCGGCCAGATGCTGACGGCCGCGATTGCCGACAAGCGCCACTTGCCGCTGCTGGATTCGCTGGTCCACTGGGCGGGGCTGACCCTCGAAGACAACGAGGAGATGGTCCGCCAGATCATCCGCGACAAAGCCAACGCCGTCGTCCGCTGGACCGGTCTCGACGATCGGCTGGCGAGTTCGGTGCTCGACGGGCTCTATCGCCTGCTGGCCGAAGTGCTGGTCGACCCCGATCACCCGCTGCGGCGCAAGATCGGGGAGGGTCTCGAGCAGCTCGCCCACCAGTTGCAGCACGACCCGGCGATGCAGGCCAAAGTCGAAGGGATGAAGAACGATCTCCTCGCCAACCCGGCGCTCGGGACCTGGTGGAACGGCGTGTGGGAGCGCATCCGCCTAGCGCTGATCACTGCCGCGCGTGACCCCAAAGGCGGCCTCGATGGCGCTGTCAGCGGGATGCTCGGCGAACTCGGACAGGCTTTGCGCGACGATCCGGCGCTCCAGCAGCAGATCAACCGCTTCGCCCGGCGCACCGCCGTCGGCGTCGCCTCCCGTTACGGCGGGCAGATCGTCCAGCTCGTGTCGGAGACCGTCAAGCGCTGGGACGCGCGAACGGTGAGCGACCGGATCGAAGGTGCGGTCGGCCGCGACCTTCAGTTCATCCGCCTCAACGGCACTCTGGTCGGCGGCCTCGTGGGCCTGCTGATCCACTTGCTCGACGTTTTGCTATGAGCGGCAAGCCGTTCCTGACGACCGAACGGCTCGAGCTGCGGCAGCCTCGCCCGGGCGACCTGCACGCCATGCACGCGATCGTCACCCATCCGGCGACGGGGAGGTTCCTGGGCCCCAACGCCCTGCTGCACGAGCATGCGACACGCTTCACCCGGGGGGCGGGCAGCTGGTTCCTCTACGGTTACGGACCGCTGATGGTGCGGTTGCGGGGCGGGGATGAGCTGATCGGCAACTGCGGGGTGTTCCACACCTTCCGCGGCCTGGGCCAAGACTTCGACGACAACCCTGAGGCCGGCTGGATCATCGCTGCCGAGCATATCGGACAAGGTCTGGCTCACGAGGCGATGCAGGCGGTCCTCCGCTGGTTCGACCGCGAGCACGGCTCGCGCAGAATCGTGTGCATGATCTCGCCGGAGAACGGCCCGTCGCTCGGTCTGGCGGCAAAGCTCCGTTTCGCGGCGTTGCGCGAAGCGACGCTGCCCGAGGGCGAAACGGTCCGCCTGCTGGAGCGGCTTTCCCCTTAACGCCTCCCCGGAAACGGTGGCCCCATCATCAGCGGGCTGGCCACCCAATAGCCCGGCATCGGCTGGCCGGCGGCATCCTTCGCCGGGGTGAACCTGGCATTGGCCAGCGCCGTCTTGCAGATCTTCTCGTTGGTCGTCGCGTCGAGCATCGGCCAGTGGATAGTGCACGACGTGGCCTTGCCGGTCGCGTCGACCATCAGGCGCACCTGGTTCGCCCCGCCGCCGAGCTTGGCGAAATCGCTGAAGGCGATCGTCCCTTGCGGCAACCAGCCGCTGCCGCCCTTGTCCGGAACGGCCGCGGCGGCTTCGCCTTGCAGCTTCGCGGGATCCAATCCCCAGCTCTTGGCCAGGTCGTCCGCGCAGGCCTGTAGCGCGGTTACGGGCGCCGCCAGATCGCCGGTCTCTACGGCGATCGGCGCGTTGAGCCCGCTGTCGAGCAGGATACCGGTCTTGCCGTTCGCCGCGGCGCGTTCCTTTGTGCGGTCGAAGACCGCGGCCGGAGTTGTGGCGGGTGCCAGCGTGAACGGCCCGAGGTTGTAATACTGCTTACCCTCAGCCGTCACCGAATGCATGTAGCGCGCCTTGCGCGGCGGGTCGTCGGGCGTGAAATGCCAGCCGATCTCCTGAGCGCTGCGGAAGGGCTTGAGGGCGTTGGATACGACGATCAGGCGCGCGCTGGGTCCGGGCTCGATCCGTTCCAGCGAGAGGCTCAGGTCATCCCTGCCGTCGCTGAACGGCCGGGCGAGACGGCAGTAATCCTCGCCATAATCGAGCGCCCACGGCCCGGCGGGCTTGAAGACGTCGGGCGCATCGGCCGCCGGCGCGGCGACCGGCGCCGCGACAATCCCGGCAAGCGCGAGACACCAGGCGAGCTTTGTTGAATTCATCCACCCCTCCCCTTTTGATGGCCAGACTATCGGCCATTTGAAGGGGGTCAAGCACCCGGCTTCAGGCGTCAGGCCCTCGCTTCGGCCACCCCGGCGCTGTTGTGCCGCAGGGCGGAGAGCACGGTGTCGACAATCGCGGGGGCGTTGAGTCCGGCCTGGTCGTATTGCTTCTCCGGCGCGTCCTGGTCGATGAACAGGTCGGGCAGGCGCAAGGTGCGGATCTTGAGGCCGGTGTCGGTCACGCCTTCGTCGCTGGCGAGGGTCAGGACATGGGCGCCCAGCCCGCCGATCGAGCCTTCCTCGATCGTCACGACCACCTCGTGCGTGGTCATCAGCTTGCGGATCAGCTCGGAATCGAGCGGCTTGGCGAAGCGCAAGTCGGCGACCGTGGTCGACAGGCCCTTCCCCTCGAGCTGGTCGGCCGCCTTGAGCGCTTCGGCGAGGCGCGTGCCGAGCGAAAGCAGCGCGATCTTGCTGCCCTGGCGCGCGATGCGCCCTTTGCCGATCTCGAGCCGTTCCGGACTTTCCGGCAGCTCGACGCCCGTGCCGCCACCACGCGGATAGCGGAAGGCGATCGGGCCTTCGTCGTGCTCGGCGGCGGTGTACGTCATGTGGACCAGCTCGGCCTCGTCCGCCGGGGACATCACCACGAAGTTGGGCAGAGTGGCGAGATACGTGATGTCGAAGCTGCCGGCGTGGGTCGCGCCGTCGGCGCCGACGAGCCCCGCGCGGTCGATTGCGAAACGCACCGGCAGGTTCTGGATCGCCACGTCGTGGACGACCTGGTCGAAGGCGCGCTGGAGGAACGTCGAGTAGATCGCGCAAAACGGGCGCATGCCTTGCGCGGCGAGCCCGGCGGCGAAAGTGACCGCGTGCTGTTCGGCGATTCCGACGTCGAACGCGCGCTCCGGGTGCGCCGCGGCGAACTTGTCTACGCCGGTGCCGCTCGGCATCGCGGCGGTGATCGCACAGATGCGCGGATCGCTGTCGGCCAGCCTGGCCAGGGTTTCGCCGAATACGTTCTGATAGGCCGGCGGCCCGCCGGCGCTCTTCTTCTGTTCGCCCGTGATGACGTCGAACTTCTGCACCCCGTGGTACTTGTCGGCGCTGTTCTCGGCCGGGGCGTAACCTTTGCCCTTCTTGGTCACCACGTGGACCAGGATCGGCCCTTCCTCGGTATCGCGCACGTTCTCGAGCACCGGGACGAGCTGGTCGAGGTTATGCCCGTCAAGCGGGCCGACGTAGTAGAAGCCCAGCTCCTCGAACAGCGTGCCCCCGGTAACCATCCCGCGAGCGAATTCCTCGGCCTTCTGCGCCGTGTCGTGCGCGCGGCGGGAGATGCGCCGGATCGCCTTCTTCGCCAGGTGGCGCAAGTGGAGGTAGCTGGGGTTGGATACGAGCCGCGCGAGGTAGCCCGACAGACCGCCGACCGGCGGGGCGATCGACATGTCGTTGTCGTTGAGGATCACCACCAGGCGGTTTCCGGCCGCTTCGGCGTTGTTCATCGCCTCGTAGGCCATGCCGGCGCTCATTGCCCCGTCGCCGATCACCGCGATCGCCTTGCCCGGCTTGTCATTGAGCTTGTTGGCCACCGCGAAGCCGAGCGCGGCGCTGATCGAGGTCGAAGAATGCGCCGCGCCGAACGGATCGTATTCGCTCTCGCTGCGCTTGGTGAAGCCGCTAAGCCCGTCGGCCTGGCGCAGGGTGCGGATGCGGGCACGCCGGCCGGTGACGATCTTGTGCGGATAGGCCTGGTGGCCGACGTCCCAGATCAACCGGTCGTCAGGCGTGTTGAACACGTAGTGCAAGGCGACGGTCAGTTCCACCACCCCCAGCCCCGAACCAAGGTGCCCGCCAGTGCTGCCGACGGCATCGATCATCTCAGCGCGCAGTTCGTCGGCAAGCTGGCGCAGCTGGCTTTGGTCGAGCTTGCGGATGTCCGCCGGGACATCGACAGTATCGAGCAGCGGCGTTGCGGGACCTGACGTCATGGGAGGCGCTTACACGCGCGCGGCGGCCGTGTCGATGAACCCGGCACTGAGGAATGCCTGAGGAATTGCTGAGGTTTGCGCCTAGCTGGCGCACTCATTGCAAAGGCCGCGCAGTTCGACCACCGGCCGCACATCGGCAAATCCGTGGCGCCGGCCGGCCTCGCGCAGGGCGTCGGTCAGCTTGTCGTCGTCGAGGTGGATTGCCTGCCCGCAATCGTCGCAGATCAGGAAGATGCAGTCGTGCTGGCAACCGGGGTGGATGTTGACGAGGTAGGCGTTGGCGCTCTCGATGCGGTTGGCGAGATTGGTCCGCACGAACAGGTCGAGGATGCGATAGACGCTGTTCGCCGCCACCCGCTTGCCGCGCCGCTTCCCGAGCTCTTCGGCGATGTCGTAAGCCGAAGCCGGGCGTTCCTGGTCGGCCAGCGCCTCGAACACATCGGCCCGCATCTGCGTCCATTGCTCGCCCGCGCCGCTCAGCACGTGTTCGGCTTCGGCGAGCAGCTTGTCGCCCGAATGCTCGCTGTGCTGGTGGTGCGCGTGGCCGGCCATGAGAGGCATATAGGCGGCCCGCCCGCCTGCGGCAATCAGCCCGTCTGGAAGGTCGGGCTGTAAAGCGAGGGGTAAAGCTTCTTGAGCGCCGCGACCTTCGGCAGGTCCCAATACCTGATATAGGCGTGGTTCGGGTTCTTCTCGGCGAAGTCCTGATGATAGCCTTCCGCCGGGAAGAACGGCTTCGCCGGGGCGATGCCGGTGACGATCGGCGACTTCCACGTACCGCTGGCTTTCATCTGCGCGAGATACGCGGCGGCGACGTCGTGCTGTTCCTTGCTCAGCGGAACGAGCGCTGCGTTGTACTGCGTGCCCTCGTCGGGCCCTTGGCGGTTCCTCAGCGTCGGATCAGCGACCACGGAGAAGAAGACCTGCAGCAACTGATCGTAGCGGACGACCTTGGGATCGTAGGTCACCTTGACCGACTCGCGGTAGCCGGTGGTGCCGCTGGAGACTTGCTCGTAGCTCGGGTTCTTGGCGTCGCCGCCGTCATACCCGGAGATGGCGCTGTGCACGCCCTTGACGTGGCTGAACACCGCCTCGACGCCCCAGAAGCAGCCTCCGGAGAAGATCGCTGTCTTCAGGCCCGGGGCTTCATGCGCGATGCGCTTGGCCGCAGGGGCCGAGACGACACTTTCGGCTGCGTTGGCGGGGCTTTGGCAGGCGGTGACCGCCAGAGCCGCGGCGAGGGCAAGGTGGAGTTTCATGCCCCGCTTATAGCATGGTTTGGGCGAATTGTGCAGCCATGGCGAGGGCGGTCACCCCGAAGCCCAGGAAGAAGGCGCGATAGAGGTCGGGTTTGAACAGGCCCATCGGAAATCTCGAACTTTCAAGCGTCAGTTTTGGATGCCTTCGGGCTAGGGGCCAAGACCTTGCGAAAGTTTGAATGTCGAGTTTCAAATCGTTCAGAATCGCGGCTTGGCGATGAGCGGTTGCCGCGTTGCGACGAAGCGCGGGAACTAGTGGCGGAAGTGGCGCATCCCGGTGAAAACCATCGCCAGCCCGGCATCGTCGGCCGCGGCGATGACCTCGTCGTCACGCACGGACCCGCCCGGCTGAATGACCGCGGTGGCCCCTGCTTCGGCGGCTGCGAGCAGACCGTCGGCGAAAGGGAAGAAGGCATCCGATGCGACCGCGCTGCCGACGGTTCGGGCACCCGCCCAACCGTACGTCTCGGCCGCTTCGCGCGCCTTGATCGCTGCGATTCGCGCGCTGTCGCGACGGTTCATCTGCCCGGCGCCAATGCCGGCGGTCGCTCCGTCCCTGGCATAGACGATGGCGTTCGACTTAACGTGGCGGGCCACCGTCCAGGCGAACAGGCAATCCTTCAGTTCCTGCTCGGTCGGCTCCCGTTTGGTCACCACTTTCAGATCGTCGGGGCCGATCGATCCGTTGTCGCGGCTCTGCACCAGCAGCCCGCCGGCGATGGGCTTGACCAGCAGTCCGCCGCGGCGCGCATTCGGCAACTCGTCGATCAGCAGCAGGCGCAGGTTCTTCTTGCGAGCGAAGGCCTCGCGGGCGGCTTCGTCGGCCCCCGGCGCAACGACGACTTCGGTGAAGATTTCGCAGATCGCTTCCGCGGTCGGCCCGTCGAGCGGGCGGTTGAGGGCGACGATGCCGCCGAACGCCGAGACGCTGTCGCATTGCAGCGCGTCGGTCCAGGCCTGCAGCAGCGTCGGGGCCTGGGCGACGCCGCAAGGATTGGCGTGCTTGACGATCACGACGGACGGGTTGCCGTCCTTGAATTCGGCGGCGAGTTCGAGCGCCGCATCGGCGTCGTTGTAATTGTTGTAGCTGAGCTCCTTGCCCTGGACTTGGCTTGCTTGCGGCAGCCCGCGCACGTGCGGCCCGACCGGCGCGTAAACGGCCGCCTTCTGGTGCGGGTTCTCGCCGTAGCGCAGCTCGGCCAGCTTGCGCCCGTTGAGCGCGATCATGTCGGGGAACATCTGCCCCTGGTCGGCGAACGCGAACCACTGGCTGATCATCGCATCGTACGCGGCCGTCGCGGCGAACGCCTTGGCCGCCATCGCCTTGCGGAACTCGAGCGTCGTCGCGCCGTCGTGCGCCGCGAGTTCGTCGTACAGCGCGTCGTAATCCGCCGGATCGGTGACGATCGTCACATAGCGGTGGTTCTTCGCCGCCGAGCGGACCATCGACGGGCCGCCGATGTCGATGTTCTCGATCACCGTGTCGCGGTCGGCGCCGCGCATCACGGTCTCTTCGAACGGATAGAGATTGACCACGACGAGGTCGATCGCGCCGATGTCGTGCGCTTCCATCGCCGCGGCGTGCTCGGGATCGTCCCGCACCGCGAGAAGGCCGCCGTGAATAGTCGGGTGCAGCGTCTTGACCCGCCCGTCCATCATCTCGGGAAAGCCGGTCACCTCCGACACGTCGCGCACGTCGAGCCCGGCATCCCGCAGCGCCCGGGCGGTGCCGCCGGTGGAGATCAGCTCCACGCCCGCTTTGGCGAGCTTGCTGCCGAGGTCGGCCAGGCCGGTCTTGTCGGATACGGACAGCAGAGCCCGCCGGATCGTCACCTCAGTCATCGGTAAGTTCTAGCCCAGTTTCTTGAGCAGCCAGGAGAAGCTTCCCCCGCTGCGCGATTCCATGCCTTCGAGCACGAGTTGCGAGGTCGGTTGCGGGCGCCCGTCGCCGTCGACCCACAGGCTCTCGTCGATCATCACCTCGCCGCCGACCGAGAGGAACTGCCAGTAGCTGCCGTCGGGCAGGGCGAGATGGACGCCGCGCTTGCTGTCGGTAAGCGTCGCTTCGATCCCAGCGCCGAGGTGGAAGCGGATGGCGTACGGTATCTTCCCGCGTTTGGCCCGCCGGCCCGCCGGGACTAGCAAGTCCTCGCCGCGCAGCTCGGTGCCGTCGTCACGCAGGATCAGGATGCGCCGATGGACCAAGCCAAAGCGCTGGCCGTAACCGTCATGGCTCGCCTCGAGCCGGGTCGCCGTTCCCTGGCCGCTTTCGACCAGCCGGCGGTCCACCTCGACTTCGCCGACCCCGCTGCCGAGCTTGCCGTTGATAAGCACTGCGGTGGAATTGGCCTCACCCAACGTCAGCGTGGAATGAGCGGCCGTTCCGCGCAGGCCTTGCTCGATGCGGACCGGCACTTGTCCGCCGGCGAAGGCCGCGCCGCCGCAGTTGACGATCAGCCGCTGCCCCGCGTGCGACATCTCGAACGCCAGGGTGGACGCGCACCCGAAGCGCGTGTGCCGCGCCAGCGGCGGCGGGGCGGCGTCGAACTGGAGCACGGTGCGG
>Ga0207652_10002716_pt1 | contig 14840 bp, 20 predicted proteins | sample KBSC63BmetaG_FD_184334 | JGI IMG/M metagenome (GOLD analysis project Ga0207652, IMG submission 184334) | Corn rhizosphere microbial communities from Kellogg Biological Station, Michigan, USA - KBS C6-3B metaG (SPAdes) (version 2) | ecosystem: Host-associated > Plants > Roots > Rhizosphere ... | reverse complement strand
GACGAGCGAGAGGACGACGTCCGCGTTCTCGATCGCCATCCGCGCCTCGGGTGTCATCTGCGTGCCGAGCTGGATCCCCGTGCCGACGACGGTCAGCGAGCCTGAAGCCACGACCTAGACGGGCGTTTCTAGATGACCCAGACGCAGACCCAGTGAACCTGGTGGGAGCCTCGGTACTTCATCGCTTCTTTGACCACCGAATAGTTCGACTGGAGGAGGATTGCCTTTGCCTCGTTGGAGAGGCGGAGCCGGTCCTCCTCGGGCTCCCAATTCTTGAGAAACTCGAACGGGTCTTTGACGTAGTCGAAAAGCGCGTCCTTATCCTCTACCAGCGCGAGGAGGAACCTTTCAATCTCCTCGCCCAGCGCCTCGAAGAACAGCTTGCGCGGGTCCGACTCATCAGCCATCGTGGCACCTCGCTGCCGCAGACGTTACAAAGTCAGGCGACTCTACTGAGGTCTCACGCAGGCGTCAACGCCGCCAGGGTCGGCGGCGTTGACGCACTAGTCGTCGTCAGCAGGCTCGAAGTCCAGCGCGAGCGAGTTGATGCAGTAGCGCTGCCCGGTCGGGTGCGGTCCGTCCGGGAACACGTGGCCGAGGTGCGAGTCGCAGGCCGCGCAGCGCACCTCGACGCGGCGCATCCCGTGGGACGTGTCCACCTCGGTCTCGACCGCACCGTCGTCGGCGGCCTGGAAGAAGCTGGGCCAGCCCGAGCCGGAGTCGAACTTGGCATCGGAGCGGAACAGCTCTGCCCCGCAGGCACCGCACCGGAAGACGCCGTCCACCTTGACGAAGTTGAGGTCGCCCGACCAGGGCGGCTCGGTCGCAGCGCAGCGCAGGATCTCGTAGCGGTCGGGGTCGAGCTCCTGCCGCCACTGCTCGTCGGACTTTCTGATTTTCTCCATGCTGTTCAGTCCACTTCGGCGTGGATTCGTTTCTTCGCCGTCTTCAGCGGCCCGCCGTCGCGACCGGCCCGCACCGCGAGGATCTCCGCCAGGATCGACAGCGCCGTCTCGGCCTGGGTATCGGCGCCGACGTCCAGTCCGCAGGGGCCGGAGATCCGGTCGAGGGCGTCTTCCGACACACCCGCCTCGAGCAGCCGCTCGCGGCGACGCTCCTGGTTGCGCCGCGAGCCGAGCGCTCCGACGTAGAACGCCTCGGTCTCGAGCGCCCGCTTCAGCGCCGGCTCGTCGAACTTGTCGTCGTGCGTGAGGACGACGACCGCGGTCTGGTGGTCGGGCGCGACCCGGTCGAGCGCCTCCTCGGGCCACTCGACGATCAGCTCGTCGGCGCTGGGGATCCTCTCGGCGGTCGCGAACTTGGCCCGTGCGTCGGCGACGATCGCCGTCCAGCCGAGCAGCTTCGCCGCGCGGCAGAGCGCCTCGGCGGTGTCGACGGCGCCGTAGACGAAGAGTCGCGGCGGCGGCCCGTACCACTCGGCGAACACCTTCGATCCGTCCTCGAGCTCGAGGAGCTGGTTCCGCCCACGCCGGATCAGCTCGCCGAACTGGCCCAGCGCCGCGTCCGGTACACCGTCGCCGACCGGCTCGCCGCCCTCGATCACGAGGCGCTTGGCGCCGGCGCCGGGCCCCTCGACGACGGTGAAGAGCACGCCGCGCTCCCCCCCGTCGATCGCCTGTCGCAGCCGGTCGAGCAGCATGCCTACAACCTACTCCGCGACGCCTTCGAAGAGATGCCAACCGCTGGAGCTCGGCGTCGCCCCGACGAAACGGAAGCCCGCCGAGGTCAGCAGCGCTGCGAACTCCGCGGTCGTCCGTTCGCAGCCGCCCGGGTTGACGAGCATGTTCAGATCGCCGAACTTGACGGCCGGATCCGCGTTCGGATCGCCGAGCTCCCGCTCGACGACGAGCACGGACGTGCCGGGACGCGCAGCGCGGCGGCAGGCGCTCAGGATGCGGAGTGCCTCGGGGTCCTCCCAGTCGTGGATGATCGCCTTCAACAGGTACGCGTCGCCCGACGTAGGCACGCCGTCGAAAAAGCTGCCGCCGACGACCTCGAGGCGCTCGGCGACCGTCGTGTCGAGGTCGGCGGCCACGCCTTCGACGACGTCCGGCTGGTCGAACAGGACACCCCGCAGGTCCGGGTACGCCTCGAGCAACCCGGTGAGGAGCGCGCCCCGACCCCCACCGACGTCGACGACCTTCGAGAAGCGGCCGAAGTCGTAGGCGTCGAGCAGCGACCGGTTGATGCCGCGGGTGAGATCGGTCATCGCGCGATCGAACACCGCTCTCTCCTCCGCGTCGTGCGCGCGCGCCTCCCAGACGTCGACGCCGTGCACGTGACGGAACGCGATCTCGCCCGTGCGCACGCTGTGCAGCAGGTCACCCCACGCCTGCCAGATCGGCGGGCGACCGACGAAGGCAGCCCAGCCGTGCAGCGTGTCCGGGGAGCTCTGCTGCAGCCGCTCGGCGAGGGGCGTCGAGGAGAAGCGTCTGCCGTCTTCCTCGTGGAAGATCCCGATGCTCGCAAGCGCCCGCAGCAACCGGTACAGGGATCGCTCGTCGGCTCCCGACGCCGCGGCGAGGTCGTCGATCGCTCTCGGCCCGTCCGCCAGAAGGTCGGGGATGCCAAGGGTCACGGCGACGTGGATCGCCTGGGTGACCTGGTAGCCGTTGACCAGCCTTCGCAGCTGATCCAGCTCCCCTTCCTCGACCTTCACTCCTCGAGCCGCTCGACGAAGACGTCGATCTCGCCGCCGCACGGAAGGCCGACCGACCAGGCCTCCTCGTCCGCGATCCCGTAGCTGAGCAGCTTCGGCGTTCCCGTCTCCATCACCTCGCGCGCGTTCTCGTAGACGTCCGACTCGACGCACCCTCCCGAGACCGACCCGCACATCTGGCCCGATTCCGAGACTGCCAGGCTGGTGCCGACGGGGCGCGGCGCGGAACGGCGGGTGGCGACGACGGTCGCGACGACGACCTTCTCGCCTTGCTCCCGCCAGCGCTCGACCTCGTCCAGGATCTCCTTCATGCCGCATGCCTCCTCTCGATGCCGGCGAGGACGCCGGCCAGGTCTTCCAGGCTGGACAGATTGTGCCCCGGCACGAACCGGTCGACGAACGGCAGCGCAGCGCGCATCCCGCCCGCGAGCGGCTCGTAGTCGGGGTGGCCCTTGAGCGGGTTCACCCACACGACCGAGTAGGCGCAGCGGGCGAGCCGCGCCATCTCGCGCGCGACCGTCGCGGTGTCGTCGCGCTCCCAGCCGTCCGAGACGATCACGACGACCGCACCGCGGGAGAGCGCACGCCTGCCCCAGAGGTCGTTGAACGCCTTCAGCGACGCGCCGATCCGCGTGCCGCCCGACCAGTCGACCACGCGTCTCGATGCCTCCTCGAGCGCCTGTTCCGGGTCGACGCCGTGCAGTTCCTCGGTCAGCCGGGTCAGGCGGGTGCCGAACGCAAACGCCTCGACCCCGCGGCCGCTTTCGAGCAGCGCGTGCACGAACAGCAGGATCGCCCGCGAGTAGGGCTCCATCGAGCCGGACACGTCGCAGAGAACGATCAGCTTCCGGTGCGTCTCGACCCGGCTCCGGAACGCGCGCTCGACCGGGTCGCCGCCGGTGGCGAGCGAGGCCCGGACGAGGCGGCGCAGGTCGAGCGTCGTCCCGTTCGGGTTGCGGCGCAGCCTTCGTGAGCGACGCTGCGGGCGAGCGGACGCGAGCTCGGCGATCAGGCGCCGGATCCGCGTCAGCTCCTCGTCGGTCAACTCCGAGAAATCCTTCTCGCGGAGCAGCTCCTGGGCGCTCCAGCCCGCCTGGCGCTCGTCATCCTCTGCAGCTGCAGCGGTCTCCTCGGCTCCGTCGCGAGAGCTCACCTTCGTCGCCCGCACCCGCTCGACCCGGGGCGTTCTCGGCGGCGCGAGCTCCGGCGCGCGCAGGAACCACGCGGCGAAGGCCCGGTCGAAGGCGTCGATGTCGTCGGCCCGCGAGACCAGCGTCTGCCGGAGGGTCCAGTAGACGTCGTCGCGGCGGCCGAGGTCGATCGCGTCGAGGCCCGTCATCGCGTCGGAGATGCGGCCCGGGCCGACCTCCAGCCCGACCTCGCGCAGGACCCGGCCGAAGGTGACCACCTGCCGGACGAGGGCGTTAGCGCTCAGGCGCGCGCCTCCTCGACGAGCGTGGCGAGCGCGGCGTCGCGAACCGTCTCGAGGTCCTCGTGGTACTTCAGCACCGAGCCCAGCGTCTGCTCGACGATCTCGGCGTCGAGGTCGTCGCGGCCGAGCGCGGCCAGTGCCTGGGCCCAGTCGATGGTCTCGGCGACGCCGGGCGGCTTCGCGAGGTCGAGACCGCGCAGGCCCCGTACGAACCTTGCGGCCTGTGTCGCCAGCCGCTCCGGGATGCCGGGCACGCGCAGCACGACGATCTCGATCTCGCGCTCGAGCGCCGGGTGCCCGATCCAATGGAACAAACAGCGCCGCTTCAGGGCGTCGTGAAGCTCCCGCGTGCGGTTGGAGGTGAGAATCACGCTCGGCCGACCGGCCGCGGCGATCGTGCCGATCTCCGGGATCGTGATCTGGAAGTCCGAGAGCACCTCGAGCAGGAACGCCTCGAACTCCTCGTCTGCCCGGTCGATCTCGTCGATCAGGAGCACGACCGGCTCCTCGCTTTCGATCGCCTCCAGCAACGGCCGCCGGATCAGGAACTCGGGCCCGAAGAGCTCCTCCTCGTCGACGGTTCCCTCCTGTGCGGCGCGGATGTGCAGGAGCTGCCGCGAGTAGTTCCACTCGTAGACGGCGTGCGCGACGTCGAGGCCCTCGTAGCACTGGAGCCGGATCAGTCGCGCGGGCAGGGCACGGGCGAGCGCCTTCGCCGCCTCGGTCTTCCCCACCCCCGCTTCGCCCTCGAGCAGAAGCGGCTTCCCCAGGCGCAGCGAGAGGAAGAGCGCGGTCGCCAGGCCGCGATCCGGCAGGTAGTCGGCGCCGCGCAGGGCACCCTCGAGCTCGTCGATCGACGCGAAGGCCATCGGGATAACTCTAGTGCGGCGTTGACTTCCCGGGCCTGCAGGCGTATGAACGCGCCGTGGCGACGCACGAGATTCGCCTCCTGTCGCTGATCGACGTCTTCGTCGAATCGAGCTTCCTCGTCCTCGCGCGCAACATGGGCACGCCGGTGTGGGTGCACACGTGGGGGTTCCTGATCCTCGGCAACCCGGCAGGGCCGATCCTCGTCGACACCGGCGCGCGGGATCCCGAGATCATGCAGCGCCTCGGCATGGAGGGGCGGATCGACGAGGAGATGCGGCTCGAGAACGCGCTCGCCGCGCAGGGCGTGGAGATCGGCGACGTGGCGGCCGTGCTGCACACGCACTGCCACATCGACCACGCGGGCCAGGACGAGCGCTTCCCGATGACCACCCCGGTCGTGATCAACCGCCGCGAGCTGGAGCACTCGGTGTCCGGGCTGATGGGCGGGCAGTATCCGCCGGAGTACGTGAAGCACCACGTCGACCGTCTCCACGCCCCGGGCGCCCTGCGCCTGCTCGATCTCGAGCTGTCGGGGCCGGACGAGATCTTCGAAGGGATCGTGTGCGAGGCGGCCGGCGGGCACACGGAAGGCTCGATGAACGTCCTGGTGGAGACCGCAGAGGGGACGGCGTGCCTCTGCGGCGACATCGTCTACGACGTCCACAACCAGATCGTCGAGCCGTGGCACATCGGCCTCGACCACGAGCCGCAGACGACCGGCAACCACACGATGCGGAAGCGCGAGGAGCGCGCGGCGATCAAGCGGGCGCTGAACCGTGACTTCGTCCTGCCGGGACACGACTTCCCGGCCCGGGTCGAGGGCGGCCGCGTCGTCGCCCGGCTGAAGCACGAGGTGCCCGGCCCGGAGTTCGACGTCGCCGAGTTCGCAGCCGAGGTGGCCGTGCCGGTCGCCGCCGTCTGAGCCACGGATTCTGCGCCCGGCTCGTGTAGCGTCAGCGACCACACCCGAAAGGAGCTCACATGGAATTGCCCGAGAACGTCCGCAAGCGTCTCGAGGAACCGAACTTCTGGCACCTGGCGACGGTGAATCCGGACGGCTCGCCCCAATCGAGCACCGTCTGGGTCGACGTCCGCGACGGAAAGATCCTCGTCAACAGCGCTCTGGGCCGCAAGAAGCCGCGGAATCTCGAGCACGAGCCGCGGGTCGCGCTCTCGTGGCACGGGACCGGCGACGGCGGCTACCTGAGCTACGGGATCCAGGGGCGGATCGTCGACAGCTACACCGGCGATCAGGCCGAGGCGGACATCGACTCGCTGGCGCAGAAGTACATCGGCCAGTCGCCGTATCCGTGGCGGAGCCCCGGCGAGCAGCGGATCAGCTACCTGGTCGAGCCGACGCACGTCTTCGGCATGGGGGACTGACTCGGGCAGCGCGCTCGGGGCACCCGTCCCGTTCACCGGCCGCTACGCCCTGCAGGGCCGGTCGATGCGGGCCGGGGTCGAGCTCTGGGCCCGCGACTCCGGCCGGGAGCTCGTCGTTCTGGACGACGGGAGCGACGCGCAGCTCGCGGCCACGATCCACCGCCGGCTCGTCGAGGAGGGCTGTGACCCGGTTCTCGGCCCGTACGGGAGCGACACCACACGGACGGTCGCGCGCGCCCGAGGCGGCCGTGTGGTCTGGAACCACGGCGCGGCGGCGGACGACGTCCAGCAGCTGCCGGGCGTCGTCTCCGTGGCGACTCCTGCGAGCGGCTACCTCGTTGCGCTCGCGCAGATGGCCGCCGGGCTCGGAGCGGCGCGCCTCGCTGTCCTGACCGCCCCCGGGGCGTTCGCGGCCGCGGCGCGGAAAGGCCTCGAACGGAAGGCACCCGCCCTCGGGGTCGAACTCGTCGGCGATCCGGCCGGCGCCGACGGCGTGCTCCTTTGCGGTCCGGTCGAGTGGGAGGCGGAGCGATTTCGAGAGCTGGACCGCCGTGGGCTGCTCGTCGGCGGCGTCTCGCCCGGGCTCCCGGACGCCCCGCGCGCCTGGCCGGAGGGCACGCTCGCGCCCGTCCAGTGGCATCCCGACCTCGGCGGGCCGTCGGGACTGGAGGACTACGTCGCGGCGCAGGCGTACGCAGCGGCGCTGATCGCCGAGCGCTGCCTCGCGCTCGATCCTGCAGATCCGCTGTCGGCCGCCCACTCGCTCGCCGTCGACACCTTCTTCGGGCGGTTCGAGCTGGACGAAACGGGCCTCCAGAGCGGCCACCGACTGTCCGTCGTCCGCTGGCAACACGGCCGCCAGACCCTCGTGCAGCCGGCATAGCCGGTCGGACGCGACCACGGTTTCGCCTCGTGGAGCGCGGGACCGTTCCTGGTTTGACACCAGGGGCGGTATGACTGGAGAATCGCAAGCGGTGGGCCTGAGCGACGTCTCCGTGTTGATCCCGTCCTCGGCCGACGAGGCGGTCGCGGCGTTCGGCGACGGCAAGGACGTCACGGTCGTCGCCGGCGGGACGATCGTGCTGCCCGACCTCGTTGCCGGACGGCTCCGGCCGAAGAGCGCCCTGTTCCTCGGGCGGGCCGGCCTGTCGGGAATCGCACGGGCCGACGGCCGCGTGACGATCGGGGCGGCGACACCCGTCTCGGACCTAGCCGACGCGGATGCGCCGCTCGCCGAGGCCGCCCGGCACGTCGGCGACCTGGAGGTCCGCGCGCAGGCGACCGTCGGCGGCAACCTCTGCTCCGTCGCCTCCGACGACGCGCCCCGCGGCGACCTCCAGGCGCCGCTGCTCGCGCTCGCAGCGAGCGTGCGCTCGACCGGGAAAGACGGTGAGAAGACAGAGCCGCTGGAGGACTTCCTCGCCGACGGGGCGGGCCGGCTCGTGCTGGACGTCTCCTACGACGACGCCCCTCGGCAGGCGGGCTACGCGTCGGTCTGGCGCCCCCACACACACCACTACACGATCCTCGCAGTCGCGGCCGCGAAGCGCGACGGCGAGCTCCGGGTGGCGGCCACCGGGGTCGGCCCGAAGGCCGTCCTCGTCAGCCCGGACGACCCGCTCGCGGCGCTCGAACTCCGCGACGATCCGCTCGCCTCGGCGTGGTACCGCGCCCGGCTCCTGCCGCGCCTCGTCGAAAGAGCACTTGCCATTCTCGAAGGACACGAGAATGACTAGCTGTTCGCGCAGCACGAATCGAAACGATCGGAGGCACAAGGTGACGATGGAAGCCGTCGCAGCAGCTGGCGCTTTCGACCAGAGGTCGAAAGCGCAATGAATCTGACCGTCAACGGCGTCGAGCACGAGCTCGAGAGCCACGCGCTCCGGCCGCTGCTCCACGTGCTGCGCGAGGAGCTCGGGATCACGCGCCCGAAGGCCGGCTGCCAGCAGGGCGGCTGCGGGACCTGCACCGTGCTCGTCGACGGCGAGCCGCGCCGGTCGTGCCTCCTCCCGCTGGCCGCGGTCGACGGCGCTGCGATCACCACGGTCGAAGGGCTCGGCACGCCCGAGCAGCTCGGGCCGGTCCAGGCCGCGTTCCACGACAAGTACGGCTCCCAGTGCGGGTTCTGCACCCCGGGGATGCTGCTCGCGACCCACGCGTTGATCGAGCGCTCGCCGAAGGCCGGACGTGACGAGATCGAGGAGGCGCTCGCCGGCCACGTGTGCCGCTGCACCGGCTACGTGAAGATCCTCGAAGCCGTCGAGGCGGCGGTCGGGAGCGCGTCGTGAAGGCCGTCGGCGCCCGGCTGCCGCGCTACGACGGGGTCGCGCACGTCACCGGCCGCACCGAGTTCGTGGACGACGTCCGCGTTCCCAACATGCTCTGGGCGAAGGCGCTCCGCTCGCCGGTCCACCACGCGGGGATCACGAAGCTGGACACGAAGAAGGCAGCCGCGATGAAGGGCGTCCACGCAGTCGTCACCTGGGAGGACGTCCCGCGCCTCGTCTACGGCCACCTCGAGGCGCTCGGGATCCCCGGCGACGAGCCTCTGCTCGCCAAGGACGAGGTGCGCTACAAGGGCCAGCCGATCGCGCTCGTCGCAGCCGAGGACGAGGAGACCGCGCAACTCGCAGCCGAGGCGATCGAGATCGATTTCGACGAACGCCCGGCACTCTTCGACATCCGCAAGGCGGCCGACCCCGACGCTCCGCAGATCCACCACTGGGGGAACTGGTATCCCCACTTCGAGGCGGAGATGGACGTCCGCCAGATCCGCAAGGGCGACATCGAGCGCGCGTTCGACCAGGCCGACACGATCGTCTCCGGGGTCTACCGGCCGGCGGCGATCGAACAGGCGCCGTTGGAGACCCAGATCTCGCTGGTGGTGCCGGAGCCCAACGGCCGGCTGACGATCTACTCGTGCACCCAGGCGCTGTACTTCTCGATGGGCGTGGTCGCCGCACACCTCGAATGGCCGCTGAACAGGCTCAAGTTCGTCGGCGGCACCGTCGGCGGCGGCTTCGGCGGCAAGGTCGACACCGCCGCCGAGACCGTCAGCGCGCTGGCCGCGCTGAAAGCCGGACGGCCGGTGAAGTGGCGCTGGACGCGCGAGGAGGAGTTCCTCTGCTCGTCGACCCGCGCGCCGTGGCACATGGAGATCGCCGACGCGGTCACCAAGGACGGCTGGATCCTGGGCCGCAAGATGCTCACCCTGCACGACTCCGGTGCCTACGCGCGGTTCTCGCCGTACGGCGTGACCAAGCACAGCTTCCACCACACCGGCGCGTACACGATCCCCAACCTCCACTTCGACGGCTACGTCGTCTTCACGAACCGCGTGCCGACCACCGCGATGCGTGGGTTCGGCGTCACCTCGGTCTCTTTCGCGACCGAGACGCACGTCAGCCGCACCGCCGAGGTGCTCGGCATGGATCCCTTCGAGCTGCGCCTGAAGAACGCGAACCGGATCGGCGACACCTCGCCGAACGGGATCGCCTACACCGACCCGTCCACCGTGCCGACCATCCACTCGATCGCGGAGGCGATCGGGCACGAATTGCCCGGCGACTACCGCGCGATGACCCGCGACGCCCGGGGTGGCGACCTGCTCCCCGAGCACCTCGTCGCCCAGGTCGGGGAGGTGGATCACTGATGGCCAAGCACCGGGGCCGCGGGATCTCGGCGATCGAGTATCCGACGGGGATGAACCAGAACGGGGACCCGTCGCAGGCGTGGATCAAGATGAAGCCGGACGGCCGCGTCGACGTCTTCTCGGGAACGTCGGACATCGGCAACGGCTCGAAGACGATCCAGAGCCAGATCGTCGCGGAGACGCTCGGCGTCCCCTACGAGTGGATCACGTACGACAACTCGAACACCGACTCGTCACCGGTCTGCACGGGCACCTTCGCCTCGCGCGCGACCTTCGTCGCCGGCAAGGCGGTCGAGAAGGCGGCGTTGAGCGCCAGGCAGAAGCTGCTCGAGATCGCGGCCAAGGAGCTGGAGATCGCGCCGGACGACCTCGAGGTCGTCGACGGCGAGGTGATCGCCAAGGGCGCGCCGCAGAAGAAGATCGGCGTCCCCGACGTCGCGGCCGCCGCGACCTGGACGCACGGCGAGCTGATCACCGGCACCGGCGCTCATCTGAACCCGTACGCCGCGATCGTCGAGCCCGCGACCGGCAAGGTCGACAGCCCGCCGCACGCCGCCATCTCCTACGCCGCCTGCGCCGCCGAGGTCGAGGTCGACGACGAGACCGGCGAGGTCCGCGTCGAGCACCTCTGGCAGTGCTTCGACGTCGGCCGGGCGATCAACCCGACCCTCGTCGAGGGCCAGATCCAGGGCGGCGCCCTCATGGGCCTGGGCCTGGGCCTGCTCGAGGAGTGCTACCCCTACTACCCGAGCGCCGAGCACCGGGGCGGCGAGTTCGGCTCCTACCTCGCGCCCGGGATCAAGGGGCTGCCGAAGATCGACACGATCATCATCGAGAACCCGTCCGAGGCCGGCCCCTACGGCGCGAAGGGGATCAGCGAGATGGCCAACAATCCGCAGCCGCCGGCGATCGTGGCTGCGGTCTACGCCGCTGTCGGCGTCTGGGTGACGGAGCTCCCGGTCACGCCGGAGCGGGTGCTGCGCGCCCTCGAGCAGAAAGATCGCGGGCCGCGCGAGGACGGCAAGTGGGTGATCTTCGACGAGGACCTCTCGGTCGACACGGTCGCGGCCGAGGGTTCGCGCTTCCACTTCCCGGTCGGTGGCTGACAGCTCGTTCGGCACCTGGAACGGTGTCGATGCCTGGGAGTTCCGTCCGGGCGTCAACATCCACGCCGCCGGCGGCGAGCAGGCGCTCGTCTGCCGCGTGAACTACGACCCCGGGTTCGGCGTCGGCACGCACGCGCACGAGCATACGGAGCAGGTGATGATCGTCACCGAGGGCGAGCTGGAGCTGACCGTCGCCGGCGAGACGCGCACCCTGCGCGCCGGCGACTGGGCGGTGATCAACCGCGGGGTCGAGCACGCAGTCCGCACGGAGAACGGGGCGCAGTTCATCGAGGCGCTCGCGCCCGTGCCCCTCGACCACGTTCCGGACCCGGGTCGCGACCTCGTGCTCGGCCCGGACGGCGGCTCGCAGCACGTCGACGCCTGACGATCGAGGACGCCCTCGGCATCGCGCCAGGAGCGGAGATCGAGAGCGAAATCGACCCACAGCCGACACGGTCCGGCGCACATTGAACCGATAGCGTTTCCGCCAGAGGGCGGCGGGACGGCTCCCCACCCTTGGGTGGGGGTTTGGGGCAAGGGTCGGCGTTCAGCCGGGCGGCACGACCGGCTCGAAGGCACGGAAACGGCGGTAGAGTCGGCTCTTCCCGGCCAACCGAGCACAGGAGATCACCATGCCCTGGATCGACGTCAAGCTGTTCGACACACGCGTGAACGAGGAGTCGGTGCCGAAGATGATCGAGGCGCTGACAAAGGCGCTCGCCGAGACGAGCGGGGCGTCGCCCGACCACATCCACGTCCTCATCCAGGGCGTTCCTCCGAAGAACTGGGGAACCGCCGGCAAGCAGCTTGTCTGACGGCGACAGCCGCGTCTTCCTGATCACGGGCGCCTCGAGCGGCATCGGCGAGACCACCGCGAGACACGCAGCGGCGGCGGGCTACCGGGTCGTCCTCGCCGCCCGCTCCACCGAGAAGCTGGAGGCGCTCGCTAGCGAGCTGGACGGGCTGGCGGTCACCTGCGACGTGACCGAATGGGCCGACCAGGAGGCGCTGGTCGAGCGCGCGCTCGCCGAGTACGGCCGGATCGACGTCGCGTTCGCGAACGCGGGCTTCGGCGGCAAGCGCGGCTTCAAAGCCGACACGCCGGAGTTTTGGCGGGCGATGGTGCTGACGAACGTCTACGGAGCGGCGCTGACGATCCGCGCCTGCATGGACGCGCTGGTCGAGACGAAGGGACACCTGATCCTCACCTCGTCGCTCGCGGGGCGCCGCTCGCTGCCGGGCTCGCTGTACTCGGCGACGAAGTTCGCGGTGACGTCGATGGGCGAGAGCGCCCGCCTGGAGCTGAACGGCACCGGCGTCCGCGTAACGCTGATCGAGCCCGGCATGGTGGACACGCCGTTCTTCGACGAGCGTCCGGTCGGAATGCTCGAGCCGGACGACGTCGCGCGGGCGGTGATGTTCGCCGTCTCGCAGCCGCCGCACGTGGACGTGAACGAGATCCTCGTCCGGCCGACGAACCAGGAGACCTGATCGGCGGTGGAGGACCTGACCGAGCGCGTCCGGATGGCGGTGGCGCAGCAGCCGTTCATGACGACGCTCGGGGTCACCCTCGCGCGCGCCGCGCCGGGCGAGGTCGACCTCGAGCTCCCATTCGACGAGCGCCTCACCCAGCAGCACGGCTTCCTGCACGCCGGCGCCGTCGCGGCGGTGCTCGACAGCGCCTGCGGCTATGCCGCCTGGTCGGCTGCGGACGGCGAGGTCGACGTGCTCACGGTCGAGTACAAGATCAACCTGCTCGAGCCCGCGGTCGGCGAGCGGGTGCTCTGCCAGGGCCGCGTCGTCCGCTCCGGCGGCCGGTTGACGGTCTGCCGCGGGGAGGCGTACGCGGACGGGAAGCTCGTGGCCGCGAGCACGACGACCATGGCGGTCCGCGCCCGATGACGCCGGCGCGGTTCAACTTCGCGCGCGACGTGGTCGAGGCGCAGGATCCGGCCCGGCTCGCGCTGCGCTTCTGCGACCGCGAGGGGGCAGTGGAGGACATCACGTTCGGCCGGGCGGGCGAACGGGCCGCGCGCTGGGCGGGCGTGCTCCGCTCGCGCGGAGTCGCGCCCGGCGATCGCGTGCTCGTCCTGGTCGGCAAGACGCCGGAGTGGCACGCGGTGATGCTCGCGGCGCTGAAGGTCGGCGTGGTCGCGATCCCGTGCTCGGAGATGCTGCGGGCAAAGGACCTGGACTTCCGCGTGCGCCACTCCGGCGCAGGCCTGCTGATCGCCGACCCGGGCTCGCGCGACGAGGTCGAAGCGATGGCCGAGGCGCCCGACGTGGTCTACGTCGGCGAGACCGACCTGGGCGAGCCGGACGCGTCCACGGCGGACACGGCGGCCGAGGATCCGGCGTTCATCCTCTACACGTCGGGCACGACGAAGGACCCGAAGGGCGTCGTGCACACGCACCGCTACACGTGGGCGAAGAGGGCACAGGCCGAGCTCTGGCTCGACGCGAGGCCGGACGACCTCGTCTGGTGCACGGCAGGAACCGGCTGGGCGAAGTCGATCTGGAACGTGCTGCTCGGCCCATGGAGCTGCGGATCGGCCGTGATCCTGCACGAGGGCGGCTTCGACCCGGACGAGCGCTTCCGGCTGATCGGCTCGCTCGGCGCAACCGTGGTCTGCCAGGCGCCGACCGAGTACCGCCTGATGGCGAAGCTGGACGGCCTCGAGCGGTACGACGTGTCGGTCGTCCGGCACATGGTCTCGGCCGGCGAGCCGCTGAACCCCGAGGTGATCCGAACGTTCGAGGACGCGTTCGGCCGGACGATTCACGACGGCTACGGGCAGACCGAGAACACGCTGCTGGTCGGCAACTTCCCGGGCGCGGAGATCCGGCCCGGGTCGATGGGGCTCCCCGCGCCGGGCTACGACGTACGCGTAATCGGCTTCGACGGCGAGGAGTGCCCACCCGGCGAGGAGGGCGACATCGCCTTGCGCGGAGACGCGCCCGCGCTGTTCGCCGGATACTGGAACGCGCCCGAGGAGACGGCGGCCGTCTACCGTGGCGACTGGTACGTGACCGGCGACAGGGCGGTCCGTGACGAGGACGGCTACCTCTGGTTCACTGGCCGGGCGGACGACGTGATCCTGTCGGCCGCCTACCGGATCGGGCCGTTCGAGGTGGAGAGCGCCCTGCTCGAGCACGTCGCCGTCGCCGAGAGCGCCGTGGTCGGCAAGCCGGACGCCGACCGCGGCCAGATCGTCAAGGCGTTCGTCGTCCTGCGTCCGGGACGGCCCGGGGACGAGGCGCTCGTCGCGGAGCTCCAGGAGCACTGCAAGCGAGTGACCGCGCCGTACAAGTATCCGCGCGAGATCGAGTTCGTGGCCGAGCTGCCGAAGACGCGGAGCGGGAAGATCAGGCGCGTGGAGCTGCGGAAGCTGGAGGAGGAGCGGGCCGCAGGTTAGGGGGCCTGCCCGGCCTGCGCGTGCCCGGCTTCGCGGCGCCTCTCGTCTGCCTTGCGCCGAAGCTGTTCGGACAGATCGGCCAGCTTGCGCAGGACGCGCTCGTGGCGCTCGTACGCTTCGTCGCCGCCGTTCAGCGCCCGGATCTCGGCTTCAGTCGGCTTCTTCTTCTTCCTCGCCATCGTCGTCCTCCACCAGCCTGCGGACGAACGCGAGGCCAGGCCACGACTGCAAGGCTGCCGCCTGGGTCGCCGGCTCGCAATCCGCTCTTCGGGACGCGTCAGCGCCAGCCGTCTAGCAGGGC
>Ga0207652_10002714_pt1 | contig 14851 bp, 12 predicted proteins | sample KBSC63BmetaG_FD_184334 | JGI IMG/M metagenome (GOLD analysis project Ga0207652, IMG submission 184334) | Corn rhizosphere microbial communities from Kellogg Biological Station, Michigan, USA - KBS C6-3B metaG (SPAdes) (version 2) | ecosystem: Host-associated > Plants > Roots > Rhizosphere ... | reverse complement strand
CGGGATGCCTCCTGGAAGCGCGACTTTAACAATGTCGCGAGCTTAAGCGCGGACGAACTGGCGCGGCGGCGGCGCGAATTCGATGCGCAAAAGGAGATCGCGCGGGGGTTGCGCGAGAGCGCGGCGTAGGGGTTTCCAGCCGTCAAAAGCCTCGAAATCCGGGCTTCCCCGGCGATCCCCGGTTTACGTTAACGCGGCATTTTGCCGGTCGTGGCCTTCCGCATGCGGCCAGGCCGGGTAAGGTCCTCCTCTTTGGTTGGGAAATTTTAAGATGCCGGACCGGCGCCACAGCCCGCGCGACAAGGTGATCTACGGCGGCGTCGCCGAGATCGGCGAAGGTGGCGCGACCCGGGAATGCGTCGTCCGCAATATCTCCGAAAAGGGTGCTCGCATCGAATTCAGCAACATCATCAAGCTTCCGAGACAGCCGATATCGCTGACGATCGCGCGGAAAGGCCGTTCCTTCCTCGCCAAAATCATCTGGTGGCGCGACAATTTCGTCGGCGTTGCATTCAGCCCGGAAACCTCATCCGAACTGCCGGTCTCCGATCTCGAGGAGCGCTTGCGCAAGAGCGAGCAGAAAAAGCAGCAGCTGCAGCGCCGCATCAAACAGATTTTGGACGAAGGCTGAAGCGAGCGGCGCCCGGCCAGGGCCACCACAGCACACTACGAAGAATACCAGGCCGCTAGGCCTGAATGTACGGTAGGTGGCTCTTCATTTCGTGTGTCGGTAAGTGAGACGTAAATCGCTGCACGGACACCGACCGACCGATCTCGAAACACATCAGGTCCTCACCTACTTCCAGCGGGCCATCATAGGTCAGGCGCGTTTCCGCGATGAGTTCATCAACCGTGGCCGGCCGGATTTTTTCGCTGGCAAGGAAGACCATGTGAGTGTACGCAGCGAGCTTCGGTCTGGTTTGCGTAAACACCGTGCCAGCTTCGCTTGCGGAGGTGTGGTGAGCCATGATGCGCTGGATGAAAGGCTCCAAAATCAATTCGGGCCTCGCGATCGCCACCTCATGAATGAGCAGATCAGTATTGGCGCCATATTTGATGACGTTGTGATTGAAGCGCGTGTCGCCTGAGATCACGATGGCGCGGCCGGCATATTCGACGCGGTACCCGTACGCCGGTTTGATGGCCGCGCCGTGGTCAACTTCGAAGGCGATGACCGTCACGCCGTTCCTTTCGTAGACGACACCGTCGGCGTTGAACTCGCTCACATCGATCGCGGCGCCCTGCGGCGGGAGCTTCTCATCTTCGGTGCGAATGCTGACATCGCGCGCGTAAGCTTTTCCAAGATGGGTCATCAAGGTTTTGGCGCCTTGCGGGCCGATGACGCGAAGCGGTGTCTTGCGCGTTCCGAAATATGACTGCAGCCAACCAGTAAGCCACAGGTCGGGAATGCCGACGGTGTGATCGGAGTGATAGTGTGTGAGAAGAAGCGCGTCGATACGCCCGATCGGTACGCCAAGTTGGTGCAGCCTGATGGATGCGCCGCGGCCGGCATCGAACAGGAGCTTCTGGTCGCCCGCCTCGACGAGGGTAGCCGGTCCAAATCGGTCGGGCACCGGGATCGGTGTCCCGGTGCCCAGGAGCGTCACCCTGAAGTCATCCGCGCCCATCATTGACCTATCTTGATGCCGGAGTCCTTGACCACACCTGCCCAGTGCGCGACCTGCGACTTGATGAGGCCGCCGTATGCGAGCGCAGTACCGCCCGCCGGCTCCGCTCCGACCCGCGCGAAGGCCTCGCGGACTTTCGACTTGCTCAAAGCCTTGTTGATCGCTTCGTTCAGGCGGGCGATCACGTCATTTGGCGTGCCGTTCCTAACTGCGAAGCCAACCCAATCTTCTACCGTGAGGTTCGGAAACCCCTGCTCTGCGACCGTTGGAACCTCGGGGAGCGCCGCGATCCGTTTCGGGCTTGTGACCGCCAGCGCCCGCAGATTTCCGTTCGCGATCAGGTCCACAACCGGCAGCGTCGTGATGAACATGAAATGATTGGTACCGTTGAGCAGATCGCCAATGGCTTGCGAGATCTGGTTATACGGCACATGCGTGGCGCGCGCCCCGGTTTCCAGCTTGAACATTTCTCCAATGAGATGGGCGGGGGTCCCGAAGCCGCCGGACGAGAATGTGTACTTGTCCGGCTCACGCTTCAAAAGCGCGACCAGTTCGGAAACCGACTTCGCCGGGACCGCGGGATTCACGACCAGAACGTTGTAGGAGGTCGAAATCTTGACCACAGGGGCGAAGTCGTTTTCGAGCTGGAACGGCATATTCGCCAGCAGAGCCGGCGCGGCGCTCACCGGCAACGCCATCGCGTAGATAGCGTACCCGTCAGCGGGATGCTTGAGGACCTCGGTTCCGCCGAGCGTCAGAACGGCGCCGGCCCTGTTCTCCACGATAATGCGCCAGCCCTCACTTTCCGACAGCTCGGCCGCAATCACCCGGCTGATAATATCGGGCGGCGTCGCTGGCGCGGTTGGCACCACGATGGTGATGACCCTGGACGGAAATGGCTCCGCGGCAGCCGCGTGGACCATCATAAGGATTGCCGCGGGCGAGAGCATCGCCAACATCATCGCCCGGAAATATCGAACCATGTCCATTTGCTTCCTCCAGCCTTTCTGTGTTTGGCTCGCTTTTGAGGATGGCGTTCGGCAATCGATTTCGAAACATGAAAATGCATGGATTTCACCACGTAAAACACTGGATTCCACCAGGTGAAATGGTAGTCTGGACCCGGCAGACGGCCGGCTCGGCCGTTTTCGACGCCCTCACCAATGAAGATAAATTACGATGACGAAGACTATCAGAAGCCTGCAGCGCGGCCTGCAGGTACTCAAGGCGCTGCACACAACGCCGATCTCGTCGCTCCAGGATGTGTATCACCTCACCCAAATCCCGAAGCCGACCTTGTTGCGGATTCTGCATACGCTGGAGCAGTCCGGTGTGGTGTCGCGGCGGCTGGCTGACGGACGCTATCGCATCAGTGCCAATCTGACGCGGCTGGCACGCAAGCGCGATCGGTACGATCGTGTTGCTGAGGCGGCCGCGCCGGTCCTCGATCGTCTATGCCAGAAGATTTCGTGGCCGTCCGATCTGATGGTGCCCGCCGGCGACCACATGGAAATACGCGAGACAAGCCGCACACAAAGTCCGTTCCTGATCTATTACAACAAGGACAGGGTGGGCATACCGGTGAACTGGCTGTTGTCTGCGGTCGGCCGCGCTTATCTTGCCCATTGTCCCGAAAGCGAGCGCGAGAAAATAGTCACGCTTCTGCGCAAATCGGAACGTCCGGAAAATTGGCTGGCGCGCGATCCGAAGCGGTTCCGCGAGATACTCTCCGAGACCCGGCTGCGGGGCTACGGTACACGCGATCAGTCGTTCATCGGCGGCCCCTACGGCGCGCAATTGCCCGACGGATTGGCCAGCATCGCGGTCCCGCTGCTGGGCCGCGGCCGGGTCCATGGCGTCATCAACCTGATCTGGCCAAAGCCCGCTCGCACGATTGAAGAAATGGCCAGGCACTACTTGCCCGATCTTCAGTCATCGGCGGCTGAAATCGTGAACGCGCTGGGCGGGGTTCGGATCTGAGCCAAGCCTGTTTTACATTTGATGTCGCAACGTCCGCCATGCCCATCAAAAAAGCCGGCGGTCTTGCGACGCGCCGGCTTTTTAATTGGCAATATCAGCTGCTCAGGCCTTGACCAGCGGACCTCGTGAGGCCGGGCCCTTCGACCCGCCGCTGGGGCCACCGGGTTTGGGCCTGCGCGGCACGGTACGCTTGCGGGCGCCGGGCAGTTTCTCCGGCTTCGGTGTCACCGGCCCTTCGACGTATTCGAAGCCGATTTTCTCCTGACCGGCCTCCGTGCTCGCCTCGTCCTTGACCAGCACGACGCGGACATGGCCGCCGCCCTTGAGCTTGCCGAACAGCACTTCGTCCGCCAGCGGCTTCTTGATGTGCTCCTGGATCACGCGCGCCATCGGCCGGGCGCCCATCTGCTCGTCGTAGCCATGCTGTATCAGCCACGCCTTGGCCGGCTCCGACAGTTCGATGGTGACGTCGCGGTCGGCGAGCTGCGCCTCGAGCTGCAGCACGAACTTCTCCACCACCATGCCGATCACCTCGGCATTGAGATGCGCGAACGAAATGACGGCATCGAGCCGGTTGCGGAATTCAGGCGCGAACTGGCGATTGATCGCCTCGTGATCGTCGCCTTCCCGCTTGTTGCGCGTGAAGCCGAAGGCCTGGCGTGCGAGGTCGGCGGCGCCCGCATTGGTGGTCATGATCAAGATCACGTTGCGGAAATTGATCTGCTTGCCGTTATGGTCGGTGAGCCTTCCATGATCCATGATCTGCAGCAGCACGTTGTAGAGATCCGGATGTGCCTTCTCGATTTCGTCGAGCAGCACCACGCAATGCGGATGCTGGTCGACGCCGTCGGTGAGCAGCCCACCCTGGTCGAAGCCGACATAGCCGGGGGGCGCGCCGATCAGGCGCGACACCGTGTGCCGCTCCATATATTCGGACATGTCGAACCTGATCAGTTCGACGCCAAGCGAGGCTGCGAGCTGCTTTGCTACCTCGGTCTTGCCGACGCCAGTCGGACCGGAGAACAAATAGGAGCCGATCGGCTTTTCCGGTTCGCGCAAGCCGGCGCGCGCCAGCTTGATCGACGCCGAAAGCGCCTCGATCGCCTTGTCCTGGCCGAACACCACGCGTTTGAGCGTCTGTTCGAGATGCTTCAAAACCTCGGCATCGTTCTTCGATACGCTCTTGGGCGGAATCCGCGCCATGGTCGCGATCGTCGTCTCGATTTCCTTGATGCCGATGGTTTTCTTGCGCTTGTTCTCCGCCACCAGCATCTGCGCCGCGCCGGATTCATCGATCACGTCGATCGCCTTGTCCGGCAGCTTGCGGTCGTGGATGTAGCGCGACGACAGTTGCACCGCGGCCTCGATCGCCTCGTTGGTATATTTGAGCCGGTGGTAGTCCTCGAAATAGGGTTTTAGACCCTTGAGGATCGCGATCGCGTCCTCCACCGTCGGCTCATTGATGTCGATCTTCTGGAACCGGCGCACCAGCGCGCGATCCTTTTCGAAATGCTGGCGATATTCCTTGTAAGTGGTCGAGCCCATGCAGCGGATCGTGCCCGATGCCAGCGCCGGCTTTAACAGATTGGACGCATCCATCGCGCCGCCAGAGGTAGCGCCGGCGCCGATCACGGTGTGAATTTCATCGATGAACAGGATGGCGTTCGGATGCGCCTCGAGTTCCTTGAGAACTTGCTTCAGCCGTTCCTCGAAATCGCCGCGATAGCGCGTGCCCGCCAGCAAGGTGCCCATGTCGAGCGAGAACACCGTCGCCGCGGCCAATACCTCCGGTACCTCGCTGTCGACGATGCGCTTGGCGAGCCCTTCGGCAATCGCGGTCTTGCCGACGCCGGCTTCGCCGACGAACAGCGGATTGTTCTTCTGCCGGCGGCAGAGCACCTGGATGGCGCGGTTGATCTCGGAATTTCGCCCGATCACCGGATCGATCTTGCCGTCGCGCGCCTTCTTGTTGAGGTTCACGCAGTAGGTTTCGAGCGCTTCGCCCTTCTTCTTGGAATCCTCGTTGCCTTTGGTCTCGGTCTCCTCGTCGACCCCGCGTACCGGGCGGGCTTCCGACACCCCGGGCCGCTTGGCGATGCCGTGGCTGATGTAATTGACCGCGTCGTAACGGGTCATGTCCTGCTCCTGCAGGAAGTAGGCGGCATGGCTCTCGCGCTCCGCGAAGATCGCGATCAGCACGTTGGCGCCGGTAACCTCCTCGCGGCCGGATGACTGGACGTGAATCACCGCGCGCTGAATGACGCGCTGGAAGCCCGCGGTCGGCTTGGCGTCGTCGGCCCCATCCGTGACCAGGTTTTCGAACTCGGTTTCGAGATAGTTGACGAGACTGGTGCGCAGCTTGTCGAGATCGACGCTGCAGGCGCGCATGACCGCGGCCGCATCCGAGTCATCGATCAGCGACAGCAGCAGGTGTTCAAGCGTCGCATATTGATGATGACGCTCGTTTGCAATCGCCAGCGCACGATGCAGGGATTGTTCAAGGCTCTGGGAAAAAGTCGGCATTCGCGTCCTCTGTGGCCCCCGCCATCATGATCGCCGTTGCCCGGTCAGGCAACAACAACCTTTATCATTATATAGTTACACCCGATCGTGGCGAAAGACCGGCTCCCGCGACTCGTTTAAACTCTGACCGCTTACGGCACCCCCGGCAAGAAAGCCGCCCACCGGTCCGATCCGTCGCATTCCCGATGCAAAACCCGTCCCTATGTGGCGGATTTCGCGCGAGGCTACTTCTTTTCCATGACGCATTGCAGGGGATGCTGGTGCTTGCGCGCAAAATCCATCACCTGGGTCACCTTGGTCTCGGCGATTTCGTAGGTGAACACCCCGCACTCCCCGATTCCATGATGATGGACGTGGAGCATGATCTTGGTCGCGGCTTCGACATCCTTCTGGAAGAATTTCTCCAGGACATGGACGACGAATTCCATCGGGGTGTAATCGTCGTTCAATATCAAGACCCGATAGAGATTCGGGCGCTTTGTCTTCGGCTTGACCTTGGTAATAACAGATGTCGCGGGGCCGCCGGCCCCCCCAGTGCGGTTCTCGTCATTGCCCATTCGGGGAGCAGGTGCGGCGGTGGCGGCTGGCGCGGACCAATCAAATCTGAAAGTTAATTGCAGCATGGTACAGGCGTTCGAAATCCCCTCGGGAACCGGACAGCGACCAGGCGATGTTCTGCTGTCGGAGCATCACAAGAGTTCCCGGACACTATCCAGATCGCCGCTTCCCGGCCGACTCCAGCAGCTGGATCGGTTAGCCTAGAATATGGGTCCAGCTTCGGTTCGCTGCAAGCGCGCAAATGATTGATCAGATGTGACTTGCGGCGGGACCGATTCCAGGTCCAGCGATCCCCTCAAGCTTAATCAATCCGCTCGGATTTTACAAAGCAAAGCCGTGGCCGTTTCGCGGCCATCGACGATAGCCACCGCTTTCGACGCAGATTCGCGATTTGCGCGCGGTGGCGCGCCGCTTCGTCGGGGCCAATCAGTCCAAGGACCCGCGGACCCGACCTCGGCCGTGCTGCAATACTGCGCCAGCGGTGCCGACAAATTCTAGCTGATCACCACCGCCAGCCAAGCCGTCTTTCAACTCGATCGGAACGTCGCTGTTGCGCGTCGCGCGATAATTTTTCGAAGATCCGGAACAAGAAAAAGCCCGGCCGCAACGGCCGGGCTTTTTGATTATCGAGAACCGCGACGCGCCTATTCCGCGAAAAAAGGCGATCAGAACAGGCGCACGCGATTTTAGTTGGCAGCGGCCGGGGTGAGCTTGGCGACCAGGCCTTGCAGCGGCTTGAAAGTCTGCTTGGCAAGGTCGGTATAAAGCCCCGCGATCTTCTGCGACTCGGCCACGAAAGTCTCGTAGGCGGACTTCGCGAATTCGGTCTGCACTTCAATCGCCTTGTCGAGCGACTTCACGCCGGACAGCTTCTCGACGAATGACTTGGTGTCCTCGAACGACTTCTTGGTGTAATCGCCATAGGCGGTCGCGATCGCCTGAAGGCCGTTCTGGACGGTGGTGGCCGAAGCAACGACGGTCTCGAGGTGTTCTTTTCCGTACTGCTGAATGTCTTCAACTTTGAGCATCATGGAGTCCTTTCCCAGACTGATATGTAAATGAACTGCCGGGAGGCCCCGGCTCCCTGACGACCCTCATATAGTGCGACGCACAATAAAAGTCAAGAATCTTGTGCGACGCACAATTCGCGGGAAGATTTCCGCCAAATAGCGGGGGATTACGCAAGGGTTTTTTAACCTTTTGGAAACCCGGCCCCCCTAACCTGATTCCGAGGCTTGTCCGTGTTTTCCGGACAAACCGGCCGAGAAATTGTGTGTGCGTACAGCGTTTTAGCTCAAATGGCGGTTCGGTCGGCCATTTGGCCTGAAATGCCTGCCCGGATCGGGCGCTTTGAGCAGGGAAACGTCACCGCCGTTGGGCATAATTTGGCCTCACGAACCGGTGATCAAGACAGAAATTGGGACGGGGAAGTTTATGCTTCGCACAACCATGGCGTCCTCGCGTGTTCTGCGGGCTGGCATTTTCGGGCTATTGACGATCACCACGACGGTTATTTTCACCAGCGACAGCGCCGATGCGCGCCGCTACCGGCACCGACATTCGGCACGCCAGCATCATGAGGCGCGAGAGAGCTACAGCCCGGCATTCTCTTCCATCATCGTCGACGGCAATTCCGGGGCGACGCTCTCGGCCAGCAATCCCGACGCCAGCCGCCATCCCGCCTCGCTCACCAAGATCATGACGCTTTATCTGCTGTTCGAGCGCCTCGACGCCGGCAAGATGAAGCTCGATACCGAGATGGAGGTTTCCGAGCACGCCTCCGAGCAAGCTCCGACCAAACTCGGCCTGCGCCCCGGTCAAACCATCCGCGTCGAAGACGCCATCAAGGGATTGGTGACGCGCTCCGCCAACGACGCCGCCGTCGTGATCGCCGAAGCCATTGGCGGCGATGAAGGCGATTTCGCCAAACAGATGACCCGCAAGGCGCGCGCCCTCGGCATGCTCAGGACGGTGTATCGCAATGCGTCCGGACTGCCCGACGACGAACAGGTGACCACGGCGCGGGATCAAGCGACCCTCGGCCGCGCCATCCAGGATCGATTTCCGCGCTATTACCGCTATTTCTCGACCACCGCGTTCAACTATCACGGCCATTCGATCCGCAACCACAATCGCCTGCTCGGCAATGTCGAAGGCGTCGATGGAATCAAGACCGGCTACACCCGGGCGTCGGGCTTCAACCTGGTGACCTCGATGCGCCGCGGCAACCGCCACTTGGTCGGCGTGGTGCTGGGAGGGCGCAGCGGCGGTTCGCGCGACGCCATCATGCGCAACCTGCTTGCCGAGAACCTCGAAAAAGCCGCGACCCAGCGCACCGTTGCGGCGATCACCGAACGCAATGCTTCGGACGCCAATAGCGACGTTGCGGAAGCCGAAGCTGCATCCCGGCCAACGCAGACGGTTCAGGTCCAGGGCGCTGTTCAGGCCGCCTCCGCATCACCCGAGCCCGTCGCGGCGTCCTCTGCGCCGGCGTCACGATCAATCTTCGCCGAGGCAACCGCGGCTGTGCCTCCCGCGCAAACCAGGGCCGAGCCCGCCCCGTTTACCAATGGGGTGATCCAGTCTCAGCCACTCGCCGCAATCCCCGGCTCGTCCGAACCGATGAAGCCCGTCAAGGTCAAAACCGTCCAGGTCAAGGCCGGGCAGTTGAAACTGGCCTCGGCCGGTCCGGCCCAGCCGGCTACGCCGATCACCAATGCCATCCCCCCGGCTCGCCCGGAAGTGCCGGAGACATCGAGCGCGGTAGTGGCGAAAGCTGAAACCCACAAGGCTGAAACCAACAAGATCGAAGTGGCGAGGACTGAAATGCCGCCCCAGCCGGCAAACCACGGCACCGGGAACGGTATCCTCGGCGTACTTCCGGTATCGAGCGTACCGCCCTCCTCCGCCGCTCCGCAGGCGATGGCTTACGCCGATCCAACTCCCCGCGCCCAACCGCAGCCGCCAGCCGTTCAGCAGAACGGCGCGAACAAGCCGGTCGCTACCCACACCGGATGGATCATCCAGGTTGGCGCGCTGGAAACCGAAAGCGAAGCGCGGCAGCGGATCGAAGCAGCGCGCAGCCAGGCCCGCGGCCTGCTTGCGAACGCCGATCCGTTTACCGAACCGGTTGTCGCCAAGGGCGAAAGGAAGCTGTTCCGGGCCCGCTTCGCCGGCCTCGATCGCGATCAGGCCGAAGCGGCGTGCCGGATGTTGAAGCGCTCCGACATCTCCTGCATCACCGTCCGTAACTGATTCACACAGCCGCCTCCTGGCTGTCATGCCGGTGCCCGCGACAAATCCGGGCCGCGCAAACCTCTCGTCAAGATTTTGCGGTTAAGGTTGCCGGGGTGAACGACCACGCCGGACAACGGCGGGTGGATGCGGGGCGTCAGGCGGAGCCGAAAGCAGAAGCAACTCGCGTAGCGTTTGATGGCGTTACCGGAGTTAGCTGTGATGCGTGCGAAGCAAAGTATCCTTGGCCTCGTTTACACGGGCGGCGAGGTACGTCGACCCCCCTTGGTCGGGATGCAGTTTCTTCATGAGCGCGCGGTGCGCCCGGCCGATGTCGGCGCGCCCCGCCCCCGGCTGCAGGCCAAGGATCTGATAGGCCTCCTCGTCCGTCATTTTGCCGCTCGCCGCCGGGCGGCTCTGCCCCCCTGCCGTATTTCCCTGCGCGTCCTGACGCCAGGCGGGAAACCTGCGGTCCAGATAGCTTTCAAGTAACGATACGCTCTCGGCGTCGAAGCCCGGAATCATCGCCGTCAACTGCGGCAGGTCGAATTCGGCGAGGGAATGGCCGGCATAGGGCCCGGCCACGATCTGACCCTCGAGTCCGCCGCTGTCGTGATCGAGGCTCATGTCGAGAAACTGCGAGCGGACCCGCGAGGTCTGTCCCGGCGAGCGTTGTGCGCCGCCGCCGAACATCGCGCCGATATTGCCGAACCCGGTCCCGAACGGCGACCAGCCGAGCAGTCCCGCGCCGAAGATCCCGAGCGGGACCGCCACCGCAAGCTCGCCCTTGATGCCGGTAAAGGCGGCGCCCGCGAGGGCCACCACGCCGCCGCCGATCTTGATCGCGCGCGCAAGCACGACCGGGTTGGCCGCACGAAACATCTGCAGCAGCGAGTAAAGAAGAACAACAGCGACGATACCGGCGATCAGGGTAGCCATGCATTCAATATAGTGGGGTTAGCGGTAAAAAGCATGCCGGTCCTTCGTCAACGGGGGCGGTGCCCCCCCTTCGAAAGACGCAGCGGTAAGAGCAACCGAGGGTCACTTCATCTGGCCGAGTAATTTGGCGGCGCTGCTTCCGGTCTTCGATAGCCGCAGCAGCGCCTCGCGCCCGCCGGCGGCATAGGCGGCAGCAGCCCGCAACAGCTCCCGCAGCTGCGCCGCGGCGCCGGGATCGAACCTGCACCACGCGCCGCCGGTGAGACGCGCGATCTCACGGAACGCCTGCTCGGCGACGCTGTCGTGACCCTCCTGGAACATGAACACGGGTACCTTGAGCAGGCCGAGTTCGCCCGCCTTGGCGCAGAGGGCGTCGATCGCCTCCTCCATAGCGTCGCCGACGAAGACCACCGCGCGCACCCCGGAGGCGACGGCCTCGCGCCGCGCTTCCGACAACACCTTGCCGATCTGGGTGTTGCCGCCCCGGCAATCGATCTTGGCCATTAGCTTCGCCAGTTGCGCGCTGTCGGAAATCCACCCCGTGGCGCGGCATTCATTGAGGCCGCGATAATAGACGAGACGGATGTCGAGACTGCCCAGCGCCGCCGCCTCGCGAAACATGTCGGCCTGCAGCGCGCAGGCCATATCCCATGTCGGCTGCCGGCTCATGGTGGCGTCGAGCGCGAACACCAGCCGGCCCTTGGCGCCGGGCGCATGCGGCGACATCGCGCGGGCTTTGGCGACGAAGGCGGCAATGTCTTCCGAGGCGGATGGCTTCTTTTCCGGCAACGAGCCGGCTTTGCCTGACGCGGACTTCTGCGCCGAAGACACCTCAGTTGCAGATTTCGGTTTGGTCGGTTCGCCGGACATAAGCGCTCGCAAATAGCAACAAGCCTTATGTGGGCCGGGATAAGGGAGCGGTCAATGCGCGTGGAAGGCGCCGATTCCGCTCACGCTCGGAGTAATCGAGCGCTTTGTGCGATCGGCAATGCCGATGGTCAGTTCTTGACCGGCGCGTAGAGCGCAACTGGTCCCGGATCGGTCAATACCGGCGCCTTGGTCGTCGCATCGACCGGCTGGAGCTGGCTGTCGTCGGCAATAAATTTGTCCAGCATGTCCTGGATCGATGCCTTGGCCTCGTCCGGGCCGGTATCGCGCATGTCGTTATGCTGGAACCCGGTCCTGACCACAGTAATCCCTGCCTTCTCGCAGTCTTCCTCGTCCGGAATGACGCCGGGATCGGTCTTGAAGACGGGATCCTTGGAGCGGAACGAAAGGATCTTGAACCGGCCGTTGGTCACAAATGGCACGCGCAGATTGTCGAGCGTCACGACCTTCTTGACCTGATCGGGATACAATTTGGCGAAATACATCGAGATGTCGGCGCCAGCGGAATGTCCAACAACGGTCAGATGGTCATAATCCGCGTTCGGCTGGACAGTCTTCATTTCCTCGACCGCAAACTTTATGTTGGCAATGCCGCGCAGATACTGCGGCTGTCGGCCGACATAGAGCTCACCAACCTTCGTCACCATAGGTGGATCGGTCGGCAGATCGTGCTGGATGCTGATCGCGATATAACCGCGGATGGCAAAAACGTTCGCCAGGAAAGAGTACTCGGTGAACTTGACGGTGTTGCCGTGGTTGAGAATCGCCACCGGCAGTTTGATCATGCCGGCATTCGCCTGCATTTCCTTGTCCCACCGGATCGCGACATCAACCGCGACCGGGCGGTTATCGCGCGCCGGATCGTTGAACGTCAGCGTTTCGTGGCGGATCGCCCATTTGCTCACGGTGAAATACGCAACCGTCAGCAGTACGCCAAGCGAAACCAGAATGGCAATTCCACGCTTCATGTTGTCCTTGGCGCACCCCTGGGTGCTGAATGTTATTATCCGAGACTCTGCGGTCCGTTGTCCATGATATATGTCACGGTGACGTGACGGGAAGAGTAAAAGTTGTGAACTTGGCGCCTCTTCATTGTGCAGTGCATCATCATTGTGCATCGCACCCTGATTGTGCAGCACACCCTTACTATGCAGGCGCACAATCGCAGATGCCCGGCTGTTTCCCCTTTGGGACGACCCGAATCGGAGTCCGGTTCACGTCCATTGCTAAGAGCGGTAATAACGGGTTCCCGGGGCAGTTTGTTCCCGCTGCAACAACTTACCGCAGGGGTCAGGCGCCCAGGATGTCGTGGACCTCGAGCGGCTTGTCGACCTGGTTGAACCATTCGGCCCGGTTGGCGGCGCGGCGGCGGCCGCGCTCATCGAGCGGCAGTTTCAACTGGCGCAGCAGGCTGGTGACCTCCTCGCGCGCCGTCACATGGCCCATGCTCGGACGGGTGCCGAGGGTGGTCTCGTCGAGGTCGTCAAGCGCGGTCAAGCCGCGCGGAAAAAACTCGCGGTAGACCACGCGCTCGGCGAAACCATCGATCGAGCGGAAGCCAAGCCGGAACGACAAATCGTTGAGGCTGTCGGCGACCAGCTGCTTGTTGCGCGATCCCAGCATCGACAAACGGTTGCGGACCACGATCCAGTCGCTGCTGACGCCGTCGAGTTGGCGGCGCTTGCGCCTTGTGTCTCGCACCATCTCCGCATAGTGGCTCTCGCCGGTCACGGAATAGGTCGCTGGGTCGACGGTCCCCAGGACGTCGAAATCGAGGAAGCTGTCGTTGATCGGCGTCACCAGCGTATCGGCCATCGAATGCGCCAGGCGCATCAGGTAACTGTCCGACCCCGGCGTATCGATGACGATGAAATCGAATGTCCGCTCGACGGCGCTCACTGCCTCCATGAATTGCTGGAATTCGGAGGTTTCGTTGTCGGCGATCTGCATGGTCTCGCCAAGCTTGATGCAGCAATGCACCGGGAGCTCGAGATCGAGACCGGTGCGGCGCGCCCAGGCGCTTCGGTTGCCGATGTAACGGGTGAAGCTTTGCTGGCGGCAGTCGAGATCGATGGTGGCGACGCGCTGGCCGGCTTTCATCAGCGCAACGGCAATATGCAAGGCAGTGGTGGATTTTCCCGAGCCACCCTTCTCGTTTCCGAGCACGACGACGTGCGCCGAGCCCGATTGCCCCTGACTAGTCTGCAGCAACATGTTTCGTCCCCTGAAGATATCTTCAAATCAGCTGCGACCGCGGTCAAGTTAAATGCGTGACAGTTTTCTCGAATCATAAACCGTGTGTCTTAATTATGAATCGCATGCATGGCCGCGGCGGCGCTTTCCGATTCGGCGCGCGCTCAACCGACTGCTCGCCGGATTGACCGGAGCGCGAATCGTTGTTTGCAAGGTTACGTCGGCCGGCGCTTGGCGGCTAAGCATTGGCCTTGATAAGGTCGGCATTGCCGCCGCACGGCCAGCCTCCGTGACCCCATAGAACGAGCCCAGATGTCGCGAAGCCCCATGATCGTCCGTACGGTGCCGACGTTGCGTCGCGTCCTCGATAGCATCAGGGCGAAAAAGGCCACCACCGCGCTGGTGCCAACCATGGGAGCCCTCCACGACGGCCATGTGTCGCTGGTTCGGCTGGCGAAACGTCGTGCCACCAAGGTCATCGTCTCGATCTTCGTCAACCCGACTCAATTCGCACCGGCGGAGGATTTCAGCTCCTACCCGCGCACCTGGAAGGCCGATGTCGTCAGGCTCGCAGCGGAGGATGTCGACCTGATCTGGAATCCGGACGTCAAGACCATGTACCCGGACGGCTTTGCCACCCGGATCCTGACCGAAGGGCCAGCCACCGCGGGCCTGGAGGATCGCATCCGGCCGCACTTCTTCGGCGGCGTCACCACCGTGGTCGGCAAGCTGTTCACGCAGTGCCGGCCGGATTTTGCCGTGTTCGGCGAGAAGGATTTCCAGCAATTGCGGGTGGTGACGCGCATGGCCCGGGATCTCGACCTCGGCGTCAAGGTGATCGGCTCGCGAACCGTGCGCGAGCGCGACGGCCTCGCGATGTCCTCGCGCAATGTCTATCTGTCGCCGGA
>Ga0207652_10002713_pt1 | contig 14851 bp, 10 predicted proteins | sample KBSC63BmetaG_FD_184334 | JGI IMG/M metagenome (GOLD analysis project Ga0207652, IMG submission 184334) | Corn rhizosphere microbial communities from Kellogg Biological Station, Michigan, USA - KBS C6-3B metaG (SPAdes) (version 2) | ecosystem: Host-associated > Plants > Roots > Rhizosphere ... | reverse complement strand
ATTGCCGGTTACGATGATCTTATCGGTAGCAGAGAATTTTGGCGAAAGGATCTCTACCCTATCGCCTGATTCGACGCCTTTTTTTACCGGAACCTTAACAGCCGTTGTCGGGTTGATCAGCTTCATCACCCAAAAATCCGTTTGCGTTTCGTTAGAAAGGATGGCCGATTTTGGCAATGAGGCCGTGTTCGCCGTTTGTGATTTTATCATTCGCACCCTGGCTACCAGGTTTTCGGGTATTTGTTTATCCGAGTTGATCTTTACTGCTACTGCCTGGGTTTGGGCCAGCGTATCCACCGTCGGCATAAACGAGGCTATATGGCCGTTTAGCTTTTCGCCGTCGGAAAGCATGATCTGTACGGCCTGATTGCCCTTTACAAAAGCCCGCATTTCATAAGGCATCTGCATCAAAAACACAAAACTCGACCGGTCGCTTATCACCGCCAGCTGTTCCCCGTCCTGCACATAATCGCCGGTTTGGTGCGTCAAGGCCGTGATATAGCCATGCTCCGACGCCCGGATCTTATTCACACCCGAAAATTTAAACGTAGTATCCAGAATATTGATGCTGTTGCCTATGGCCTGCGCTTCCTTGGTTTTAATAGTGAAAAGTACCTGTCCCTTGTTTACATACTGCCCCATTTTTGTATTCACCTCGTGGATATAGCCATTGGCGTTGGCCTTAACATAATTTTTTTGAAGAAAAGCCGAGATCGCGTTCAGGTTAATGTAATCGGTCAACGTGCTATCGTTGATGGTGGTTACAGTAACCGGTGTTTGGGCATTGGCATTACCGGCATCGTCAGCTTCCTTTTTATCCTTTCCGTCGCAGGCAAACAGGAACAAGGTAATTCCTAATATATATAAGGACTTAATGCCTATAAATACTTTATCTGGTGCTTTCATGTTATTTGTTCCAGTAATTTAACTGATTAATAAGCTGCAGCCTGCTGACCGTGGTTTGTGTAAGCAGGTTTTTAACGGTAAGAAAGTTGTTTATCGCCAATATAAGGTCGGCTACTTTCAGGTCGCCGGTTTGCAATAGTTTGGTATCTACTTTTATCAGGTTCTCGCTGAATTTTATCTGGTCCTTAACTTTTGCCATCAGCACGTCGCTGTCCGCTATCTGCTGATTCAGCTGTGCTATTTGCTGCCGGTACTGCACGTTAAAAAACGACCTGTAATAGCTGCTGGTTTCTTGCTGCAGCTTAAGCCGCCGGTATTGCAGTTTGCGCTGCCCCCCGTCGTAAATAGGTATGGTTAAGCTAAATCCATAGCTGGTGCCGAAATTTTTATACGGCTCATAACTAAAGTCGGTTTCGTAGCCGCCATCGGCAAAAATATTCGCTTTCGGCCGGTAACTGTAATCGATCAGCTTGCGGCTGTTTAAAAATCTGAGGCTGTCTATCTGGTACTTTTTAAAAAATATGCTGTTGCTGATGTCGGGCGTATACGTTTGCTGTATAGCGGGCTCGCTTATCTCGGCCATGGTGGTGTCGGCTATGCCGGCCAGGTAGTTGAGCGTGGCGAAATCGTTTTTGTATTGCAGCCTGGCTTGTAAAAGCGCTACCTCCTGCTGTTTTAACGTCACCAGGAACGTTAAATAGTCGCTTTGCCGGTATACATTCGCCCGGGTAAGCTTTTTCAGCACATCCTCCTCCTGCGTTAAAAGCTCAACCACCTCCTGGCTGAATTTATATTGCTGCAGACTGCCATAGGCGGTTATATATTGGCCGATAATGGATTTCGTAAGATCGAGCTCGGATATTTGGGCGAGGTTGGTAATGGAATCTTTTTGAAAGCCTATGGCCGCCAGCTGCGAATTAAGATATTGCCTGCCTATGATGGTTTTATTTACCGATACCAGCGCGCTGAACGTATTTACATTGGTAATGGCGCCCGCATAACCGAAGCCACGGATAACAGGTGCAAATAAAGCGTTGCTGCTGCCCGTTACCTGCGGCAATAAGCCCGCCCTTAAACGCAGGCTGTCCAGCTGGCTCATGGCAACCTGGTTCCTCAGGTCCTTTAGCAAAGGGCTTTTGCTTTTTGCCGTTTCAACATAATGATCGAGCGTGAAGGTTTGCGCCAGCGAAGCCGAACAGATGAATGTACCTAAAAAAGCTGTAAAAAACCACTTCATCCAGTAGAGATATTAAAGTTGCGGCTGCAAATTATCATGTAATTCTGTATAAATTTAGATTGAATTATCACATTTATATAAATATGTTTTGTATAACACTATGTTGTCGCATTTGTGTTAGCGGCTCATGCCCCGGTTATTCAAATTTCACCGTGAAAACGTGCATAGGCGACTGAAAACTGTACCGCAGTGAAAAATTAAAATTTTCACATATCTGGCGCGATATCGTTAGCCCCAACCCGCTGCCTTCCGATCCGGACGACTTATGAAAGCGCATAAATATTTTCTCATCGGCCAGGGGCTTATCTTCGCCCGTATTGCTGATCTCCAATTCCGCCGCCGTTAAAACGATATTGATTTGGCCGCCACTATAGTTATGCCTGATCGCGTTGCTCAATAAATTACTTATTAAAATTTCAACCAGGTTGCGGGCTGCATATATCTCTTTATTATCCAGCGAACAGGTCAACTTCAAATCTTTATCCTGAAAAATTTCCTCGAATTGAACAAGCTGCTCTTCAATCAAAGCCTTTAAATCTATCTTTTCCTCATCCTGGTGCAGCCCGTTTTCAATTTTTACCAGCAACAGCAGCGACTGGTTGAGCCGGTTTAACCTCGAAACGGCGCTATATAGGTCATTTAGTATCTTACTTTGCCGTTCGCTGAAGTTTTCGGTTTGTATAAGCGTATCCAGCTTTGAGTTGATGACGGCAATTGGCGTCAGCAATTCATGCGAAGCATTTTCTGTAAAGGTTTTCAGGTCCTTGTAGTCGTGTTTGGCTTTGGTCGTCATCGCCAATACGGCCTGGTTTAATTCTGAAAATTCGTCCACGTTTGTTTCAACGCTTTGAATTTGTGCGGTATCAGCCACGTTAAATAGCCGCAACTCGTTCATAATACTATAAAACGGCTGCCATAACCTTCCTAAGATCAACCTGTTGGTGATGGATAAAACAACGAGTAAGAGCAGAATTACAGTTATGGTAATGACAAAGATGATCCGGATAAGATCTTCTGTTTCCACCTTCGATTCGACGATGGTTACCTTGTAATATTTACCGTCGACCGTTACCGCGGTTATCAGGCCCCTTCCCGCCTCGTATTCACCCCGCAGCCGGTGGTCGCGGTGGTTATGCGCACGCCATTTCTTAAAATACATGGTGTTAAAAAAATGGCGTTTCACCGATCCTGGTTCAGCTTCCGAAAAGTTGATTTGCTGATCATTGGATTCAAATGTTTGCGGCAGGTGATGGTTTAACTTTGTATATTCCAGTATCTCGCGTTCCTCAACGCCCAGGTCGGTGTCCTTTTGGTTTATCAGTATCAGGCTAATGGCCTGGTAATAAATAATGCCCGTGATCAGCATTACGACAATAGTAGTCACCAGGTTTACGCGGTTATATCTGGTTAAAAGCTTCATTGGCCGGTAAACTTGTAACCCATGCCGTATGATGCCTGTATATAATCGCAGGCGCCGGCCTCTATCAGCTTTTTGCGGATATTTTTTATGTGCGAGTAAATAAAGTCGAAGTTATTGGCCATGTCTATCCCATCGCCCCAAAGATGTTCGGCGATGGCGTTTTTCGAAACAACTTTTCCTTTATTGGCGATAAAATAAAGCAGCAGCGCATATTCTTTGCGGGTTAGCTTTACAGGTGTGCTGTTCACTTTAACTTCCTTAGCCAGCAGATCGATCGTGATCTCGTTAAATAAAAGAAGATTGCTGCCGTTAAACGTTTTACGGCGTACGATGGCCATCACCCGCGCCATCAGCTCGGATAAATGAAACGGCTTCACCAGGTAATCGTCTGCGCCAAGGTTCAAGCCGTTCAGCCTGTCATCGAGGGAATTTTTCGCTGAAATGATCAGCACCCCGTCGGGATAGTTATTTTCCTTAATCTGCCTTAATATTTCAATGCCATTGCCGCCTGGGAGGGTAATATCCAGTAAAATACAATCGTACCGGTAAAGATTGATCTTTGTTATCGCAGCCGGGTAATTTGGCGCGGTTTCGCAAATATTGCCGGCCCCCGAAAAGTATTCTTCAATACTTTCCCGCAGGCCCTCCTCGTCTTCAATAACAAGTATCTTCAAAACTTTTTTTGTTAAATGTACAAAGTCAATTTAGGAAAGATTTGGGATTATTTGTGCCAGCTGCCGATTATTATCGTTTTGGCATTTCGCTGAAGTGATTTAAATGGTGATATTTAAATGATAGAACCAAACAAATTATAAAAACAACGGTTCCGACAACAAAAAAACCCGACAATATGTGGTGGATATATGCTTTACTCTCAGCTTTATTTGCGGCATTGACCGCAATTTTTGCAAAAATCGGTATTAAGGGGGTCGACACCGACCTTGCAACAGCTATACGTACCGTGGTCATCCTGCTTATCGCCTGGGGCATTGCTATTTTCAGGGGGACAACCGGCACCATAGGTAGTTTGACCAGGATCAACTGGATATTTCTTATCCTTTCCGGCTGCGCGACGGGCTTATCATGGATATGTTATTTTAAGGCGCTGCAGTTAGGCGAAGTATCGCAGGTGGCGCCGGTTGATAAGCTAAGTGTAGCTTTAGCCATTATTTTTGCAGTGATTTTCCTGGGCGAATCATTAACCGTTAAACAAGGGCTGGGTGCTGCGCTGATTATTTGCGGCAGCATTGTGCTTATATTTTAATTATGAACCTGCGTCGTATCGTTAATGCGTCATCGATGTGACATCTTATTGTAACAAATACACTTACTCGGTAACAATTGTAATACTTCTATACAAAATTCAGCTTTAATTCAATTTTGGTTCGCACTTTTGCAGCCTGATACCAAAATGAATAATGTTTTTATGAAGAATTTTTTGATACTGGGGCTTTTAATTGCTTTTTCCTTAAGTGTAAAGGCCCAGGGCGCAGCAGGTGATAAAGGGACAATTACGGGCAAGGTGGTTGATGCGGCTACCAAAGTACCTGTTGACTATGCCACTATAAGCCTTTATAAACAAGGGGCCGCTTCACCTTTTGACGGCACCACCACCGACCCCAAAGGTAATTTTAAAATTTCTAACGTTTCACCAGGCGATTATAAGGTAACGATCGATTTCCTGGGTTATACCAGGCAAACTATCGATCACGTTGTTGTAACCGCATCGGAGAAAAACGCTTCGATGGGCACCATTAATCTTGCAGCGGTTAGAAACCAGTTGAAAGAAGTGAATATTACAGCCAGCGTACCAACCGTCGAAAATAAGATCGATAAACTGGTTTATAGTCCGGCTAACGACCTTACCGCGCAGGGCGGCGTGGCGCTGGATGTGCTACAAAAGGTGCCAATGGTGACGGTCGACATTAACGGTAACGTGGAATTGATGGGCAACACCAATATCCAGTTCCTGATCAACGGAAAACCATCAACCATTTTTGGATCGAGCATTACGGATGCTCTGCAGGCTATACCTGCCAGCCAGATAAAAAATATAGAAGTAATTACAAACCCCGGTGCAAAATACGATGCTTCGGGCACCGGTGGCATTATTAACATCATATTAAAAGACAGCAAGGTGCAGGGGGTGAACGGCAGCGTTAACCTTAATGCGGGTACCCGCCTTGAAAACGGCTCGTTCAATTTAAACGCCCGGAAAGGCAATTTTGGCGTCAACACTTTCTTTAGCGGTAATGGTAATTTAAGCAGCACCACACCCAGCTCGGCAAGCCGGTTATCTTATAACAGAACACGCGATACTGCCACTCAACTGTATCAAAACGGCGCAAGCGCGTTTAAACGGAGCGGTTATCGCGGCGGCATTAGCTTTAACTGGGATTTGAGTAAGAAGGACGAACTGATCGCCTCCTTTAATCTTAATCATTTCGGCAATAATAGCAGCGGTTATATTAATAACGACCAACACACCTTTTCGTCATTAAATAATTTTAACGTTGATACGATGAGCGTTAATAACTCGAGCAGCCGTTTCAGCGCTAATTCTTTTGACTGGAGCCTTGCTTATAAAAAAACCTTCGCGAAAAAGGACCAGGAACTGGATATTTTGTATAACTCAAGCTATGGCTCCAACACCGTTGATTATACGCAGGAACAGGACTATACCAATGTGAACCATGCGCCTTTAGGAAGCCTGGGCAGCAACCCTGGCAAGGATAGGGAAACGGATATTCAAATTGATTATACGCAGCCGATAAGCAAGAACTTTGCGATTGAAACCGGCGCCAAAACAACGATCGAAGATATAAACAACACCATAACTACCGACACGCTTGGCGCAGGCGGCTATTCTTTTAACCCACATCAAAGTTATGGCTTTCATTTTAACCGTAAGATATTTGCTTATTATCTGAGCTCCACTTTTTCGCTCTTCAATAATTTTATCGATGGCAAAGCGGGTCTGCGTTACGAATACACCAATTCAACGTCCGATTTTCCAAACACAAACATTCCATCCTACGGCATACTTGCACCATCGTTTGTTATATCGCATAAGCTGGATAAAACACAGGCTATCAAGTTCAGCTATTCGTATCGTTTAGAGCGTCCCGATTACCGGTCCCTTAATCCATTCTATAATATCAGCGATCCGCATAACATCAGTACCGGTAACCCCTCGCTAAAACCGGAGCTCGGCCATAATTTCGAGTTAGGGTATAATAAATCGTTCAACAAGGGGCCAAACGTGTATGTGGCTGCGTTTTACAGATATAACACCAACGATCTGCAATCATTTACGACTTTTTACGACTCGTTGGCCATCGGCAACTCCCTTTACAGGAACGTGTTTCTTACACAACGCTACAATATAGGCCGCGAAACAACCGAAGGCGTAAATTTATACGCGTCGTTGCCTGTCGGTAAACTCACGTTCAGGACCAATATGTTTTTTGCCGACAGGATAACCGACAACCCTGGTTCACCACAGGTTAGCGGGTTTGCCTATCGCATCAATCTAAATACCAGCTATGAATTTGCGAACAACCTTGCCGCCGAAGCTTTTGTAAACTACCGGTCGTCGCAACGGGGCATACAAGGAACCAACCCGGCATTTTTATTTTATAATTTTGCGGTGCGCAAGCAATTCATGAATAAAAAGGCAAGCATCGGTTTAACAGCGGCGAATCCGTTTAACGAATACATTAAGTTGTCGTCAACAACCTTCGGACCTAACTTTAACCAAACCAGCCTGCGCGAAATACCATTGCGTTCATTCGGCATCAGCCTGACCTATAAATTCGGAAAGCTCGACTTTAAGAAGGAAAAAGAACAACCGGATGATACTATTCCCATTCCGGACGATAACGGCGGTGTGGGTACCGGAACCGGTAATGGAGGCAACGGTAACGGTGGCGGCGGAAATGGCGGTGGCGGAAACGGCGGTGGCGGAAATGGCCCCGCCAAAGGCAAAGGCGGCAAGTAAAAGACGCCGGGATTATTTTTATACAGGATTTATACAGAATGTTTAATTAACTATATAAAAATTTATCACCATGAAATTAATGTTTAAATCACTTAGCGTGCTGCTGTTCGGTATCGCTTTAAGCCTTCCGGCACATGTATGGGCTCAAACCACCACAGGGTTTCATGTTATAGCCGATTACCCCATTCATAGTACGGGCGGCTGGGATTATATTACCGCTGATGGTTTAACCGGCAGGGTGTATGCTTCGCATGGTATGCAGGTGAATATTTTAAATGCTGCCACCGGCGATTCTGTAGGCTATATTCCAGACACAAAAGGCGTGCACGGTATTGCCATTGCCCACCGGTTTAACAAGGGCTACACCAGCAATGGCCGCGCAAACAATGTGACCATATTTGACTTAAAAACCAACCAGGTTTTAAAACAGGTTGATGCCGGCCAAAATCCCGACGCTATTTTTTATGAGGACTACTCGAAAAAAATATATACCTGCAATGGCCGCAGTAAAGATGCCACCGTTATTGACGCGGCAACAGATGCTGTAGTAGCTACCATTCCATTAGGCGGTAAACCTGAAACGGCAGTATCCGACGGAAAAGGCCACGTGTTTATAAATATCGAGGATACCAGCGAAGAGGTTGAAATTGACGCCACCACTTACAAGGTGATCAATAGGTGGAAGATAGAAGGCGGCGAAGAGCCTTCAGGCCTGGCCATCGACCGTAAAACCGATCGCTTGTTTATTGGCTGCGGCGGCAATAAAACCATGGTGATTATGAATTCCCAAAACGGGCAAATCGTAGCCAAATTCCCGATAGGGCGCTGCGACGGTACGGCTTTCGATCCCGGTTTAAAATTAGCTTATGCCTCCAATGGCGAAGGAACGATAACCGTTGTACGTGAGCTGAGCGCCGATAAATTCGAGCTCGTGGAAAATATTACCACCGAGCCGGGCGCGCGTACCATAGGTGTTGACGAACGTACACATAAAATATATTTACCTACCGCTAAGACAAAACCAGCCGAACCAGGGGCGACTAACCAGCGGCCACAGCAAATACCGGGTACCTTTCATATTGTTGTGGTAGGCAAATAACCTATATTTAAATATTAAAAACACATTGATACCCGGGTAGGGATTTAATGTGTTTTTGCTTTTTATGGCGCACAACAATTTATTGACGGCGACGTTGCCGGTATAATATTGTTGTGCTGCCGGAACGAATGAAAACGCGCCGTAAACATAGCATGGATTACGTTTTGGGCGGCATTGCTCTTGGCTTTATCGGCCTTAGCATACTGGTGTCCTTTTTTCCCCAGTCGTTTATCGATATCGCCCTGTCGCGCGAGATACAGGAGGACCAAAATCCGCTGCTGGATAGTTTAATGAAATTTATAAGCTGGTTTGGCTATAGCCCGGGCTGCATTATTACCGTGGCGGCGGCTGCATTGATCTTCCTGTTATTTAAATGCCGCAGGGAGGCGTTGTTTATATTATTCACATCGCTGGCCGGCCTGGTAAGTACGGTGTTTAAAATTATGGTAAACCGTCCCCGCCCCGCGGAGCCTTTTGTGCATATCGTGCGCAAAGTGAGTCAGCAAAGCTTTCCCAGCGGTCACGTTCTCTTCTACATCGTGTTTTTCGGTTTTTTAACGGTGCTTATGTACCAGCTAAAAGCGATACCCACAATAATCAGGATAGCGGTTTCCGTAGTTTCCCTGCTGCTCATCTTTACAATACCGTTTTCACGCATTTACTTAGGCGCGCATTGGTTTACGGATGTGCTTGGCGGCTTTTTATTGGGCATGGTTTGCTTATATATGCTTTGCTTTTTTTATTTCAGGAAACCGGCCCGTAAATAAAAGCCTATTATCGTATTTTAGGGGCCAGTCAAATTTTAGTGAACCAACTGCCACATCATATACGGTCGCCCAGGCAATTAAGAATAGGCTGCGCTATTTTCTTTTTCATTTCCGGCTTCGGGTACTCTTCGTGGGCGTCGCGCATCCCAACCATAAAACACCAGCTCCATTTAAATGAGGCCCAGTTAGGCACAGTTTTGTTTGCCCTGCCTATCGGCCTGATGTTTACCATGCCTGTTACCAGCTGGCTGCTTACGCGGTACAGCAGCCGTGCAATTATTTTGTCGGGGTCATTATTGCTGAGCGTGATACTTATTTTGGTTGGCATGTCTAACACGATGCTCGAGCTTATCGTGATGCTTTTTTGCTTCGGATCAGCCCGCAACCTTATGACGCTTTCTGTTAACACGCAGGCTGTGGCCGTTCAGGGTTTATATTCAAAGTCTATTATGGCAACTTTTCATGGCCTATGGAGCCTGGCCGGTTTCGCCGGCGCCGCCTTCGGTTTGCTGATGGTATATTTTAATATTGCGACGAGCTGGCACTTTTTATTTGTGAGCGTTGCCCTTGCGCTGTTAAGCCTTTATTTTATTAATGACACATTATATCAAAAGCCCGTACCACAACCAAGAAAGCCCGTATTTTCACTTCCGGATAAGTATTTGCTAAAGTTTTCGCTCATCTGCTTTGCCTGCATGGCCTGCGAAAACACGATGTACGACTGGAGCGCACTTTATTTTCAAAAAGAAGTTCATGCCGAAAAAACAATCGCTACGGCAGCTTTTGTGCTTTACCTGGTGGCCATGACAACAGGTCGGTTCTTTGGCGACAAGCTGGTAACAAGGTTGGGCATAAAAACTGTATTAAAATTCAGCGGGGCCTCTATTTTTTTCGGCCTTATGCTGGCGGTGGCGCTGCCTTACCTGGCAGTTGCGGCGTTGGGCTTTATATTGGTGGGCTTTGGCGTATCATGCGTAGTGCCGATGGTTTTTAGCCTGGCGGGCAAATCGAAAAACATGAGCAGCTCATCTGCGCTTGCTTCCATATCCACCATAGGTTATTTAGGCTTTTTGCTGGTACCGCCGTTTGTTGGCTTTGTGGCACAAACAGCCAGCCTGCGCCTGTCATTTGCCATTATTGCGATGTTTGGCGCAGTTATCGTTTACTTTGTATCAAAAATAAAGGAGAATGAAGAGCATGGCATAGCCGTTGTCCTGCCCGATTTTGAATAATAATAATGGTGATGAATAGTGGTTATCTCCATCTGCCAAAATATTTTTTATTATCTGAAACATAGCTATATTTATTCTGCATATAAACCCGACTTTTTAACGGCTGTCATTTAAACGTTTACAGGCGGTTATAAGCTTCATTTTAATAAGCTAAATATAAATTCTTGCACTATGAAAAAGATATTATTTGTAACCGCATTGTTTGTGATGTTGTTTACAACAATGGCTTTTTGCCAGGGTAACAATCCTGTAATCACCGGGGTAACGTCAAAGCTTAAAACATTATTAACAGACCATATTACCGAAAAGGCTTATTTACATTTCGACAGGCCATATCCCTATTATGTGGCGGGCGATATTATCTATTTTAAGGCTTACGTTACGAAGGGCGAGCGGCATGAGCCGACAAATATCAGCGGCATGCTTCATGTCGATCTCATAAATAACGACAATGTTTTGTTGCGGTCGATACTGGTTCAACTAACCAACGGCGTTGGGTGGGGCGATCTATCCTTGCCGGATACGCTTCAGAAAGGCAGTTACCGGGTAAGGGCGTGGACTGAATGGATGCGGAATGAGAAGAACCCGAATTATTTTACGCAGTATATATCCGTCAGTTCACCAACTGATGTTAACCGGAACCCTGTAGCTGTAAACGCAAACGGCCAGCCCGACCTTCAATTTTTTCCCGAAGGGGGCAACCTGGCGGTCGATATCCGGTCGCGCATAGCTTTCAAAGCGGTTGGCCCCGACGGAATGGGCATAAATGTTAAAGGAGTAGTAATAGATAATGACAATAAACAAGTGGCCGTTATCGCGGCGACGCATTTAGGTATGGGTGTTTTTGATTTCCTGCCCGAACAAGGAAAAAGATACCGGGCCAAAGTAACGTTTGCCAATGGGAAACAAACCATTGTAAACCTGCCGCCGGTGGAGGAAAAAGGCATAACCTTAGCTGTGGTGAATAACCCGGATAAGCTTTCGGTAGAGATAAAGGCAAACCGGCCCTATTATAAAGAAAACCAGAACAAGGAATTGAATTTGCTTATTTATTGGGCCGGGTCAATGCGGACGGTAACAACCAAGCTCGATAACGAGGTGCTTGGCCTCGACCTGCCGGCAACTACCTTCCAAACGGGCATAGTCACCGTTACCTTGTTGTCAGAAACCGGCGAGCCATTGAATGAACGCATGGTATTTATCCAAAACCCCGATCTTTTAAATCTTTCATTAACAGCGAACAAGCCGGCTTACACCAAACGGGAGAATGTACAGTTAAATTTAAATGCAAAAAACAAAGATGGGGTTGCCGTAAATGGTTCATTTTCGATGTCGGTAGTGGATGAAAGCAAAATATCAGTGGATGAAAACTCGGAAAATAGCGTATTATCTTATTTGCTGCTTACCTCTGATGTAAAAGGCTATATTGAAAAACCAAATTATTATTTTGCTAACGTGACCAAAGAAACCCGTGCCGACCTTGACGCGCTTATGCTCACCCAGGGATTCCGCAGGTTTGCCTGGAAAGAATTGATGAGTGGTAACGCGACCGCGGCCATCACACATCAGCCTGAACAATACATGGACATTTCCGGACGGCTTACAACAAAAAGTGGCGCTCCTATACCCGATGCAAAGATACTGTTAGTAACGCTTGGCCAAACAGAGACAACAGACAGCCAGGGCCGATTCCGTTTCGCCAAAGTCGGATATCAAACGGGCACCAGCTTTATTTTAAAAATGGAATCGGGCGGCAAAAACTCCGCAGTACTTACGTTGGATAAGCCGGGAGAGGGTCCGGCAATAGCGCCGGCGCCCGTAATTGAATCTAATTATAACGGTAGCGCAGATATACTGGCTTCGTTACAAAATAACCAGCGGCAGGGGGTTTTAACAGCTAGTAATGAATCCATCGTACTAAAAACCGATAGGGTTATTGCGCCCAAGCGAACTGATAACTACCGGTCGTCCAATCTGGGCGGCCCCGGTCATGCCGACCAGGTTATACACGGGGACGAGATCAAAAACGCGTCGTCGCTTTCAACCGGTTTGAACGGGTTGCTACGGGGAGTTTACTTTTCTTCGGGCGTGGCTGCTTTAAACAATGGAGCTACGATATCTTCATCAGGCCAATCAGCTTCCGCCATGCTGGTAATAGTTGACGGCGTGAACCTGGGAATAGGCGCCAATATTGACCAATATAATCCCGCGTCCGTTGAAACCGTCGAGGTCTTAAAAGGGCCAAACGCATCAATTTACGGTGTAGAAGGCGGCCAGGGCGTATTGGTTATTACCTCGAAAGAGGGCGGTATAAAAGAACAGGTTGCGAGCAGGGAAATGTCGCCGGGCATTTTCTCGGTTACTCCCCGGGGGTTTTATAAAGCGCATGAATTTTATTCTCCTGTATATAATGCCGCAGGGCCGGTAAATAAGGTCGCGGATAACCGCACCACAATATTTTGGAAACCGGATATCATAACTGATGCGTCGGGTAATGCCGCGTTAAGTTTTTATAATGCCGATGGCACCGGCACCTATAGGGTGGAGGTACAAGGCATTGACGGCAAAGGAAATTTGGGCCGGACAGTGTTTAGATATAAGGTGGAGTAGACACAAGAGTCAAGATTCTGTGTTGAATCCCAAATATTTTTTAATTTTGTTTTATTCAAGGCGGCTTAAGCCAGCCTCATTAGGGCAGTTCATTTTCGTAATGGCTGCTCTAACTATTTTGCACCTCTTCCACTTCGTTTTTTATGCTCGCGTGTTGATAGTTTGAGTCGAAAGCTTTGTCGGTTTTATAGATGGTGTAAATCAGTTCTAATATTTTTCGCTGCACCGCTACAGCAGCTTTCATTTTTATTCCATGCATTGATACCAAGCGAACAAATAATGCTTTGTGATGATCATTCCATCGTTTAGCCGACAAAGCCGGCATATACATCGCTTTCCGCAGGTGCCTGTTTCCTTTTTTAGATATCCTGGGCTTGCTTTTTACTGAGGTCCCGGAATCTTTCAGCTTTACATCCAGTCCACTGTAACTTACCAGTTGTTTTTTATTTTTGATCAATTCAAAGCCGTTTGTTTCTGCCAATACAATCACAGCTGTCAATTTACCTACGCCTGGAATGGTGGTAATCTTATTGATCTTTTCGACTAATTCTGAATCTGTTTTTACAAGTTCTGCTAGTTCTGCCTTTATTTCCAGTTCCTGCTTGTCATTCAGCTGGATACGTTTAGTTACTCTTTTGATACTGCTTTCATTTGGAAATGCCTCTGCCTTTTCTGCATGCAACTGGTTCTTTAATACCGTTCTGTCGGCAATGAGTTGATCTCTTTCACGGGTTAATTGTTTAAGGTCCCTGAATATTTTCTTTGGCTTTTTCCATACGTCCAGTTTCCTTTCCAGCCCAAACCGGCATATGGCTTGAGAGGCGGTCTTGTCAGTGATAGTCTTAACATCCAGTGTCCTGAAGTAATTACTGATCTTGTTTGGCAGCACGATACTTACTTCTTGCCCCTGATCTGAAAGGTAATAAGCTAATTTTTCATGGTATACCCCGGTGGCTTCCATTATATATCTCACCTTAATCTCCTTAGCTGCCAGTTTGTTCACCCAGTCCAATAGGTCATTAAAACCGGTTGCGCTGTTAGGAAATACTTTAAATGCGAAAATGTCTGTGCCTGTGTCATGGTTCATCCGTCCCAGAGATACTACTAATTCATTTTGAGCTACATCAATGCCTGCTGCTTGTTTTACAATGTTTGTCATCATTCCTTTAAGTTAAATTAACTCAAGTGAATAACCTTTCTCCGTCTTGTCTCCTGATGGGATATTCTGGCTATACAGACCTGCTGTATTCCTTACATTCTGTTCAGACTCTAAAAGGCGAAAAAAGTGAGGCAATCTCTTGACTAGAACATACTTTATAAGTTGTTTGAACCATGATCTGCTCTCACTCTTCTTCACTTAAGCTTTTCTAATTTATTCCTTAATATTCGATTTTTCAAACATAGGAGAACCAAGACCAGAGGCAAAATCGCGGATTAATAATAACCAGCGCTCTGTATTATCCTGGTTTTTGGTTCTTGATTCTTGGCTCTTGATTCTTTGTTCCGTACTTTAGCCGCATGACAGTATACGGCATCACCAATTGCAACACAGTAAAAAAAGCACTCGACTGGTTAAAAGC
>Ga0207652_10002712_pt1 | contig 14854 bp, 15 predicted proteins | sample KBSC63BmetaG_FD_184334 | JGI IMG/M metagenome (GOLD analysis project Ga0207652, IMG submission 184334) | Corn rhizosphere microbial communities from Kellogg Biological Station, Michigan, USA - KBS C6-3B metaG (SPAdes) (version 2) | ecosystem: Host-associated > Plants > Roots > Rhizosphere ... | reverse complement strand
GATTGCGGTTCTCGAAATGCTGCACAGAGTTGGAGTGCCGAAGAACATTCAGGCGCAGCTTGCAGGGGAATCGCTGTTCAACGATGGCATTGGCGCGGTCCTTTTTCTGGCCGTGTTGGCGGCCTCCAACGGACAGGCGCCATCCATCGGCCACATTGGAGCGCTTCTGTTGCTTCAGTCCGGGGGTGGACTTCTGCTCGGCATCGCACTTGCATGGCTGGCTTCGGAACTCATGCGCCGGGTCGACGCATACCAGATCGAAATACTGCTTACTCTTTCGCTCGCATTGGGTGGGTACGCGCTCGCCGAGGCACTAAAGCTTTCCGCCCCACTTGAAGCCGTTGCTGCTGGCCTTGCACTGCGCAGAATCAACATGAATCACGCGCACGCCGAGATCTCGCATGAATCGCTGGACAGGTTTTGGCAGGTTATCGATGAAGTCCAGAATGTGATTCTCTTTGTGCTGCTCGGATTTGAAGTGCTCATCATTCCCTTTACCAGGCGCTCTTTCGAGGCGGGTGGACTCGCCATCGTTTCCGTTGTCCTGGTTCGTTTCCTCGTTGTTGCGATCGTCCTGGGCATGGTGCGCGTTCTCCAGCGCGGACATCAATCTTCGCTACTTACTCTGAGTTGGGGCGGCTTACGCGGTGGCCTGTCTATCGCTCTCGCTCTCTCCGTGCCGCAACTCCAGAGCCACACATGGATACTTGCCACAACCTATCTGGTGGTCGTATTTTCGGTTGTGCTGCAAGGTGGCACACTTGATCTCTTCCTCAAAAGAATCGGTGGCGTGGGTCAGGAAGCAGAGGTTAAAATCTGACCAGAAAGGCCGCAGTCACCTTGTCCGTGCTGTTGCGAATACAATCTGCGTCTAATGGCTATGCGCCTCTCGCACTTCCGGCTGACCGTATTTCTCGCCATTCCCCTTACGCTGACCGCCCTGCGCGCCCAGATACCCGCGCCGCCACATCCCACCAGCACTCCCTACGCCGGCGACCTGAGCATCTTTGAAAGCCCCGGCCGTGCCCAGCGCCTGCACATTGAGCGCGTGATGGACCTGCTGCACATTACTCCCGGCAAGACGGTCGCGGACATCGGCGCGGGTGGCGGCTGGTTTTCCGTGCTCGCAGCGCGCCGCGTCGGGCGTCACGGCACCGTGTACGCCGAAGATATCAACCCACCGTACGTCGACGCCATCCGCCAGCGAGCCGACAACGAACACCTGGGCAACATCAAGCCGATCCTCGGCACGCCCGACGACCCGAAGATACCGCCGAATAGTGTCGATGCCGTAATGATGCTGAAGGTCTATCACGAGATCGAGCACCCCCAACTGGTGCTCGCCGCGCTGCGTGATGCGATGCTGCCCGGCGCACGTTTCGGCATCATCGACCGCAACGGCACCGGCGCCAACCATGGCCTCGACGAAAAAATTCTGCGCGAAGAAGTCGAGCGCGCCGGGTTCCATCAAGTGGGTAGATACACCTTCACCAAAGACGACGGCCAGGACTACTTCCTCATCTTCGAGAAGACGAAAATAGTATTTCCCGCACCGTATGCGTTGCCGCTGGGCAAATAGAGAGTTGCGGCCCCCTAGAAAGTCGAGCGGCTATTCTTGGACGAGCATGAATTTCTTCGACGCTCTCACTGAAGCCGCCACGCGCATCGACAAACGCGATGCCGAGTTGCTGCTGATGCACATCCTTCATTGCGACCATGCGTTCATCGCGGCGCATCGAGAAGCGCCACTCACCGCCGAGCAACAAACTGAGTTCCGCGACATGGTCACTCGCCGAGCGCTCGGCGAGCCCGTGCAATACATCACCGGCCACCAGGAGTTCTACGCGCTCGACTTCCGCGTCACGCCCGACGTCCTTATCCCGCGCCCAGAAACCGAGCATCTCGTTGAAGCCGTACTGCTGTGGGCCACGCGCTTCCACGACGAACGCACACTCCAGATCGTAGACATCGGCACCGGTTCCGGAGCCATCGTCGTCGCGCTCGCCACACATCTTGCCGGCGCGAACTTCTTCGCCACGGACATATCCGAACCCGCTCTCGCCATCGCCCGCGACAATGCACGCACGCACCAGTGCGAGCAGCGCATCCACTTCGCGCACGGCGATCTTCTCTCTGGTCTCGCGCTTCCCAAAGAGTTCCGCTTCGACGCGATTGTTTCCAACCCACCGTACGTCCCATCCGGTGACGCCGTCACGATGCAGCCGGAAGTCGTCGGACACGAGCCTCATACCGCGCTCTTCGCAGGCGACGATGGTCTCGAGATCTATCGCCGCTTGATCCCAGCAGCCCGCACAGCCTTGCACCCCTGCGGCCTGCTGGCGATGGAGATCGGCTACGGCCAGCGCGAAGCTCTCGCCGAACTCCTGCACGACTGGAACGAAGTCCGCTTCCTCGACGACTATCAGGGCATTCCACGCACCGTGCTCGCGCTCAAGCCCTAGCGCAACAGCATGATGCCGTGGTCCGCATACATTGCAATCTCCGTATGGATATGCCAAACGGCGAGCACTGAAAATGTGAGCGCCACCAGTGACTCCAGCAGCGCCATGGGTAGGTCGCGCTTGAACAGCCGCGCGCCAAACATCCGCACCTGATAACCGCCATACGTGCCGATCAGCGCGCCGATGGTGCCCAGAATAACGCCACCAGCCTTGGGCTGTCCCAGCGTCGTCGCAATCACCACACCGACCAGTATCCCCGCGCACAAACGGGCCAACACCAGCGGCCACGCCTTGCGGCTGGGCGTTTGCGGCAGCGTGTCGCCGACGTACTCTCCCACCGCCAGTGTTGTAAACACGATCACCGAAACCAGCTTCGCCATCCAGAACGCCCACGTGCCTTCGACCGGCAAATAGCCAAGGTACGCCGCCCAGCAAATCACGGTGATTGCCGTCAACGTCCTCATGCCGGTCGCGGTAGCGAGAAGGATGGTCCAGAACATTAGGGATGTACTCCTGTGGGCATCGGGTTGGCGACGAATGCCGGGGTCTTCGCGTCATCGCCAAAGCGCCACGCGGAAAGATAACTAAGCTCGAGAATTTTCTTCATCTTCGCGTAGTCAATCTTTTCCGCGGTGTCGGTGACGTGATGATAGTCCGGATGAAAGCCGGTGAAGAACCAGAACGCGGGCACATCATGCAGCACGAAAGGGAACTGGTCGCTGCGGAAGAAAACGTTCAGCGCGCTTTCGTGATCGAAGCGGTCGTCAAGCACCAGCCCGACGCGGGCATTCTCTTCATGCACAACGCGGTTGTAATCGGGTGAATACAGCGCGCCAATCAGGTTCAGCCGGTTGGTCGTGTCTTTGGGGATTTCGATCAGACCGTCGGTCTGCGGACTAGCAGCCTCATCACGCCCAATCATATCGAAGTTGATCATCGCGCGCGTTGTCGCCAGCGGTCGCAACGGATGCGCCGCCATCCAGTAGCTGCCCAGCAGGCCCCGCTCTTCGCTGGCGAATACGACAAAGAGAATCGACCGCTTGGGCCTCGCGCCATTGGCCGCAAATGCCTTCGCCAGTTCCACAACGCCTACTGTGCCGGAACCGTTGTCGTCTGCGCCGTGCCAGATGTTCACGCAATCCCGGGCCGCCGGCGTCGTGGTCCCGTCTGCGTTCTTCAACGGCGCACACGGCGCGGAGCCGTCATGATCGTGGTGCGCGCTGATGATCACCGTTTCCGCTTTCAACTTCGGGTCGCTGCCCTCCAGCAGCCCGACGACGTTGTTCGTTACACCTGTCCGCTCGGAAACGTTATGCAGATGCAGCGTCAGTGTCGTGTCCGGCAGCGGCCGACTCTGCGGCGTAAGGTCCTTGTCGATGGCCGCCTGCAGCGCGCTTCCGGTGCTTCCAATCGTCGCCAGCAGGTCCACCGCAACAGCATCCAGCACCAGCACGGAGGGTATCGACACTTCATCGTCCGCGATGGCTTGCAGCGGCAGCGGGGTCGCCCGCGCCGCGCTGCCACCGATCCGCGCACTCCGCTCTGCATTCGTCAGGTGTTTGCGGTTCGGCTCTGCGACCACCACCACCGCGACCGCCCCGTGAGCCTGCGCGTTCAGCACTTTCACTCGTGTCGTGGCATAACGCGTGTTGCCGGTGCCGTTGAAAACCGACTGTGGATCGTCTTCCTGCGGTTCGTGATCGAACAGCAATACGATCTTTCCCTTCGCATCGAGGCCCTTGTAATCGTCGTATCCCAACTCCGGCGCCGTGATGCCGTAACCCGCGAAGACCACCGGCGCGTTTATATCCACGCTGTGCTTGAACGCCCCAAACGCCTGCGGCGCGTGCCATTCCGTCGTCTTGCCCGCACGCGTCATCGTGACGCTGCTGCTCGACCGGTCCGCGCGAAACTCGACCAATGTGAATGGCTGAAGATAGCTCCGCTTGCCATCGGCATCGAGTGCAGCGGGCTGGAGTCCTGCCTTCTGAAACTGCTCGGCGACCCAGTTCGCAGCCTCGTCATCGCCGGGCTGGAGGCTCATCCGGCCCAGCAGTTTGTCCGAGGCGATGTACGCAAGTTCCGACCGCAATGCCGCCTCATTCAGCGCGGCAAAACCCTTTTGCTCTTTGGCCGGGACCTGCGGAGACTGTCCAACTGCCGCGGCACACAGAGCACCGGCGGCCAATGCGACAAGCGATGTATGAGCGATACGCATGAGGACATGCTACCTCTATCCAGCCTTTGCGCAACAAAATGGATGAGGCACATGGCCTCATCCATTTTGTTCAAGCCGGCTGGTTAGTGAGCGGCGACCATCTTCTCCGCCAGCTCGTGCAGACCCTTCTGGTTCACCGGTCGCGTGTAGAACATGTGGCCACCCGGGAACTCATGCACCTGCACACGGTTCGGGTCGCCCATCACCGGCATCTGGTCCACCGACAGCACCGAGCCCATGAACGCGCACGAAAGATCGTTCCATCCATGCACAATCAACACCCGCAGCTTGGGATCGGCCGCTACAGCCTGGCGCAAATCAGACACCGCCCCGGCGCGCAGATCGCTCTGGCGGTCCCACTGCCGGTTCACGTCGTTCGACAGCGCGTTGTAGCGAAGATCGGTCTTCCAGCCCACCGTATGCGTAATGAAGTCCACCATCGCCGTGGTCGTCGGCGCAATAATGCTCTCCAGAATAGGGTCGTTCGACTGCTGCTGCGACGAGTAGGGGAACGGGTCGGGCGAGGTCACGTTCGAGTCATAAATCGAACCGATGAGCCCCTTCGAGCGATGCACTTCACGCAGGTAAGCTCCCGTCTCCAGTCGTCCACCCGAGTACTTTACAAACATCGGGTCAAGCCCGGTCATCTCGGTGACATGCGCAATCATCGCGTCGGTCGCGGCCTGATCGCTGCGGCCCTTCAACAGCGCCGCCGCATAATCGCCGCGCGTGTAGGCGATCACGTCCTGCATGGCCTTCGGCGTCAGCTTGCCTTCGGCTTCGAGATGCGCCGCGGTGATCGACGGCAGCGTAATCATCCAGGGGATCGGGGACAGGTTGCCGTCGCCGAAGGTCGGGTTCAGGTACGGGCTCACCAGCACCAGACCATTCATGGCCACGCCAAGCTGCGACTGCAAATAATGCGTCATGCGCGGCCCGCGATAGCCGCCGTAGCTTTCGCCGGCAAGATACTTCTTGTCCATCAGGCGATCGTTCTTGACCAGCCACTTGTAGATCACCAGCGAAAGATATTCGATGTCCGGCGTCGGCCCGTAGAACAGCCGCCGCGTCTCCGCCTCATCCACAAGCGAGGTCGAGAAGCCGGTGCCGATGGGATCGATGAAGACCAGGTCGGTAAAGTCCAGCCAGGTGCCAGGATTGTCGACCAGTGTCGCGGGGTCCGAAGGCGAGTCGCCCTCATTGGCGAAGTTCACATGCTTAGGCCCGAATGCGCCCAGGTTCAGATACACCGACGAAGCACCCGGTCCACCGTTCAGCGCAAACGTTACCGGCCGCGGTCCCTTGGCATCGTTCAGCGTATAAGCGATGTACATCACCACGCCCGTCGGCTTTTCGTCGCGCGACATCAGCGTAATTGTGCCAACGGTCGCCGTGTAGTGCAGTGTCTTGCCGTTTACGGTGACAGTCTGCTCAACGGACTTGTCCGCGGGCAGCGGGTTCTTCATCGGCGACGCATCGGCTGGCTTCGCCGCCCCGGCAGCAGCGGCGCCGGGTCCACCGGCGGGAGGACCTTGTTGTCCGTCACCGCCGCCGCGCTGACGTTGCGCAGTCGCAGAGATGGTGAACACAGAAAGGGCGAGGAGACAGAGAGCGATGGAAGACCTGCGTGTATTCATATTGGAATACTTTACTCGCTCATGACTGAAAGGTGGATGAGACGCGGTCTGGAATGTTCGAGGATTGCACCGGAAACAGCGCACCCTATCCCTTCTCTCCCTTGAAGAGAAAGAGACAATAGCCCCCAAAGGTAAATAGAAGAAAATACGCCAGCGCAACCAGGTGAATATTGACGTTCGGGATCACTGCTTTTCCCGCCGGATCGTCCTTCAGATAGTCCAGCATGCTGTAGGTGTAAGGAATGACGAACCCGAACTTCCACGACAAGGCCGATAATGCGCCTATCCACATCAGGAAGCCAGCTCCGATAGGCACCAGAAAATTCCTGAATCGAAGACTGAGTAGATATTGCGCCGCCGCAATTGGCAGGCAATCGACAAAATACAACAGGGTTTGGCCGGAAAATAGCCGCAAGGGCAGCGGGTCAGTTGGGTAAGGGACACCGCTTATCAGCAGGTAAGGAATAAGGGCGGACAGATAAATCCCTACATCGAAAAGAACAACAAATTGCGCCATCATAAGAATGATGACCGCGAACTTGGAAAAGAAGATGGTTGCTGGGCTCAGTGGCAGCGCGTGGACCTGTTTCCACGCGTTGTTCCTGTACTCAATTTGAGTGACCAGGCTTGTTGCCAGGATGGCGGCAACGGGCAGGAAGAATATGGCCATCGACTGCCAGGAACTTCTCCACAGCAGAGTCCAAAACGCATCAGCGCTATACAGCGCCGGCAATCTACTGTGACGCACGAGCCGGGCGACAATAACGACGGTGGGTGTAAAGAAGGCGCCGGCAATCACCAGCCATGCTCCGAGGCTCCGCTTTCTTTTGAGCCATTCGCTTTGCAGTGCGTGGATGAAATCGATCGTCATCCGTTAACCCCGAACCATGTTCATAAAAATTGCCTCGAGATCGTCTTCCATCGCGCTAAGTTTGTGAACGTCCAGACCTTTCTCTATCAGCCGCCGGTTGATACCCGCGATCCGCTCGTTGGACATGGCGGGCATGACGATCTCGCCGTTGACCATGCTGGCGCCCACGCCATCTTCTCGCAGCACCTCCAGCGCCCTTGCATCGTCGTTTGTACTCACGGCAACCGATCCGGCCTGCCGTTCTTTCTTCTTCAGTTCGGCCAGCGTTCCCTGAAACATCATTCTTCCTTTGCAGATAATGCCGGCGTGGGTGACGAGCTTTTCAATTTCCGACAGCAGATGGCTGGATATAACAATCGTCATACCCTCCCTGGCGTTCAGCTCGATCAACAAATCGCGGATTTCGATGATGCCGTTCGGATCAAGCCCATTGGTCGGCTCGTCCAGGATCAGAAGCGAAGGTCTGTGCAGCAGGGTCGCGGCAATACCCAACCGCTGTTTCATTCCGAGCGAAAATTGGCCCGCCTTCTTCCTTCCGGTCTGCGACAGCCCGACGACTTCCAATACCTCGCCGATCCTGGCCCTGGGAACCTGATAGACCTTCTGCAGAAGAGACAGATTTTCGGTCGCTGTAAGGTGCTCGTAGACGGAAGGGCTTTCAATCAGCGAGCCAACCTGCCTCAAAATCTCGATGCGATGCGTGTCGAAGCATTTTCCGAAGACCGAAATGGCGCCCTGCTGTTTACGGAGCAGACCCAGCACCAGCCGCAGCGTCGTCGTCTTGCCCGCGCCGTTCGGCCCAAGAAAGCCATAGATGCTGCCGCAGGGAACCTGAAGACTGATGCCGTCCAGAACTACGTCATCGGAATACTTGTGGACGATATTTGTCGTTTCAAGGCAATACGTCAAGGCAATATCCAGTCCGAAGGGAATTCTGATAAATTTACATAAGAGTTAAAGTATCAGCATAAAAATTTAAGTCAAACGTAAATTACGAGGTGCAGATGCCAGCTAAATCCGAGACGGCCAGCATTCAGGAACGGAGTGCCCGGCTACGCAAACTCGTGACATTCCTATCCGTGTCCTTATGGATATTGCTGGTGCTCGAGCGCTTCAGCGCGGCCACCATTCAACTTTTCGCGCATGCTTTCAGCCCAGAGTCGCTGCGGCGTCTCGCCTTGGAGTTCGTCATCGCTTGTCCGGAAGTTTTCTATCTGCTGGCGCTCTGGTGGGTTCGACAGGCGCTCGCGGCGTTCGCACAGGGGAAACTCTTTGCGCCGACGATCATACGCATGCTCCACCGCGTCGGCATCATGCTGGCGACAGGCGCTTTCCTCAATGTCTTCCTGCTGCCTGCCATAGAGCGTACGCTGGGTCTGGGACCAGGCTATTGGGTGGCCTTCGACGTGTCGGGCCTGGTTTTGGGAGTCATCGGGTTGACGCTCAACATCATCGCCCGCGTGTTTCAGCTCTCCGCGGACATGCAGGCAGAATTGAACGAGATCTTCTGATGCCCATTCGAATCCATCTCGACGATGTGCTGTCGGCAAAAAATATGAAGGCCAAACAACTCGCCGCGGTCATCGGGGTCAGCGAGACGCATCTTTCCCTGTTTCGATCAGGCAAGGTTCGCGGCGTGCGCTTTTCCACCCTGGCCAAATTGTGCGCAGCCCTGGGATGTCAACCGGGAGACCTCATTCAGTACGATTACGTAGCCTCCGACCTGTCGGAGGCCGATAGCGAAAGCCCCGAAGCCGACGAGACGGCAGCCGGTTAGGGCTTCCGCTATCCCTTCCGCTTCGCCACCCACGCTCCATCGGAGCGGCCTTCCACACGCATCCGCCCTTTGCCCGAGTCGCCATCGATCCAGCCGCTCATAAACGCTGTCACAGGGCCGGGAGCGCCTTGCCGGCTTTCCTTCGGCCATTCGCCGGCAAACGATAATTCCACATAACCGTCGCGCCACGTGCCAGTGATGGGCAGAGCCTCTCCCAGCGGACCCGACCATGTTCCCGTCACGTTGGCTCCGTCGCGTTGCAGCTCCATGGAAGCGCCCATGGCGCCGGCGTCGCTCGCGTACCGCATCTCCCACGCACCCGCTACGTCCGATTCATTCTTCAACGCCTGCGGCGTAGCCGGAGTAATCCGCACGTTGGAAAAATAAGCTTCCTCATCGGTATAGCCCCACAAGCCGATAGCGCCGTGCAGGTCTTCGCCCTTCAGGCCATCCACCACCAGGCTCGGCTTGGACGACCCGTTGAGGTACAGCTTCGCCGTGCGGCCAGCCACCTCGATGCGCACTTTGGTCCACGTCTCCATAGCCAGTTCCGCGTGCGACTCATAGATCGACGGCCACTCCCGGCGCAGCCGATACCATCCATAGTCCGGCGCCGAAGTATATTGCACCGTGTGATTGCGCATCGCCTGGTCCGCGCCGTCCGAGTTCCCCGGACGCAGGTAGAACAACTCATAGTGCGAAGCGTCAGGCCTGACGCGAAAGGCGATCCCCACAAATCCCGGAAAGCGCACGCCCGGCGGTACTTTGGCTTTCAGCGCGATGTCCGCCTCGATCACACCATCCTGGAAGTCGGTCCCCGGCAGCAGCACGAGACCGTCGTGGTCCTCGCCTTCCATCGAGACGCGCACCGACTTGCGCCCCAGATACGTCACCGCCTGCGTGTTCACTTTCGGTGCAACTAAACCCTTCGTGTCCTGTAGCGGAAAGGTCTGCGGATGTCCCGGTGCCTGCGCCAACAGGCAGTTGGCCGTCAATACAATGACTGCTGTGCTGTACTTCAACCAAGGCTTCGGCATAATGCAGGGAATGTTATAACCCATCCGTCGAGGTCAGACCCGATTTGCCACGAGACTGCCGATTTGAGGGACGAAGCCCGCGAGGATACTTCGAGCACGCAGCTTGCCGGGAAGGACTTTAGTGTCGAAGTTTGTCGGCAAGAAGCTCGCGCTCCACCTTGACCTGTTCCCCCGTAGAGAAGGTTTTTACCGTCATGATGCCGGTTGCGACTTCATCTTCGCCGAGCAGGATGATGTGGCGGGCCAGTCTGTCGGCGGTGTCGAAACTTTTGCCGAGTTTGAATTTTCCGTCGCCAACTTCGATGGCGAGGCCTTCGCGACGGAGTTCGCGAGCAAGTTTTAGGGCGGCGGCGTTTTGGGGCGCACCGATTGGGGCAATGTAGGCGTCGAGCTTGGGGGCGGCGGTGGGAGTGCCGTCGGCCTCGGCCTGGGCTTGCAGGGTTAGGATCAACCGGTCTTCGCCGATGGCAAAGCCGATGCCCGGAGCCTTGGGGCCGCCCAGCATCTCGGAGAGGCCATCGTACCGGCCGCCGCCGAGCAGGGCGTTCTGGGTGCCGAGGCCGGTGGTGACAGTGAACTCGAAGGTGGTGCGGGTGTAGTAGTCGAGACCGCGGACCAGACGCGGGTTGACGGTATAGTTCACGCCGCACGCGTCGAGCGCGGCGAGGACCTGGGCGAAGTGATCGCGGGAGTCGTCGCCGAGGTAGTCGGCGATCTTTGGCAGCCCGTTGATGATGTCCTGGTCGGCTTCGTCCTTGGAGTCGAGAACGCGGAGCGGGTTGGTTTCCGCACGACGCTGGTTGTCAGGGCAGAGCTGAGCTTTTACCGGCTCCAGAGCCTCGCGCAAAGCCGCGTTGTAGCGGGCACGGTCGTTGGAGTTGCCGACGGAGTTGAGCTCCAGCTTCCAGTCGCGCACGCCCAGTTCATCGAGCAGGCTGGCGAGCATTTCCAGTACTTCGGCGTCGCGGACGGGGGACTCTGCGCCGGAGGTCTGCGGACCGATGACTTCGGCGCCGATCTGCCAGAACTGGCGGTAGCGGCCACGCTGAGGACGCTCGCGGCGGAACTGCGGGCCGATGTAGAAGAGCTTCTGGAGTTGGCCGGTTTCGCCGAGCTTGTGTTCGATGTAGGCGCGGACGACGCCGGCGGTGGACTCAGGCCGCAACGTCAGCGATTGGGCTTTTTCGGAAGCTGCCCGGGCGCGGTCTTCCCAGGTGAACATCTCCTTCGAAACGATGTCGGTTTCTTCGCCGACCGAACGGCTGAAAAGCGAGGTTTCCTCGAAGATCGGGGTGCGGATTTCGCCGAAGCCATAGCGGGAGAAGACGGCCCGGGCGGTGGTTTCGACGCGGTTCCACAGGGGGGTTTGGTCGGGCAGAAGGTCGCGGGTGCCACGGACGGCTTTGATGGGTTGCCGGGCCGGGGTCTTCGGTGCGGGCTTGTTGCTTTCACTCATAGACTTTCAGTCTATCGAAGGAGAGCGGTTCGCTTCGCGAATGCCGATCTAAGACGGACAAACCCGCACCGTAGACTAGGCCACCCGAAAGGTGCGGCTGCCCGGGTAATGCTGCGATCCCTCCACTGCGTCCGCAAAAACGCGGACTTCGGTCGAGATGACACATCTGTGGTTGTGGTTCTTGTGTGGTGGGTTATTACTCCTACAGCGAGCGGTCAGCGGGGTAGGACGGGAGTGCGGCAGAATGCACGGAGGGACCTTTGGCTATGGATTCTTCGATTTCGCGGCTCTGGGTGCGGGCGTCGATCAGCAGGGCGATGCCGATGCCGAGCGGGATGAGGCCGACGGCTGCTCCGCAGAGTACGTCGCGCTCCCGCAGGACGGATGCGAGTACCAGGAAGAAGGCCACGAGAGAGACGGCTCCGATCACCAGGATAGTCCCGGCGAGACGGATATTGCCGCGACGGCGGGTGGCGTCAGCGGAGGGTTTGCCGTGCAGGATCGCCAGTTCTTCAGGGGTTGGCGGCACGGGAACTCCCTTGGCGATGGCAGCGAGGCGCTCGGTGCTCTGGATTTCACGGTTGCGGACACTGGACCAGATTCCGGCAACCACGATGCCCAGAATCATGATGCAACCGGAGACCGGGACGATGAAGGGACTGAAGGCGATGTCGGAGTTGGTGAAGAGGGCGAGTGCGGCGAGAGGGTATGTCATGGTCTTTCTCCTCGAAATGGTCGATTGGAACTTACGGCGACCTTTGACTTGGGGGCGAGGCGAAAGTTTCATGCGCGCGGATGAAACTTTTGGAGCATGCTGAAGTCTGAGGAAAACTAGAGGATAGAGCGTAGCGGATAGAGGTAGAAAAGCAGCGACAAAGGCTGAGAGATTTCTTATTTTGCGAAACGACCTTACATCGCCCGAAAACTTTGAAGCGCTGGTGCGGGAGCATCAGGGCATGGTCTTCCGCACACTTTCGCGGATGACAGGCCCAGGCCCGCACGTCGAGGACCTGGCGCAGGAGGCGTTCCTGCGGCTGTATCGCGCGCTGCCGGAGTTTCGCGGCGACGCGACCGTGTCGACGTATCTTTACCGCATCGTCGTCAACCTCTCTCAGGATGAATGGAAGCGGCGGCGGAAAGAGCGGACGCATCTGGCGCAGGAGCCTGCCTTCATGGAAGAAGATGGCGGTGAGTGGCTGGAGAATTTTGCCGGGGACGATCTGGCGGGGGAACATGCGCGCACTCCGGAGCAGATCATGGGCGACGCGGATGTGACGCGGGCTGTGGATGAAGAACTTCTGGCGCTGCCGGAGATCGAACGCGCGGTCCTGGTGCTGTATCACCAGGAAGAGTGCAGCTATGAAGGCATTGCGGTGGCGCTTGGTCTGCCGATCAATACCGTGAGGACGCATCTGCATCGCGGACGAAAACGGTTGGGAAAACGAGTGAAGGAGCGGCTGGGTATGCGAGCGCATCCAATGCCGCAGGAGAGAGCGGCGGTTGTTGCGGTAGGAGGGCGGGCATGAATTATTCTGAAGATATGCAGGACATGGAGTCGCAGGACGGAAATTCGCAGGTCGGGTTTGACGCGAAGCTGACGCGTGCGTTGGAGCGCCGCCCTGAGCCGATGGTTCCTATGGATTTTGCTTCGCGCGTTGCCGCTGCGCTGCCTCCACCTGTACCCGCGCGGAAGCCGATGCAGATTGGGCGGACCGTGGGTCTGGCCGCTGCTGCGGTGCTGGGAGTGGCGCTGCTTGCGCTGGCGCCGCATGCTACGCCGGCGTTCAACAACTGGGCGTTTGATTTTGAGCTGGTAGTGATTGCGCAGCTTGGTGGGATTGCTTACTGGTTGACGACGGCGCGGGAAGCGTAAGCGCCATCCGGGGTAGGGCGCGATGAGCCCAAGCAGATCCTCTGTGAGGATGACAACAAGAAAAGCAAAAACGGCCGCCCGTTGAGGCGGCCGTTTGACGTCATAATGACTACTCGTCGGCGATGCCGGGGTCAGGGGTGTCGACACCCAGGGCAGTGGCGAGAGAGTTGAGGTGGTCGGACTCGTCGCGGAGGATTTCGCGGAGGTCTTCACCGAGGGCAAACAGGTTCAGCGCATCGGCTTGACGAACGCGGCGCGTGTAGTTGCGAATCGTTTCTTTCTCGTTCTCGAGATCGAAGCGCAGCTTGTCGTCATTCTTGTCGCTGGTCTTAACCTCTTTGGCGGTCACGGCGGGGTCGCCCCCGAGGAAGTCGATCCAATAGCTGAGCTTGAGTGCGTGAGCGAGCTCTTCCTTGGCGTGCACTTCGAGCTCGCCGGCGATGTTCATGTAAGAAGCGCCCTTGAGGGTCTGCGAATAGTTGACGTAGGCGATCACAGCCTGAAACTCACGCTGCAAATCTTCGTTGAGTAGATCGATCAGTTTTTCGCGAGTGATCGGGGCGGGTGCTTTTTTCTCGTCGGGCATAATTCTCCTGTCAGTCATTCTGATTGTAAGACGAAGCGGGAAGTTGCCGCATTTCTGAAACAATACATCCCGCCACGCGCTACTTGTTGTTTGTCGCGAACAGTGCCGTCCGGCTGGACGTGAGCACGAAGTCGCAGGTGGTTCCGGAGTGGCAACTCAGGATGCCGCGGCGAACAATTTTAGCGTGAGTGTCTGCGGGAATGGTGGCCTTCAGATCGGCGTGCTGCAGCGAGTCCAAAAGAGGCTCGAGTTTACTTTCACCTTCGACGATGTGGGCCTTTGGGCCACTTTGCGCTGCGAGTTCAATCTGAACTGTTGCCGACCCCTCTTCGTGGTTGGAGCCGCGAGGAATCTTGACCGTGCGCTGTTCCTGCAGCGCTATTTTTCCGTCAGTCACCTGCTTCGGCGTTCCGGCCCTGCTGAGTGCGTTCTGGCGGTCGAGGTTATGGTTGGCAACGACGTCGGAGTTGGAGCCTTTGTCGCCAAACAGCGCAACCTGGTAGACAGCCATGGCCTTTGCAGGCTGACCCTGCTTCTCGAGAATCATGCCCAGGTGGTAGCCGGACTCAGCCGAAAGACCATTCGACCACGCGGCACGGGCGAGAGGTTCGGACTCGGCAATCTTGCCTTCGCGAAAGAGTATCCATGCGAGCGTGTCCCAGCCGCTGAGCAGCATTTCCGTGCGGGTCAATGACGCTTTGCCGGATTCTCCTTCGGGGGCGGCGGCATCCTGGGCCTCAAGCAGGGCAAGCGACTGCCGGGAGGCCTTTTCGGCAGCAGACAGGTCAAGGTTTTCGTCGGCCAGGGCATAGGCAGAGTCGTTCAACATGCCTGGGTCCGTGCTCTTCTCCATAATGGCTTCGAGCATGGACTTCGCTTCGTCCTTCTTGCCGTCACGCAGGAGCGTCGTGCCCAGCATCATCTGTGTGGGGAGATC
>Ga0207652_10002710_pt1 | contig 14865 bp, 10 predicted proteins | sample KBSC63BmetaG_FD_184334 | JGI IMG/M metagenome (GOLD analysis project Ga0207652, IMG submission 184334) | Corn rhizosphere microbial communities from Kellogg Biological Station, Michigan, USA - KBS C6-3B metaG (SPAdes) (version 2) | ecosystem: Host-associated > Plants > Roots > Rhizosphere ... | reverse complement strand
GGCGGTCACGCGCGAGCTGGCCGAGCGGGTGGCGCGCCTGGCGCGTGACGCGCTCGACCAGGGGCGCCGGCCGCTCGGGTGGCGGCTGGCGGCCCTGGCGTCGGCGGTGGGTGGGCGCGCCGGGCTGCCGAATGCTGACCTGCTGGAGCTCGCCCGACGCACATTCGAAGAGGTGCGCATGGCCACGCCCGAACATCACCGCGCGACGTTGCTCGACGATCCCGACACCGCCTGGCTGGCGCCGGGCAGCGCCGCCGGGGCAGGGGAGGCCGCGCTGGCCGCCCGCGCCCAGGCCGCGGAGGCGCGCCTGCGACGGCTGCTGCGGATCAACAAGCGGTTGAACAGCGAGCTGCGGCTGCCGCGCCTGCTCGAGATGATCCTCGACACGGTGATCGAGCTGACCGACGCCGAGCGCGGCTTCCTGCTGCTGGAGGACGACGGCGAGCTGCAGGTGAAGGCGGCCCGGAACATCGACCAGCGCACGCTGGAGACCGACGAGCTGGCGCTGTCGCGGTCGATCGCCCGCCAGGCGGCGGCCGGCGGCGAGCCGGTGGTCACCATCGACGCCGCCGGCGACGATCGCTTCCGGCAGGCGCTGTCGGTCTCCGACCTGCACCTGCGCTCGGTGCTGGCGGTGCCGCTGGTCATCAAGGGGCGCGCCGCCGGCACCATCTACGTCGACCACCGGCTGCGCAAAGGCGCCTTCGACCAGGACGACGTGCGGCTGGTGCTGGACTTCGCCGAGCAGGCCGCCATCGCCGTCGAGAACGCGCGCCTGCTGTCAGAGCTGCGCCGGCGCGAGCGGCAGATCGAGGCGCTGAACCGCCGTCTGGAAGCCGAGCTGGCCGTCCGGCGCGAAGAGATCTCGGGCATCAAGGTCGAGCTGCGCGAGAACCGCGAGGCCCTGGCGGTCCGCTACGACTACCGCAACATCGTCGGGCGCACGCCGCGCATGCTGGAGCTGTTCCGGCTCATCGATCGCATCACCGACACCACGCTGCCGGTCGTGATCCAGGGGGAGAGCGGCACCGGCAAGGAGCTGGTCGCGCGGGCCATCCACGCCAACGGCGCGCGTCGGGACCGACCCTTCGTGGGCGAGAACTGCGCGGCCATCCCCGAGACGCTGCTCGAGTCGACGCTGTTCGGCTACGTGCGCGGGGCGTTCACGGGCGCCGAGCACGACACCCGCGGGCTGTTCGAGATCGCCGACGGCGGGACGCTGTTCCTGGACGAGGTCGGCGAGATGTCACCGGCCATGCAGGGCAAGTTGCTGCGCGTGCTGCAAGAAGGCGAGATCCGGCGCGTGGGCAGCGAGCGCACGCGGAAGGTCGACGTTCGCATCGTGGCCGCGACGAACCGGGATCTGGCGCGGATGGTCGAGGAGGGGAAGTTCCGGCGCGATCTCTTCTTCCGGATGAACGTGGCGGCCATCGCGTTGCCGCCGCTGCGCGAGCGGCGCGACGACATCCCGCTGATGGTGGAGCACTTCCTGTCCAAGGTCGCGGCCCGGACCGGTCATCCCGCCAAGGCCATCGACGCGGCGGCCATGTCGCGCCTGCTGGCGTACCGGTGGCCCGGCAACGTGCGCGAGCTCGAGAACGAGCTCACGCGCGTCGAAGCCATGTCGGGGGACCGGATCACCGCCGCCGACCTGTCGCCGCGAATCGGGTCGGCCGCCGACGCCGGCGTGCTGCCGGTCGAGGACGCGGACAGCGTGGCGCTGAAGCCGCGGGTCGAACGGCTGGAGCGGGCGCTCATTCGCGAGGCGCTGGGGCGCGCCGGCAACAATCAAACCAAGGCGGCCGAGCTGCTGGGACTGTCCCGGTTCGGGCTGCAAAAGAAGCTCAAGAGGTACAACTTTGCGATCTGAGCGCCAAGAACCGTGTTGTCGCTGCCGCCAACGCGGTTGGCGGGGTGGGCGCGCGCCGGCCCGGAAGACGGCCTCTCGCGGACGGCGCGCCGCTTGCACATCCGGATCGGGACCATCATGACCCGCTGGGGACGCTGGCTGAGACTGGGAACCTTGCTGGCCGCGGCCGGCTGTCTGTGGTCGTGCGTCGCGCCGATCCTCACCGTGCCGCCGCCCGGCACCATCACGTTCACGCCGGCCACCGTCATCGACGCCAGCACGGGCGCGCAGAAGACCGTCTGGACCACCCAGGGCGGCCCCATCGAGCAGGCCTCCCTGGCGCAGTACTCCGTGATCAATCAGCGGCTGGGATCGGGCGTCATCGCGACGGCCCAGGTCGACGGTTCATTCACGGCGCCCGCGATGGACGGCGTGAAAGGCGACCCGATCGTGATCTACTACCGGACGCCGTCCGGCGACTACAGCGACTCGACCTGCGTCTTGCTCTCGGAGGACGCGCCGGCGTCCTGCCGGTAGCCCGGTAGCCGGCGAACTTCTTCCCGCGCCAGCCGCCACGCCGCCTGCATGATCCAGGAGATCGACCGGTCCTGCCGGATCGCCTCCTGTTGGGTCTCGCCCAGCACCGCCGAGCTGAAGTACAGCGTGACCTTCTTCTTCGGGGATGCCATGCCCGCCGCCTACGGGGAGATGCTGGGCGACGCCGGCAGGTAGAACACCAGGTTGGCGGCCAGCGAGAACGTGTGCGTCCAGGCCAGGTCCGCCGTGGTGGCGTGCAGGTCGGCGTTGGTGTCGCGGCCCGACGGGTTCAACTTGGCCAGGATGTCGCGCAGCTCGACGTTCAGCGCCATCCAGTGGTTGAAGTAGCTGTGGAAGCCCAGGCCGTAGTTGAAGCCGATCTTCGTGCCGGTGGTGCCGCAGTAATACTGCTGCGGCGACATCGCCGGGGCGGTGTTGTTCTCCTTGCACTCGGGAACCCCGGCATCGTTCGGCGCCACGTTGATGAACCCGGGACCCACGAAGCCGTAGAAGTCGTAGTTCGCGAACAGCCTGCCGAACAGCGAATACTTCCCGGTGAACGGCGTCAGCTCCAGCTGGGGCGCGAAGATCCATTTGATCTTCTGCAGCGGCTGCTGGGCCACCGACTTGGTCGGCTCGGACGTCGGGTGGTTCATCTGCGCGTCGCCGTAGAGCGAGTTCACCACGTCCGACTGGAAGGTGGTCTCCAGGTTCGCCACCGCGAACCCGCCGTAGAGCGAGATCGACAACCAGTCGGTGAGGTGGAAGCCGATCTTTCCGTTGAACAGGACCGAGTGATAGAAGTCCTGGTTGATCGTCGAGCCGAGACCGACGCCGACCTCGAGACGGCTGGAGCGGAGCTCGAAGCGCTTGCGAATGGCGGGCGCGTCGGCCAGAGGGCTCTTGCGCTGCGCCTGGGCCGCCAGCGGCACCAACGTCACGGCCGCCGCGACGAGCAGCGCCGCCAAACGGCCGATTTGACGGGTACCACTCTTCGGCGAGTTGGTCATGGGCATGTCCTTCTCCGAGCGCCGGGTCACGTGAGGGTTGAGATCCGCGTTCTTCTGCATGGACGCCGCCCTACCGAGGAGTCTTGTACTGGAACTTCGTCGGCAGATAGAACCCGACACCGACGGAGAACACGACGTTGTTGACCAGCGCCGACTGCGCCTGCGCCTTGGCCTGATCCGGGCTGTTGATGCCGGCCGCCGGTCCGTCCGGTTTCGGCTCGAACTTGTCGGGCAGGATGTAGTCCCGCAGCGCGAAGTTCAGCGTCAACCAGTCCGTCAGGAAGAAGCGGCTGCCCAGCCCGACGTTCGGCGTCAGGTCGGTGTTCTGGAAGGCGTAGGCGTCGTTGGCCGGGTCGCGCGGGATGACCTTGGTGATGGTCACGCCGATGCCGGCCGACGCCCAGATCTCCCAGCTCACGATCCGGCGATTCAGCAGCGCGAACTTCCCGTAAACCGGGACGTAACCAAAGTTCAGCGCGCCACCGTACTTGTACTCGTTCAGGGTCGGCGACAGGTTGAACTCGCTGCCGAGCAGCTCTTCTTCGTTGGTCAGCTGGTGGATGTAGTACTGCCCCTGCAGGCCAACCCAGAAGACATCCGTCAGGAAGTAATTGATCTCACCACCGAGGACATAGTGGCGAATCAGGTTGTCGTTGACGGTGATGCCGACGAACGGCTGGAACTCGAATCGGCCCCCCTTCAGGAACTGCTTGCGGGGGATGACGACGATGTCTTTCCAGCTCAGGGTCGACGTCTTGACGGTCGCCTTGGGGGCGCCGACATCTTCTTCGACCTTGCCGGGCTGGGTCTCGTCCGACTCCAGGCTCTCGCTGGGAGCCGCTTCCTTGCTGCCGGCCGCCTGGTTGTCCTGCGCCGCGGGCTGGTCGCCGCCAGCGGCGTCGCCAGCTGCAGCGGTGTCAGTGGTTGCCGAATCACTACCTGCCGGAGCCGCCGCCTTCCCGCCGCCCTTCTTCGCGTGGCTCGTTGCAGCCCAACCGCAGAGGGCAACGCATACGAGTAGGCTGATGGCCGGTCGCTTCATGATCCCTCGCTGTCTCTGGGGTGGGGAAAACCGCCGAAGGGTCTAAAACCCAAAAAATTTCAAAGACTTACGGCCGGGTTCGGAATTTCGCGCACTATAGCACGCTGAAAAAATTCCAAGCAACTAAAAATGCTGAGCTGCGGTTTGCACGCACGTTGCAGTGGTGTCGCAACGTCGCTTTTTCAGGTTAGTTTTCGAGCGGCGCAAACAGGGCTTCCACGAATTCCGCTGGGTCGAACGGACGAAGGTCTTCTACCTTCTCACCTACGCCCACGTAGCGCACCGGAATCTTCAACTGATCGGCGATGCCCAGGATGACGCCGCCCTTGGCCGTGCCGTCCAACTTGGTCAACACGATGCCCGAGACCGACATCGCTTCGGTGAAGATCTGCGCCTGCGCGATGGCGTTCTGACCGCTGGTCGAATCGATCACCAGCCAGGTCTCGTGGGGCGCGCCGGCAGCGGCCTTGGCGACCACGCGCCGAACTTTCTGGAGCTCCTGCATCAGATCGGTCTTCGTGTGCAGGCGGCCGGCCGTGTCGGCGATGGCGACGTCGTAGCCTTCGGTGGCCGCCTTCTTGATCCCGTCGAAGATCACCGACGACGGGTCGGCGCCTTCCTTCCCGCGGACGATCGAGGCGCCGGTTCGGCCCGCCCAGATCTCCAGCTGCTCGGCGGCGGCCGCGCGGAAGGTGTCGCCCGCCGCCATCATCACCTTCTTGCCTTCGCCGGTCAGCGCGGCGGCCAGCTTGCCGATGGTGGTCGTCTTGCCGCTGCCGTTCACGCCGATCACCAGCAGAACGAAGGGTTTGGCGGCGTTGAAGTCGACCGGCGGCGCCGGCAACGCCAGCATCTCCGTGCTGCGCTGGCGCAGGAAGGCCCAGACCGCATCCGGATCTTTGAGCTCGCTGCGTGAGAGCGAGCTGCGGATCTCTTCCAGCAGCTTCTGGCTGGTGCGCACGCCAATGTCGGCGGTCAGCAGAACTTTCTCGATCTCGTCAACGACGGCCGGATCGATCTGTTTGCGGCCCGAGAAGACGGCGCCCAAACGGGCCACGAACCCGGAGCGGGTGCGGGCCAGACCCGGCGCCAGCGCGCTGACCTTCTTCTTGGGGGCGGGGGCCGGCTCGGGAGCCGGTGCCGGCGCGGGAAACGGGATGACCTGCGCCGACCGCGGCTCGGCCTCGGGCGCGGGCAGGGGGGCGGGGCGAGGCTCGGGCGCACGCGCCGGGGCGGCGCCTGAACCGCGGCTCGCCGTCTCGCGCGGGCGGGCGGGCTCGGGCTCGGCTTCCGGTTCCGCGCGGGGGCGCCCCGGCTTGGCCGCGCGTTCTTCGCTGCCGGGGAGGGCGGGCGCCTCTTCCGACTCTTCGATCTGGCGGCGGCGAACGGCGCGGGCCCGGCGGACGAACAGGACGCCCAGCGTCCCGCTCACGCCCAGCCCGCCCACGACGCCGATCAGCTCGTAGAGCTCGGTGGGGGTCAGGTGAATTGAAGAGAGGTCCATCGGAGGGGGTAGGACACTATCACGAAACGTGCGCGGCTCGACGCGGCGGAAAGCCGCCGATCCGCGACCAAAGGCGCACGAAATTTGCGCATGAGCGGGAAGCGCGCGAGCCTATCCGATCGGGTTTACAGAACCGCCTCGGGGGTGCTACAAGAGGGGTCGCTGCCGTGACAATACGTCGCACGTATGGCAATCGCGGCCGCGGGCCGGGACCCCGAACGTGGAGGGCTGATTGAAGATCAAGCGGATCGACATTTGCGGGTTCAAGTCGTTCGTCGACAGGACGACCATCAGCTTCCCCGACCCGATCACGTCGATCGTCGGCCCCAACGGCTGCGGCAAGTCCAACGTCGTCGACGCCATCCGCTGGGTCATGGGCGAGCAGTCCGCCAAGCACCTGCGTGGTCGCGCCATGGAGGACGTCATCTTCGCCGGCTCCGAGAGCCGCGGGCCGGCCGGCTTCGCCGAGGTCTCGCTGACCTTCGACGCCCTGGGCCTGGGGGTCGATGCGGCGCCCGGCGGCGTCCCCTGGGGATTGGCGGCGCCCGAGGACATCGTCGTCACCCGCCGGCTGTACCGCGACGGCGACAGCGAATATCTGTTGAACGGCGTCCCGTCGCGCCTGCGCGACGTCGTCGAGTTCTTCCTGGGAACCGGCGTCGGCTCCAAGGCCTACGCCATCATCGAGCAGGGGCGCATCGGGTTCATCGTCTCGTCGCGCGCCGAGGACCGTCGCGGCCTCATCGACGAGGCCGCCGGCATCACCCGCTACAAGGCCAAGAAGAAGGCGGCCGAGCGGCGGATGGACTCGACCCGCCAGCACCTGCTGCGCGTCTCCGACGTGGTGACCGAGATCGAGGGACGGCTCCGCTCGCTGAGGCTGGCCGCGCAGAAGGCCGAGCGCTACAAGCGCTACAAGTCCGAGCTCCGCGACCTGGACCTCTGGTCGTCGGCCCAGCGCTATCTGGGTCACCTGGCCGAAGAGAAGTCCGCCAGCGCGGAGCTGACCGACGTCCGCGAGCGCCACGACACCCAGGCCACCACGCTGGCCGCCGGCGAGGCCGAGGTGGAGGTCGAACGGATCGCGGTCTCCGAAGAGTCGTCCGAGCTGGCCACCGCCAAGGACGATCTGTTCGCGCTGTCGAACAAGGCGCAGCTGGGCATGCAGCGCGCCGCTCACCAGGAGGCGGAGGCCACCGAGCTGCGGTCGCGCGCGGCGGCAGCCACGCGCGAGGCCGAAGAGCTGCGGGCCCGGGGCGTGGTCCGCGCCGGCGACATCGACGAGATCCAGAACCGGCTGGCCGAGATCGAAACCGACGCCGAGCGCCGCGGGCAAGAGCACGATCAGGAGGCGGCCGTTCAGGAGGATCGCCGGCAGGCCCTGTCCGAGGCGCGGCGCGCGCTCGAGGCGGCGCTGTCCGAGATGGGCTCGGCGACCGCCAAGATCGCCCGCATCGAGGCCGAGCGGGCCGCCGCCGAAAACCGGCGCGAGGACCTGCGCGGCCGGCTGGGCGGGCTGGCCAGCGAGGATTCGGCCGCCGCCGAGCGGCTGGCGGCGCTGATGGCCGAGGAGACCGCCCTGCGCGAGCAGGTCGACGTCATCGGCGAGCGGGTCGAGGCCGCCCGCCAGAAGGTGATCGACGACGAGGCGGCGCTCACCGCCGTGCGCGCGGATCTGTCACGCGGCGAGCTGGAGCTGGAGACGCTGCGCGAGGAGGCGCACCGCCGCCGCTCGCGCCTGGGCTCGCTGAAGGAGATTCAAGAGCGCTACGAGCGCTTCCAGAGCGGCGTGCGCGCCATCATGCGCGAGCACCAGCAGGGGCAGGGCGCGCGCGGCGTCGAGGGGTTGGTCGCCGACATCATGCGGCCGCCGCCCGAGCTGGAAACGGCGGTGGAAGCGGTGCTGGGCGAGCGGCTCGGCAACGTGATCGTCGAGTCGCACGAGGCGGGCATCGAGGCGATCCAGTTCCTCAAGCGCAAGAGCGAGGGGCGCTCGTCGTTCATCCCGCGCGCGCTGCGCCCCACGCGCGGCGAGGTCCTGTACGACGCCAGCGGCGGCGCCACCCAGGCGTCGGGCGGTGAGCCGGCGCCGCTGGTCGATCCGGCGGTGGTCTCCGACGTCTGGCCGCAGGCCGAGGGCGTGCGCGGCCGGATGCTCGATCTGATCGGCTACGACAGCAAGTACGACGCGGTTGCCACCTACCTGCTGGGCGACGTGCTGGTGGTCGAGGATCTCGAGAAGGCGCTGGCGCTCTGGCGCGAGACGCGGACCGACAAGACCATCGTCACGCTGGAGGGGGAGGTCATCGATCCCCACGGCGTGGTGACCGGCGGGTCGCGTGACACGGCGCTGGCGGGCCTGCTCGAGCAAAAGCGCGAGATCCGCGAGCTGGAAGCGGTCATGGAGCGGCTGGACGCCGACGTCGAGGCGGCGCTGGCCAAGCACGTCGAGCGGAAGCAGACCGCCGCCGATCTGACCCGCTCGCGCGACGAGGCGGCGGCTGCACTGCGGACCGACGAGATGTCGCTGCTGGGCCAGCGCAAGGACCTCGAGCGCCTGGTCGACGAGCGGCGCCGGCTCGAGTCGCGGCGGGCGGCGCTGGCGGCGCAGTCGCTGGACCTGGCGCGCGCCGCCGAGGAGACCGAGGGGCGCCTGGACAAGGCGGCCAGCGAGCTGGAGACCATCCGGGCCGCCCAGGAAGAGGCGGAGCACCGCGCCGGCGAGCTGCGCATCCAGACGGTGGCGCTGGCCGACGAGGTGGACCGCGGCGTCGGGCTGCTGACCACGCTCAAGATCGCGGCCAGCCAGGCCACCGAGCGGCGGCAGAACGCCCGCCAGACCTTGCAGCGGCTGCTCAGCGATCAGAGCCAGGACGAGGCCCGCGCGGCGCGCCTGGAAGCGACCACGCAAGAGGACCTGGCGCGCGGCGAATCGCTGGCGCTGCAGGCCGTCGAGCTGCGGCGCGACGCGGAGCTGGCGCAGGCCGAGGCCGAAGCGCTGGCCCGCGCCCACGGCGAGCGGCAGAGCGCGCTGGAGAGCCGCAGCGGCGCCCTGGCCGCCCGCGAGGCGGACCTGCGGGCCGCCCGCAACGAGGTGAATCGGCTGTCCCAGCTGGCCTCGCGGCTGGAGCTGCGGGCCCAGGAAGCCGCCATGCGGCGGACCTCCATCGAGGAGCAGATCACGGATCGCTACCGCGACGTGGTGCTGGCCACGGTGGTCATCGACTATCACCTGCGGCGGTTGTTCGGGCCGGAAGAAGAGCAGCGCGCCACCGAGCTCCGCGGCCTCATCGACCGCATGGGCGAGATCAACCTGACCGCCATCGAGGAGTCGGAGGAGCTGCAGAAGCGCTACGACTTCCTGACCACGCAGCGCAGCGACCTCGAGTCGGCCGTCGCCCAGCTCGAGACCGCCATCGACAAGATCAACAAGGCGTCACGCAAGCGGTTCCGCGAGACGTTCGACGCGGTCAACGCCGAGTTCCAGGCCATGTTCCCGCGCCTGTTCGGCGGCGGGCACGCCAAGCTGGCGCTCACCGACGAAAACGACATGCTGGAGACGGGCATCGAGATCATCGCCAACCCGCCCGGCAAGAAGGTCAGCCAGAACATCGAGCTGCTGTCGGGCGGCGAGAAGGCGCTGACCGCGGTGTCGCTGCTGTTCGCCATCTTCCTGGTCAAGCCGTCGCCGTTCTGCGTGCTGGACGAGGTGGACGCGCCGCTGGACGAGGCCAACGTGGGCCGCTTCAACCAGGTCGTCCGCGAGATGACCGACCGCTCACAGTTCATCATCATCACCCACAACCGGCGCACGATGGAGATCGCCGACCGGCTGTGCGGCGTGACGATGGAAGAGCCGGGCGTCTCCAAGCTGGTCGCCGTCAACCTGCGCAACGGCGCAAACGGCCGGGTGGGGCGCGCGCAGGTCGTCACCGAGCCGGCCCCGGCGCAGGCCTGAAACCCGCGGCCCAGACGCGTTTCGACGATTGACGTCGATCGTACGCTCCCCTAGACTCCGCGCTGAAATAGATGGCCACCTACATCACGGAAGAGTGCATCAACTGCGGGGCCTGCGAGCCCGAGTGCCCCAACGAGGCGATCAGCGAGGGCGACGACATCTACGTCATCGATCCCAAGCTGTGCACGGAGTGCGTCGGCTTCCACGACCATGAGGCTTGCCAGGCCGTTTGCCCCGTCGAGTGCTGCCTGCCGGATCCGAACAACGTCGAGACCGAAGACTCCCTGATCGCGCGCGCCAAGTCGCTGCACCCCGAGAAGGACTTCGGCCCGACGTACCCGTCGCGATTCCGCAAGAACGGCTAGGGCCAGGAGGACGGCGAGCGGAGCTGATTTTGCGCTCGCGGTTGATTGTCGCCATCGACGGACCGGCTGGTGCCGGAAAGTCGACCGCCGCGCGGTTGCTGGCCGCGCGGCTGGGTTATGCGCTGCTGGACACGGGTGCCATCTATCGCACCATGGCGTTGCGGGCCCGCCAGCGCGGCATTTCGTGGGACGACGGTCCGGGCGTTGCGTCGCTGGCTGACGGGCTGGACCTGACCTTTCGGATGGAAGGGAACGTCAACCGCGTCCTGGCCGACGGCGAGGACCTGACCGCCGCCATTCGGACCCCAGAAATCTCGGATGGGGCCTCACGGGTCTCGGCGCTGCCGGAGGTTCGCGCGGCGCTGCTGGGCCTGCAGCGCCGGATCGGCGCGGCGGGCGGCGTGGTGGTCGAGGGGCGGGACATCGGGACGGTCGTGTTTCCCGACGCCGAGGCAAAGTTCTTCCTGACGGCCACGGCGGACGAGCGGGCCCGCCGGCGCGTGGCCGAGCTGCAGGCCGGGGGCCGACCGGCCGATCTGGCCCAGACCAAGGCCGAGATCCTGGCCCGGGATCAGCGGGACTCGAGCCGGGCGGCGGCTCCGCTGCGCCGCGCCGACGACGCCGTCGAGATCGACTCCTCGGCATTGGACGCCAGCCAGGTCGTGGACGAGATGGCCCGGATCGTCCGATCCCGGACCGGCCCGGCCGCCGGCCTGGAAAGAGCCTGAATTTCCGGGGTCCAGAGGACCTCGACCGCGTTGACATCGCGGGGCGGCAACGTTAAGTTTCGCCCCTTCTTTCAGCCCTCGCGGCGCCGAATGGTCGGCGCGTGCGACGAAAACCCCGAACCCCCGCACGGTGCGGGACATCAAAGTCAGGCCCTTTTCCTAATCAATGGGGCCCGGAAGGCAGAGGATCAAGCGCATGGTTTCACCGACCACCCGTCAAAACACTTCACACGAGGAGGAGAACTTCGCGGCGTTGTTCGAAGAGTCCCTCAAGCACGAGGATGTCAAAGAGGGAGACATCGTCAAAGGCAAGGTCATCAACGTGGGCAAGGACCACGTGGTGGTCGACATTGGCTACAAGTCCGAAGGGACGATTCCGCTTTACGAGTTCACGACTGCCGACGGCGCCGTGGGCGTCAAAGAAGGCGACGAGATCGACGTCTTTCTGGAGAGCCGCGAGGACGAAAACGGCCTCTGTGTGCTCTCGAAAGAGAAGGCCGATCGCCTCAAGGTTTGGGACGAGATCAGCAGCGCTTGTGAGCGCGACGAGCTGATCGAGGGAACCATCAGCGCGCGCGTGAAGGGCGGCCTGTCGGTCACCATCCGCGGCGGCGTGAAGGCGTTCTTGCCCGGTTCGCAGGTCGACCTGCGTCCGGTGCGCAACCTCGACGCGTTCATTGGCAAACAGCACCGCTTCAAGGTCATCAAGTTCAACAAGAAGCGCGGCAACATCGTGCTGTCGCGCCGCGTGCTGCTCGAGAAGGAGCGCGCCGAGCTGAAGGGGATGACCCTCGAGAAGCTCAAGGAAGGCCAGATCGTCGAGGGGATCGTCAAGAACCTCACCGAGTACGGCGCCTTCATCGACCTGGGCGGCATCGACGGCCTGCTGCACATCACGGACATGTCGTGGGGGCGCGTCACGCACCCCTCCGAGCTGTTCCAGGTCGGCGATCACGTGCGCGTCAAGGTCCTCAAGTTCAACGCCGAGACCGAACGCGTCTCGCTGGGCCTCAAGCAGATCAGCGAGGATCCCTGGACCCACGCGCAGGAGAAGTACCCGCCCGGCACGGTCGTGCGCGGCAAGGTCGTCTCCCTCAAGGACTACGGCGCGTTCATCGAGCTGGAGCAGGGCATCGAGGGGCTGGTGCACATCTCCGAGATGTCCTGGACCCGGCGCGTGAAGCACCCGTCGAAGGTGGTCGCCGTGGGCGACACCGTCGAGGCGGTGGTGCTGGACATCGACCCGCGACAGAACCGGATCAGCCTGGGCATCAAGCAGCTCGAGCCGAACCCGTTCGCCTCGCTCAAAGAGAAGTATCCGCCCGGCACGGTGGTCAAGGGCGTCATCCGCAACATCGCCGACTTCGGCATCTTCGTGGAGATCGAGGACGGCATCGACGGTCTGGTGCACGTCTCCGACCTGTCGTGGACCCAGCGGGTCAAGCACCCGTCGGAGCTCTATCAGAAGGGTGACGAGGTCGAGGCCGTGGTGCTCAACATCGACTTCGACGGCGAGAAGCCCAAGGTTTCGCTCGGCATCAAGCAGCTGGTGCCCGATCCGTGGGATCGCATCCCCTACGACTACCCGATCGGCAAGATCGTCGAGGCCAAGGTCATCAAGGTGCTCGACTTCGGCGCCTTCGTGGAGATCGAGAAGGGGGTCGAAGGCCTCATTCACGTCTCGGAGTTCTCCGAGGATCGCGTGGAGGACGCCAAGCAGTTCGTGAAGCCGGGTCAGCAGCTCAAGGCCGAGATCATCGCGGTCGACACGGCCGAGCGGAAGATCGGGCTGTCGTTCCGAAGCGCCACGCGCGCCGAGGAACTGGCCGACGCGCAGGGCTTCTCGGGCGGCGCGCCGACCGCGACGCTGGGCGACGTCATGCGCGACAAGCTGGCCGCGCTGACGGGCGTGGTCCCGGCGGGTAACAACAAGAAGAACAAGAAGGGCCAGCCCGCGGCCGAGACCGACAGCGACGACGACAATCCGTCGACGTAACTCGTCGATCCGTTCTTCGAGCTGAAACCGTGACCCCCGCATCGCGCACGCTGGCGTGGCTTCGCCAGTTTGCGAAGTTGTGGGGGTTCGCGCTTTTCTGCGTCCTCGTCGTCTTCATCTTCCGGGAGGTCGTTCTCCCGTTTCTGTTCGCGATCCTGGTCGCCTACGTGCTGGCGCCGGTGGTCGAGCGCTTCAACCGGCTGCGCGTCGGGGGCAAACCGTTCCCGCGCGCGGCCGCGGTCATCATCCTCTACGTCAACATCATCGCGGTGTTGAGCATCTTCATCGGCTACTTCGTTCCGAAGCTGTCCGGTGACTTCGCCCGCCTCTTCCGGGAGGCGCCGCAGCTCTTCGCCAAGGTCAACCGCGAGTGGTTGCCGCGCGCCGGGGCCTGGGTCGACGATCACTTCGGTCCCGAGGCCACGCCCGGCACCGCGCCGGGGGAGGGGACCGACGACACCAGCGGGCCCGCCGCTCCGGTGGCGTCCGTTCCGCCGCCGCCGCCGCCGGCCATCATGCTGGTCCCCACAGCGGACGGCCGATACCAGCTGGACCTCCAGGCGCTGTCGTTCGAGATCCGCCCGACCGGCGAGGGGCACTACCTGCTTGGGCCGCCGCGGCCCGAGGCCGCGCCGCCCACCGGCGGCAAGTGGGAGCGCTCGATCAAGCAGTGGCTGGCCGAGCGGTTGAAGTCGACGGAAGGGGAGAGCCGTCGCGCCATCGAGTACGGTCAAAAGTTCATCGGCGCCGTGGTCTCCGGGATCGGCCGCCTGTTCCTGGTGCTGATGGTGGCGGCCTTCATCCTGGTCGACCTCAATCGGATCCAGGGGTTCTTGCGCTCGCTGGTGCCCGAGCAATACCAGCTGGACTACGACCGCATCGCCACCGGGATCGACCGGGGCCTGTCGGGCGTGATCCGCGGTCAGATCCTGATCTGCGCCATCAACGGCATGATGACCTACCTGGGCCTCTGGCTGTTCCGGGTGAAGTACCCGCTGCTGCTGGCGGGCATCGCGGCCGCCATGAGCCTGATCCCGATCTTCGGGTCGATCCTGTCATCGGTGCCGATCGTGGCCATCGCGCTCATCTCGTCGGGGAACTTCGACCTGCGCCAGGGGCTGTTCGTGCTGGCCTGGATCATCGGCATCCACCTGGTCGAGGCCAACTTCCTCAACCCGAAGATCATGGGCGACGCGGCCAAGATCCACCCGGTGCTGGTGGTGTTCGCGCTGATCGCCGGCGAGCACAGCTACGGCCTGGTCGGCGCGCTGTTCGCCGTGCCTGTGGCGTCCATCATCCAGACCATCTTCACGTACTACCGCCGCCGCCCGCGCCCGCCCGCCACGCCGATCGCGGCGATGTGAGCGCGGACGGCTGCGACGCCGTCAGTTCGGAATGACGTACGTCTGGAAGTGCAGGTCGAAGCCCTCGCTCGTGTACGCCGTCCAGGTGACGCCGTTGTCGAACGTGGAGAACATCGTCCCGGCCGGATAGGCGTTGCCGTCCGAGCCGTTCCAGGAGGCGGTGTTCTGAATGCCGTCCACGAACGTGGGCGCTTCGGGGTAGTCGACCAGGATGACGTACTGCCGGCCGGCCACCTGGGGGACGCCGCCCGGGATCGGGATGACGGTGCCGAGGGACAGGTCACCGGCGTGCGGCGCCCGGGTCTGCGCCAGCACCGTGTTGCTGGGTCGTCCGTCGACGATGGCCTCGATCTGGATGCGGGCCACCAGCGTCGGATCGACGGCGATCACGTCGATGGCCACCCCTTGCAGGGTTCCGGTGATGCCGGCGGTGTACGACTGCCCCATCAACACCGGGTGCCCATAGAGGCCGTCGCTCAGATCCGACGGCATGGTGAACGACTGATCCTTCT
>Ga0207652_10002706_pt1 | contig 14882 bp, 10 predicted proteins | sample KBSC63BmetaG_FD_184334 | JGI IMG/M metagenome (GOLD analysis project Ga0207652, IMG submission 184334) | Corn rhizosphere microbial communities from Kellogg Biological Station, Michigan, USA - KBS C6-3B metaG (SPAdes) (version 2) | ecosystem: Host-associated > Plants > Roots > Rhizosphere ... | reverse complement strand
CTAATTTTCTTACCCGTTTAGGGCTTTGTATTGCCAACTGGTAAACCACAGCGCCACCAAAACTATATCCCGCTACATCCGCACTGTCAATTTTCAGGTAATCCATTACTCCTTCCACATCACTTGCTAAAGTAGCATGTGATAATTTTCTGTCTGAAAACGGTGTGTGTCCATGTCCCTGCAATTCTATGGCAATTACCTTTCTTGTTTTTGACAATTCCGGTATTAATTGTCCCCAGTTCGTCTCAATGGTCATAAAAGCGCCATGCAGTAAAACGATAGGCCTACCCTCTCCATATACTTCGTAATAAACTTTGACGCCATTAACAGGTGCGTAACCACTGTTGGAAGATTTGATTTGCTGGCCGTTTGATCGGGTTGCTGCAAACATCATTGCAATTAGTAGTATTGATGTAAGCGGATTACGTGTATTGAATAAATTTTTCATAACGCTGTTTGAATTTTTGGTTTGAATTCTTTGACAATACAAAACTAACATTCACTTCAGGATTTGACAGGGTGTAAAAACGACAACTTAGGGATGAATTCCGCCAAATCCCTGAGCGCGTGTATGCGGGGGAGAATACAAAAGTAAAGAGGCCGCCCCTATATTGGAGACGGCCTCACTGTATAAAATAATAAGCAGGAAATCAGAACCAGGACCCAATCCAGGTTTTGCTGACTTTACTGCCTGCAAATCTTCTTTCCCTTCTTCTCTTCTCAATGGAGTGCCTGATCATAGTATAGGGAACCATGAGCAACAGGAAAATAAAAGTCAATGGCGGAATACCCATCATCGAAACCCAACGGCCACCGAATTGACGGCGCATCGGACGTTTTAACCTTTCCGCGATCAGGTACATGCTGGGGAGGATAATCAGGGTCATGAAAAATGCGAATGCCAGTCCGAAGATAATGGTCCAGGATAATGGTTTCCAGAATACAGCACTGTCGCCTCCAAAAAAGATATGCGGATTGAGTTCGGCAAAAAGTGTAACAAAATTGATATTAAACCCAACGGCCAGGGGCAGCAATGCCAGGATCGCTGCCAGTGCAGTCAGCAATACCGGAATGATCCTCGTTTTTCCCGCCTGGATCAGCGCTTCGCGCGTTTTCATGCCACGGCTTCTTAATACATCCGCAAATTCTATCACGAGGATCCCGTTTTTCACCACGATTCCGGCAAGACCCACAATACCCATACCCGTCATCACCACCGAAATCGTCATTCCGGTAAACCCGAAACCAAGCAATACCCCGATTACACTGAAGAGGATTTCAGTAAGGATGATCACCGGTTTGCTGATGGAGTTGAACTGGAGAACGAGAATGAAGAGGATCAGCATCAGGGCAATGATGAGGGCCGTACCCAGGAAGGAAGCTGTTTCCTGCTGCTGTTTTCCTTCGCCGGTCTGAACAATGGTAACTCCGTCGCCTTTCTGATTGAAATTATCGATGGCGTTCTTCAGCTGGGCATTCACTGCGGTCGGCGTATAACCCGTCAGCACATTCGAATACAGGGTGATGACCCTTTTCAGTGCCTTGCGCTTAATACTTCCATAAGTACTCGTATAATCTACTTTTACCAGGTTGGAAATCGGGATCTGCTTAATAGATCCGTTCGATATATCACGAAATACAATTTTCATATTCAGCAGGTCTGTCAGACTCTGCCGCTGCACTTCCAGGTTACGCAACTGGATTTTATACTCGTCCTTATTGTCCTTGATTTTCGAAACTTCTCTTCCGAATAAAGCAGTTCTGATCTGCTGGCCGATCTGCTCACTGTTTACCCCTTCAATCATGGCCCGCTCCCGGTCAACGGTGAGCGTGATCTCGGGATTGGTCAGGTCCACATCCATCTTGAGCTCTTCGACACCGGGCGTTTGCAGGGAATCGAGATAATTTTTAAGTGCAACGGCCGTATTGGTGAGATTGTCAAAATTATCGCTGCTGATTTCAATATTAATCGGCGGATCGGTTGGCGGCCCGTTCTGTTCCTGGTCAACGGAAATCATGGCACCCGGAATTCCTTTCAGCACATGGCGTATGGAGTCGAGATAAGGAGTTGTATGCTGACCATGCCGTTTTTCATATTCAACAAAACTCACCTGGATGCGACCCAGCTCCGGACGTGTGCTCCGGTCGCCACTCTGCGGATTATTCGCCCCGATGGCCACATTGGAAATAACACTTTCCACAATGGGATTGGACTTCCCGTTTTCCATATTGAGCACTTTGTATACCCGGTTTTCCAGCTGGCGGGTAACTGAATCGGTATAATCCACATTGGTACCCACCGGAAGTTTGAGGTATACAAAAATAAAATTTGGATCTCCTTTTGGAAAAAATACAACCGGCACATTACGTGCGCTAAGCAAGCCAAATGAAAAAATGAGCAGACCGAATGTTCCCACCAGCAACCATACCGGGCGCCAGCCTTTTAATGCCCAACGCAACAGATTTTCATAATGTTTCATGATCCAGGGCAGGCTCCGGTTCTGGAACCCATGGATCATGCCGTCAAATACATAGGCATTCAATACCATCAGGATGGCGAAAAAGATCAGGATATTTCCGGCGAATGTAGCGTGGGCCAGATCCAGCATGATCCCAACAAAAAGAAATATCCAGAACAATGGCTTTTTGAAAACACGGGATTTGGAAGGCGGCTGATCGCCTTCGGGATGGTTCATGAAATCCACCGCAAAGATGGGATTCATCAGAAACGCAACGATCAGGGAAGCAGTCAGCGTGAAGATCAGCATGACCGGCAGATAAATCATGAATTTGCCAATAATGCCGGGCCAGAAGATCAGCGGAACAAAGGGCGCCAGCGTGGTCAGGGTTCCGGCGAGCACGGGAATGAAAATTTCTCCTGCCGCGATCTTTGCAGCGATCACCGAGGAGATCTTCCCCTTCCCTTCCATAAAAATGCGGTGTGTATTTTCAATTACCACGATCGCATCATCCACGATAATACCCAGTCCGAACAAGAGGGCAAAGAGCACAATGAAGTTCAGCGTCACATGCCCCCCGATAATCAGGTCAGCCGCGGGTAAAAAGAGGAAAGCCACAAACATGCTGAGCGGAACGGAAAGCGCCACAAAAAATGCATTGGTAACGCCCATAAAAAACATCAGGATCATCAGTACCAGGATGAACCCGATGACGATAGAATTCACCAGATCATTAAAGGAAGTCCTTGTACTTTTACTCTGATCCCCGGTAATAACGATATCCAGGTTTTTAGGGAACTGGGTAGCCTGCATCTCTTTAACCGCCGCTTTAACATCATCAGATGTCTGGATCAGATTTTCGCCGCTGCGCTTGATGATATTCAGGGTAACCACATTCTTCCCGTTCAGCCGCGCATAACTTTCACTCTGCTTTACGGTATCTTTGATCCTGGCGATGTCTTTCAGATAAATGGGCGAACCGGAGGTATTGCGCACCACGATCTTTTCAATGTCGGAAGCGGATTTGAATTGCCCTTTCAGTTGCAGCGTGCGTTTCATATTGCCTACTTCAAGCAGGCCTCCTGAGATATCCTTGTTCTCCGCGGCCACGGCATTGGCAATATCGTTAAAAGTGATATTGGCGCTCTGCATTTTATAGTTGTCCACGTTGATCTGGAACTCACGCTCCGGCGCTCCCACTTCATCCACCCGGTTAATCTCGGACAGTTCCTCCAGCTTATCCTGCAGATCATCTGCATATTTTTTCAGGTGCTGCATGTCGAAGTCGCCGCTCACGTTTACATACATGATCGGCTGATCCGAGAAACTCACTTCCAGCACATCCGGTTGCGTGGTAAGATCCGTGGGCAGATCCGTTTTCGACTTATCAACCGCATCCTTCACTTTCTGCAGGGCAACATCTGTTTCCACATTGGTTTCAAACTCCACAATGATCGCGGAATAGTCCTGCACGGAAGTGCTCGTAAGTTTGTTGATCTTGGCTCCGGTAATACCCTTGATCTGCTTTTCAATGGGCCGGGTTACCAGGTTCTCCATATCCTGCGGCGAATTCCCTACGTAAGTAGTGGAAACATAAATGGTCGGAATAACGATATCCGGAAACTGTTCTTTCGGAGTTGTGACGAATTTGGACACGCCCAGAATGGTCACAAATATGATCAGGAGATAAATTGAAGTTTTATTGTCAATGGCCCAGCTCGTGAGTCTGAACTCCTTCATCTTACCCTTAAAATTTTCCAGTGCACTCATAAAAATTAATTCTGATGTTGATGAATGGCTCCAAAATCAAAGGGACTCTGTGGTGAGCGGTTGTCCGTCGTACAATCCCTGAAATCCGTCGGTTACAATACTGTCGCCCGCCTGAATGCCCGACTTAACTTCGACCTTGTCGCCATAAGTCCGGCCAATAACGATTGGCTTTTTACGGGCGATGAGATGGTCTCCGTTTTTTGTTGCGATCATCACATACTTTCCCTTTTCGTCGTTCTGCAAAGTATTAATCGGTATCGTAATGGCGTTTTGTGCCGAATAATCCTGAATCCTGACCATCGCAACCTGGTTGGGGTAAAAATCCTTTTCATAAGGAACTTTCGCTTCAATATAGAAACCGCGGTTATTGGGATCAATGAGTTTCCCTGTCACAGAGACCTTTGTAAGAATGGTTTTATTGTTCAGTTCCGGTATCACCACTTTAACCGTGCTGCCAACCGTCACATTGCCAAGGTAGTTTTCCGGAACCTGTGCAACCGCCTTCAGATTATCAGTATTCACAATCCTGATCTGGTTATTTCCGTTGAAAAATTCCCCGAGCCGGATATTTACCTCGTCGGCTACTCCGTTGATATCCGCCAGAACTTTGGTCTGATCAATCTGCTGGTTAACAAGATCCACCTGGTGCTGCGCCATATCCACCTGATTTTTTGCGGTGATGAGATCCACTTCGGTTCCTATCTTATCCGCCCAGAGGTTTTTTCTTCTTTCATATAAATTCTGTGCGTAGGATAATTGCTGTTTAGCCTGCGCCAGCTGCTGTAAAAGCAGGGCATCATCGAGCTTGAGCAGCAGCTGCCCTTTTTTTACGTGGTCACCGGTCTTTACATAGATGGCTTTAACCTGTCCGCCCGTACCGTTTCTCGGAGTTACGTAAGCGATGTTCAGGGCGTCGATCTTCCCCTGCAGATCTATGAAATGGGTAAAATTTCCTGCTGTGGCCGCCTGCACAGCCACCAGCTTGGTCTTTTCCTTTTTGCCGAAGCTTGTATCCAGTTTGGAAAGCTCATCCTCCGCCGCGAGGATTTTTTTGGAAAGATCAGCCTGGTTATCCTTTAATTTTTGCAATTCTGCTTTTTTCTTAGCGATGGGATCTCCTGATTGCGAGCAGGAAACAACCAGCAGGCTAACGGTGATGAGAGCGGATAAAAAAATCTTATTCATAAAAATCTGTTTGGCGTTTTAAATTTTTCCGATGGCTTTGAGATAGTCAATTTTTGCGATGACCGCACTATACAGGGCGTTCACATAATTTGTCTGCGCTTCGATCAGGTCGGTTTGCGCATTGGTGAGGTCGGTATTGGAAGCAAGTCCTGATTCGACTTTTTTCTTTGTCTGATTATATACCGATTCCGCAAGTACCGTATTTGTCTTTTGGTTATCCATAGTTTCAATGGCTGAAAAGAAATTATTCCTGGCCTGCCGCACTTCATATTCAATATTCAGTTTCAGGTTTTCGATCTGGTTATCTACCAGGTTGGCCTGTAGTCTCGCTTTCTTCAGGTTGGCATCCTTCTCAAAACCGCTGAATATCGGCACCTTGAGGGAAATGCCGGCATAAGACGTGGAATACCAGTTTCCGCTTTTGCTGAAGAAATCATAGGTATTGTTATATGCATTTTTCTGATAAGCGGCATTAAGGCTCAGCGTAGGATAGTACAGGGCTTTATATCGTTTGATGTCAAATTCGGAAAGCTTTTTGGCAATCTGTAAACTCTGGTAGTCGAACCTGTCTTCATACTGATACCCGGAATCCAGTGGAACGGCCTGCTTCAGATCTACTTCACTGAAATCCGTAGCCAGTATAACGGAATCCGAAGAAGGAATTCCAATCAGGTATTTCAGCCCCAGGTATCCGTTATTAATAGTAGTTTGGGTATTGGCCTTTGTGGTTTGCAGATTGGCCAGTTGTACGGTTGCCTTGTCCACATCAAGCTTTTCCGCAAAACCATTTTCGTACATTGCTTTTGAATCCCTGACCAGTTTGGCCGCCCTTTCAATATTCGCATTGATCAGTCCGATCTGCGTTTTACTCACCACCAGTTGATAATAAACCTTATAAACATTTACCGTGATGGACTCGACCGTCAGATCAATGGCTTTGTTATAATAGTCAATAGAAGCTTTCCGGGCCTTCAATCCAACGAAAACCTGACCGTCGAATATGGCCTGATTGAGTGTAACACCCGCATCTGCGGAATATTTCGGCTGAAAGCTGACGGCGATTGTGGATCCCGGAGCTCCCCCAAAAAACTCTCCGGGAACGATGGTCACGGGTGTCTGAAAAAATTCCGTAGTTGCTGCTGTTGCGGCAATAGTCGGTAATGCGCCCGCGGTAATGGCCTTGTTCGATTGTTTCTGTACCTCCAGATTGATGAGGGCAGTTTTAACTGCCAGGTTGTTTTTCTTTGCTAAGGCAATGGCATCCTCAATGGTAAGCGACCGGACCTCCTGCGCTTTCAGGGAAACGGTAACCAATATAAAAACCAGTAAGAATAATAATGTGCGGACAGGCCTATAATGTCTTAAACTCATGTTGCGAAATTTTTTGTCTGTCATTCAAATATTTTTCAATCAGCTTCTTTCCCTCCGCATTACAAATGCTGTGCAGGAAAAGCAGGGCCAGCTCCTGGCAGGTCTCGTTCATCGGATATTTATTCCAGGGAAACGCCTCCTGGTTAAACGTCATGAAAACAGATTCGATCCGGTGCCGGCTGGTGATATCCGGGTTCAGGTCTTTCCGGTATATATTTTCTTTCATTCCCCTGTCCAGGTTTTCTCTGATCATGGTAAAGAGGAACTGATACTTGTATTGTTTTAACCTGCGGAATGCGCCCGTATGATGTTTTTCCAGGTCATACATCAGCTGCGGATTCATGGTCTTCATCATTTCCTGTACGTTCTCCATGGCCAGAAAGATTTCATGCACCGCATTTTCCGCATTTACCTGAAACTGCCTGCAGCCCTCTTCGTTAACCTTTATTTCGTCTGTGACCACCGCCTCTACCATTTCATCCTTATCGGTAAAAAACTGATAGATGGTCTTTTTACTGATACCAAGCTGTGCGGCGATTTCGTCCATGGTGATGGACCGGATGCCGTACTGCATAAACAGATCCCTGGCTTTTTCCAGGATCCTTTCCTTGTTTTCTGTTTTTTCTTTGTTTTCCATTTTCTACGGTTCCGATTGGGAGGACAAAACTATGGAAACTTTTTTCGTTACCAAAGTTTCCAGTGCATATTTTTAGTTTTATTTCACAAATCAGGTAAAAGGCCTCGCTTTCCAGGGGGTTTTAACCTGGGCCTCCGGGGAATGATTGTTTACTTTTGAAAAACAAACCTCTGCTCATGAAACTCAAATCCTTTGCGGGTAAATTGTTCAAATATTTTTTGCAGGGACTGATCATCCTGGCCCCCATCACCATCACGCTCTGGGCGGTTCTTTCCCTGTTTAGCTGGATCGACAGCATTCTGCCCGATTTCATTCATCATCTGTTCCCCAGGCTGGCCCTGGATGAAAGTGGTGAGCCCCGGAGAATACCCGGACTTGGCTTTGTGGTGGTGATCGGAATCGTACTGGTCGTGGGCTATGTTTCTTCCTCCTTTATCGTAAGCAAACTGGTAGACCTCTTCGATAATATCCTGGAAAAAACACCGGGCATCAAAATCATCTATACCACCATTAAAGATTTTTTCGAAGCCTTTGCCGGTAATAAACGCAAATTCGACCGGGCCGTACTGGTCTCCATTGAATCTCCGGATATCTGGCGCATCGGTTTCATCACCCATGAAGAACTGACGGAATTTGGTTTACAGGACTATATCTCGGTATACGTTCCGCAATCTTATGCTTTTGCAGGTCATCTGTATTTTGTGAAGAAAGACCGCGTACGGCTCATCACCGATATCAGCTCCACGGATAGCATGAAATTTGCAATCTCGGGGGGCGTCACGCAGATTGAAGACTGAGCCGTTTCAGAACCGAATTATTGATTGCCGGGCGAATGCAGTAAGACGATCTGCGTTTAAAAAATTTCCAGGTTTTATTCCGTTTAGGTTTCAGGGTAAAAATTTTCAGGTTCAGGCCGTTTAGCAGCGTTCAAATCTTTTTATGAAAAAGGGAATGTTGTCGTTAATCTGTCTGCTAATATACAGCCGGGTGTTTTGCTGGGGCTTCTATATGCATGAACAGATCAACTATCATGCAGTTTTTTTGCTGCCGCCGGAAATGATGATTCTCTTCAAACCGAATATCGGTTTCCTGACCGAACACGCGGTGGATCCGGATAAAAGAAGATATGTAGTGGCTTCGGAAGGAGCGCATCATTTTATGGATATCGATCACTATGGTGCCTATCCCTTCCCCGGGCTTCCCCGCAATTACAAAGAGGCCGCGGAAAAATTTTCCGCGGATACCCTGCGGATCTATGGCATTGTTCCCTGGTGGGTGCAAACCATGCTCGGCCGGCTCACAAGCGCTTTCCGCGAGAAAGACCGCCGGCTCATTCTCAAAAATGCCGCTGAACTCGGTCATTATATTGCCGACGCCCATGTACCCCTGCATGCCTGCAGTAACCACAATGGTCAGCTCACAAACCAGCTGGGCATTCATGCGTTCTGGGAATCGCGCATTCCCGAATTATTTGCCGCATCGAAATGGGATTTTTTTATTGGCAAAGCTGTTTACATAAAAAATCCCGGCGCTTTTATCTGGGCGAGACTGCTGGAAAGCGCTGCAGCTGCGGATACGGTGCTTCGCTGTGAACGCGAAGCCGGCTCAGCAATCCGGCCCGATCAGCAATATGCATTCGAGGACCGGAAGGGATTGCTCGTGCGGCAATATTCAACCGCTTATGCCAGTCTATACAATGAAAAACTAAACAATATGGTTGAACGGCGTATGCGGCAGTCCATTTTTGCCGTCGCCTCCTTCTGGTATACGGCCTGGGTGGATGCAGGACAGCCGGCCCTCGATCATCTGGCACAGGATAGTCTCAGTGCGGCAGAACAGCAGGAATATCAGCAACTCAACCTGGAATGGAAAAAAGGAAAAGTGCTGGGCAGGGACTGCGAAGAATAATGATGAAATTTGAAGGTCGGCTGATTAAACCGGGCTTTCAAAATGTATGAGAAATGAAAATCTTTACTTCGTAGCGATTATTCCGCCAAAGGAGATCTGCAATGAAATAATAACCTTTCAACCTTAAGAAAAGCCTCGCAGTGACCTGCCAGGCAGGCTGGGGGCATTTATCCATTTCCCCGGATGGGAATCTGAAAAAAATCGCTACAAATATCCAGGATTCCGGCCTTTCTGCCTCCTTCAATTATTTTGCTGATACAGTATTATATAGTGAAGCATTATATAATGTATAAAGCAGCTTTTTGATGCTCATTCTGGCAATTCTTTTGCAGCTACAGGCTGGTAATAATCCAATACCCGAAAAACTATGAAAACCAAAATTCTCAAAATTACAGGGATTACGCTGCTCGTACTGGCAGGTTTTGTATGGGCGGCACCCTACCTCTTCAAAGGAAAAATTATCCATCTCGTTAAGGCCCGTGTCAGTAAGGATCTCAGGGCCCATGTAAGTTTCTCCGGCGTGGACATTTCCCTGTTTCGGCAGTTTCCAAATATTGCCATCGGACTGGATAGCCTTCAGGTAACCTGTGTGGGCGAGTTTCAGGGAGATACCTTAGTGACAGCGAAACGATTTGATATAGCCTGCAACATACGAAGCCTTATTTCAGGCGACAGTATTCAGGTTTATTCCATCACCCTAAACAAGCCCCGTTTCCATGGCCTCGTCCACAAAGACGGTCATGCCAATTGGAATATAATAAAACCGGCAATTTATCCGGGTGATATGACGGACTCTTCAACCAGGGCCATTAAACCTGGAATACAGCGTTATGCCATTCATAATGGTTATGTTGATTTTCTGGATGAAAGAAAGGACCTGCATGTCGTAGTTGTCAATCTCGAACAGGAGGGAGCGGGAGATTTCGCATCCGAACAGTTCACACTCAAAACCAAGACAACAGCAGACGCTGTGCTTCTTGATGCCGGCGGGCCCATCCCTTTCCGGATCGCCGCTAAAACGAATATGGATCTGGCATTCCGCGTGAACAACAAAACGCATACGTATTCCTTTGATACCGACCAGGTTTCTTTCAACGATCTGAAACTGCATACCGACGGATTTTTTCAGTGGATAAACGACAGCAGTTACAATATGAATATCCGGTTCAAAGTGCCGTCAACAAACTTCAAGGACTTCCTTTCGTTGCTGCCATCCGTTTACCAGAAAGATTTCGCCAGCATTGAAACCAACGGGCATATTAATTTTAACGGATTTATAAAAGGGAAATACGACGAAAAGCATTTTCCCGCCTACCACGCAAACCTGTACGTGTCGGATGCCTATTTCAAATACCCGGATTTGCCGGTTCCCGCAGAGAATATCAATCTCGCTTGTCAGGTCAATAATCCGGATGGCGTTCCGGATCATTTAACCATAGACGTTTCCCGGGCACACGCCGAAATGAATAAGGATACCCTGGACCTGCATCTGTTCGCGAGGAATCTGAAAACCAAACCATTTATTGACTTTGCTTTTGCCGGGAAACTCGACCTGGCAAATATTCCGAAATGGATGAAACTGGCATCCGGCACCCGGCTGAGCGGATTGCTGAATGCGAATATTCACGCGAAGGGAATCATACCCGGAACGGAAAAGCAAAAAAAGGACCTCTTTCAATCAAATGGAAGTTTTAGCCTTGCGGGATTTACTTACTTTTCAAAAGCCTGTCCCGGAGGAATGATCGTCGATGAACTGCTCATGGACTTCAATCCGAAAAACGTTCTTATCCAGGAATTGAAAGGAGTATATCTTTCAACGCATGTTGATGCGACCGGTACTATAAATAATCTCTTTGAGTTCGCTTTAAGAGATAAGCCGTTGAACGCCTCGATTGATTTAAAGGCCGATGAACTCGACCTCAGGGAATGGCTCAGCAAACTTAATAATATTTCCACCGCAAGCCCTGCTCAATTCAATGGTCCCTTTGAAGTCCCCGAAAATATCGATCTCAGCATCAATGCGGAAGCCGGCCGGTTGCACTATGACAACCTGGACCTGCAAAATATTTCCGGCAAACTCACGATTTCAGACCAGACGGTACAATTGCATAATGTAAAAGCAAACGGGTTAGATGGAGCGCTCGTTATCGATGGTACTTACTCCACATCGGAACACGGGGCAAATCCCGAGATCGCTTTCACCTACGATGTAAAAGGGCTGGATATTCAAAAAACTTTTTTCGCATTCAATACAGTACGGAAATTAATGCCCGTAGCTAAGTACATGGCCGGAAATCTCGATGCACACATGACCCTGAACGGCAGATTGCACGATGATATGACGCCAGACCTTCAGACTCTGCAGGGCGAAGGAGAGGTATTGTTGCCGGCCGCCTCATTGAAGGATTTTGGTCCCCTGGACAAGCTTTCGCAATCGCTCGATATAGCGGAACTAAAAGATGTTCCGCTGAGGGATGTAAAAGCTGATTTTTCATTTAAAAGCAGTAAAGTGCTGGTAGCGCCATTCCCCGTACACGCGAATAACATGGACATGCAGATTGGCGGATCGCATGGATTCGATCAGTCGCTCGACTACGATATCAGCCTGAAAGTGCCCCGCAGCCAGTTAGGAAGCAAGGGCAGCATGTTTGTAAAAAACGTGGTTGTGCAGGCGGCAGACAAAGGCATTCCGGTTAAACTGGACGATGCGGTCAGCATGAATATCAGGATGAACGGAACGCTTACCAGTCCGGAAGTAAAGGCAGATATGGATGCGGTAGTCGACAATGCCGCAACCGATCTGAAAAAAGAGGTCAGTGATTTTGTGAATGCCAAGCTGGACAGTGCAAAACAGCAGCTGCGCAATCCGCCGGCCGCCGGAAAAAAACAAATATTTGTGCAGACGGGTAACAAATCGAAAACTAACTTAAAAGCAAAGAATGTCCGGTCCGCAAATAAAACCCGCATTCATGCAAAAACAAAAAAGCACCCGGTTCATTCGAAAGCAAAAAAGAAGAAGAAGTCTTCGGGGAATTACACAATGAATTTGAAAAAGGATAAAAGCACGGCAAGCAATAGCAGCACGAAGCATGAAGGGCGCTGACCGAATAATGACGGGCAAAAAATATTTCTCCAACTTAATAACGAGGCTAATTCTATCTATTGCCTAAGCAACTGGTCGATATATTCAACATATTCCTTTGCAGGGTCAATAAATTCAACCACATCATCAAATTCAATAATCATAAAGTCACCATAATCGTCATCTATTCTTTCTTGCATAAGCTTACTAAAAAAAGCTGCATGGACTTGGTTAAATAGACCCGGCAAAACAAAATGCTGATGCAGCATTGTAACAACTCCGCTATGAGTCTTAGGTATTAGATCCTTTGTTAGAAGTAGAGCCCTGGTCGCGTGAAAACAACTATAATAAAGTCGGTTAATGGCTGTAGCATAAAATTGGTTTTGAAGTTGTATGTCCACCTCGGACATCAGAGCGCGGGCCTTTTTTAATTTCAGCGCTATCGCTTGTTCTTTTTCGGTCATGCGACAATAACGTTATCTCCGATATTCATCCGTAATGAATAGTAACCAGCATTTGTTTCCCATTCATCTTCCTGAACAAGAATCAAGTTTATAAACGTTGAAAATTTCATGCTAATAGGAAAAAGCTTATCCTGGATCAACCATTTGGTGGTTTTGGGGTGCGTGTTTTTAGTCAAAATAAGGATGTCCCAATCGCTTTCTTCTGTGGCTACCCCATAAGCCCGGCTTCCAAACAATAAAACTTTTGAGTCTGGGATAATACTAAGTACTTCAGACTTTATAGCGGACAATATCGAAGACGAATCAGGCATCTTATAAAATTACCGAAATTGCCGGAGTCTTAATAACCAAATTGCTGGCTGCCTATTTTCGTACCTTCATTCCACAAAAACCCGGATCTATGCCTGATCTTGTAATTGAAGCCCGCAAAGCATTTATCGGTCCCGGCATGGCCGTACAGCGCATTCTTCCTTTCCGGCTGCGGAGAATGGTGGGACCGTTTATTTTCATGGATCATGCAGGCCCGGTTACGGAAGTGCCGGCCGGAAACCATCCCCTGGATGTGCTGCCGCATCCGCATATCGGGTTGTCTACCGTCAGCTATCTTTTCGGGGGAACCGTAACGCACCGGGATAGCCTCGGGGTAGAGCAGATCATCCGGCCGGGAGAGGTGAACTGGATGACCGCAGGAAAAGGCATTGCACATTCCGAACGGTTTGAGGATCCGCAGGCCCTTGCCGGAGGCGGTCTCGAGATGATACAGACCTGGGTCGCACTGCCTGAAAAGGATGAGGAAGCATCCCCCGCTTTCAATAACTACCGGCCGGAACAGTTGCCGGTCTTTACGGACAAAGGCATCTGGATGCGCCTGATCGCTGGGAATGCCTACGGCCTCAACAACGAGGTAAAAACCAACTCTCCTCTTTTCTACCTGCATGTGGTACTGGAGGCCGGCGCAAAACTAACACTCCCGAAAGAGCACTCTGAACGGGGAGCCTACATTGCGAAAGGATCCATTGAAACAGGCGGTTATACTTATGGCAGCGGCAGGATGCTGGTCTTTGCAAAAGGAGACGATCCCCAGATCATCGCCAAAGAAAAAACAACCGTAATGCTGCTGGGCGGCGAGCCGCTCGGCGAGCGATTTATCTGGTGGAACTTTGTGTCCTCCCGCAGGGAAAGGATCGAACAGGCCAAGGCCGACTGGAAGGAGGGCCGCATCATCCTGCCGCCGAACGACAATAAGGAATTTATTCCGCTGCCGGAAGATAAATCCAAACCGGCGGGCATGCCGCAGGCAGAGCCGCTTTCATAAATCGCTTTCCTCTCATTTTGACGGCTTTTTCCTCTCAGTTTGAGCGGGAAACCGATTACTATTCCCCAAAGCCCACACAAAAAACCTCCCGAATAGGCAACCGACCCATCCCATTTTCGTAATTTTGCGGCTCCTTAAGCTAAATGTTAACCGATGAAGCATAATTTCAACGCCGGACCCAGTATTTTACCAAAAGAAGTTTTTGAAGAGGCCGGCCGGGCTATCCTGAATTTCAACAATACCGGGCTTTCCATCCTCGAAATCGGACACCGGACGCCGTTATTTCAGGCCGTGATGGATGAAGCTATCGGCCTGACTAATGAACTGATGCAGCTCGACGACGATCATTCCGTTTTATTCCTGCATGGCGGAGCCACCACCCAGTTCTTCCAGGTTCCGATGAACCTGCTGAATGAGAATGAAACAGCCGCCTACCTCGATTGCGGGGTCTGGGGCACCAAGGCCATCAAAGAAGCAAAATTATTCGGACAGGTGCATGTGGTCGCTTCATCAAAAGATAAAAACTATACCTACATACCCAGGGGCTATACCATCCCGGCAGATACGAAATATTTCCATTACACCACGAACAACACGATCGAAGGAACGGAAATGCTGGAGATCCCCGAAACGAATGTGCCGCTGATCGCCGACATGAGCAGCGATATCCTGAGCCATGTGGTCGATTTCA
>Ga0207652_10002703_pt1 | contig 14885 bp, 16 predicted proteins | sample KBSC63BmetaG_FD_184334 | JGI IMG/M metagenome (GOLD analysis project Ga0207652, IMG submission 184334) | Corn rhizosphere microbial communities from Kellogg Biological Station, Michigan, USA - KBS C6-3B metaG (SPAdes) (version 2) | ecosystem: Host-associated > Plants > Roots > Rhizosphere ... | reverse complement strand
GAGGATTTGTCGGCCAAGTACGGCATCAGCCGCGAGCGCGTGCGCCAGATCGAGGTGCGCGCCTTCGACAAGCTGCAGAAGGCGATGAAGAACATGGTGGTCGAAGCCGCCACCGAGAACAGCCGCAAGGTCGACGCGCACGCCGCGCGTTAGACGTCGCCCGACTTTTCGCAACGCCCGGCGCCGCCCTCCGCAAGGATGGCGGCGTCGTTGCTGTAAACACTCACGATAAATGGCGGGATTCCAATCGCGAACAAGACGCTGCCAAGCGCTACCAATCGACCACGAGCAGCCGTAGGTTCGGCGGTCATCGCCTCGACCTTCCAATCCGTAAAACTGGAAAGAACATAGCGGCGGCCAACGTCGTGCCGCCGAAGACGACCCAGGCGAAGGCTGTAGCCGGACCCACCGACAGCGTACCGACGATCGCCGTCCCGATTGCGGCACACGCCATCTGTAGAAACCCGAGCAACGCCGACGCGATCCCGGCCCGGTCGCCAAAGGGTTCGAGCGCGATCGCCGTGCCGATCGGATTGATGAGTCCCATGCCTGCCAGGAACAGCGTGACCGCCGCCATGAACTGCGGCTGTGTCGGCGCTCCGCTTTGCAGGACAAGCCATGATCCACCAGTCATCGCGATCAGGATGCCGACCATGCCCACGTTTGGCGCGCTCCAACGCCTGGCCAGCCGCGCAGTTATGAGTCCGCTGCCGAACACGACCAGGACGGTGGCGCCAAAGAAGATGCTGAGATCGGTCGCGCTCAGTCCCATGTCGGTCATCAGGATTGCGGGCGCGGCGCCGAAAAAGCTGTAGAGGCAGCCGATCACCAGGCTGACGGCGAGCGCCGGAAATATGAAGAGGGGATCGATGGCCAGCCCCACAAAGGTGCGGGCTATCGCATGCGGCTGTGCCGGGCGGCGCTGGTGGAGCGGCAGCGTCTCTCCGGCGCTCATCCGATAGTGCAGGGCGACCAGAACGCCCGCCACCGCGACAAGCACAAAGGTGCTGCGCCACCCGAACGCCGCCGTCATTCCTGTGCCAAGCGCCGGCGAAAAGCCCGGCGCCGTCGCCATCGCGATCATCACCAGCGCCAGCGCGCGAGTCAGTTCCGGCCCGTGATAGAGGTCACGGGCGATGGCGCGGGCCAGAACCGAGGCCGCGCAGGCGCCCAGCGCCTGGACCGCGCGGCCGGCGATCAGCACCGGCAACGATGGCGCGAGCGCACAGATGGTGCTGCCCACGACGAACACCGCCAGCCCGCCGATGACGAAGGGCGCCCGCCCCCAGGCGTCGGCCAGCGGCCCGACGAACAGCTGACCCACCGCGAAGACGACGAAGAAGCTGCTCAGGGTCCATGCCAGATCACCCGGAGCCACGCCGAGGTCGCGCGCCATCGCCGGAAAGGCCGGCAGCATGATGTTGGTGGCGAGCGCGCCCAGCGCGGCCAGGCTTGCCAGCAGGACCAGCCGGCCAGCCGTCAGCGCATCGCGAGGATCGGGCGCTACGGCCCGATTGACGTCAACCTGCGTCGTCACGACTGAGGTGTCCGTCGCGGCTGCGCGCGCGTCCCGGCGGTCTGAATCACCATGTGAACGTCTCCGGATGTACTGTCAGGATTGCAGGAAGCCGCCGGGGCGGGATTCGACGTCGAACACGAGCAGCGTGGACGTCGCGGTCGCGCACAACCGGCCGTCACCGTCGTGGAGCGTCGCTTCCGCGAATGCCACGCGGCGCCCGGCGGAAACGACGCGACCAGTTGCGCGGACCGTCCCGCTCCGCTCGCTGAGACCGCGCAGATAGGACACCTTGAGTTCGAGCGTGGTATGGCCCCGGTTGGCATCAAGCTGCGAATGGACGGCGATGCCGCAGGCGCTGTCGAGCAGCGTCGCGGCATAGCCGCCGTGCACGGAACTGAGCGGATTGTAGACGCTGCGGTCGGGCGTGCCCTCGAACACCACATGGCCGCGCTCGACCTTGACCAGGGTGAAGCCAAGCTTCTCGCCCATTGGCGCCTTCAGCTCGCCCGCGAGCATCGCGCGCAGCTGCCGGAGCCCGTCGGGCGCCTCTTCGCCATCGCCAGGCACCGCGCTCACCACGGCTCGTGGAAGGGGCGAACCTCGGCGAGGAACGACCAGGCGTCGCGCGGCTGATGCGCCAGATGGTGGACCTCGCCCGCGATCGAAGCGGGAGAGATGAAGAAGTCGTCCGCCGCATCGGGCAGGCGCTCGCGCTGCCACGGCACGTCGATCACCGCGTCGATGATGAGATAGGCGACGTGAACGCCCTTCGGCCCAAGATCGCGCGCAAGCGATTCCGCCAGGATGCGTTGCGCGGCCTTGGTCGGCGCGAAGCCGGCGAAGGCGGCGCGCCCGCGCTGCGCCGAAGTGTTGCCGGTGACGATCAACGCGCCTTCGCCGGCGGCGATCATCGCGGGCGTCGTCAGCCGCGCGAGGTGGAAAAGCGCCATCGTGTTGATCTCGAAGTTGCGCTGGAGCGTTTCGGCGTCGATCTGCGTGAACGTGCCAAACGCGCCGCCCACGGCGTTGTGGATGACGACCTTGGGGTCGCCGACCTCGGCAATCACGCGCGCTAACGCGGCGGCATCCCTGACGTCGCATGGAACTGCGACCGAGTCCGGAATCTCCTTCTCCAGCGCGGCGAGGCGGTCGGCGTCGCGGGCCAGCATCGCCACCCGGTAGCCGCCTTCGGAGAAGCGGCGCGCTATCGCGGCACCGGTGCCGGGGCCGACCCCGGTGACGAGGGCGAGCGGTTTGGTCGTGTCTGTCATGCTGCTGCCTCCAGGCGCGCGAGTTCCTCGCGCACGAAATCGAGACGGTCGTTGCCGAAGATGTTCTGAATGCGTCTCAGACGTTCGCCAGATAGCGATCGGCGGGCCGGGACTGTCTGAAGCCTGGGATCATGGCCCGACGCGCCGCCTCGAAAGCGGCCCATTGGCCAGCATCGTGAAGCGGCGGGATGGTGACAGGCTCGCGCCGGTCGAAGCCGACGAGCGCCGCGTCTACCAGATCGTCCACCTCCATCACGCCCGTCAGCGTATCGACGTCGACGCCGGCATGGCCCCAGAGTTCGGTGCGGGTTGCCGAGGGAAGGACCGCCTGCACATAGACGCCTTGGGGGCCGAGGTGGAGGCCGAGCGCCTGTGACAGGTGCAGGACGAAGGCCTTGGTCGCGCCATAGACCGGCATGCCCAATTCCGGCGCCAGGCCGACGACCGAGCCGATGTTGATGATCGCGCCTTCGCCAGCTCGCGCAAGGCGCGGGGCAATGGCATGGGCGAGCCGCACCAGTGCGGTCGTGTTGAGCGTTACAAGCCGGTCGATATCGTCCGTCGACTGCTCCACGAAGGTTCCCGCCAGGCTCGCCCCGGCGTTGTTGACGAGGATGCCGATCTGCGCATCGTCGCGAAGCCGCGTCTCGACCGCCGCGCGCTCGCCGGTATCGGCCAGGTCTGCTCGAATGATGTCGATCGCAGCGCCGGTCTCGCCTCGCAGACGGTCAGCCAACGCCTCCATCCGCGCAGTGTTACGGGCGACCAGCACCAGGCTATGGCCGCGCCGCGCAAAGCGCTCGGCGTAAGCCGCGCCGATTCCGGTGGAGGCTCCGGTCACGAGTACGGAGGGTGTGGCGGTCATGGCATTGCCCTTTCACTGCGTCGAAGCTATATTCATGATTGTCATCATCAATGATAGTTTAATATGATAATCATCATGATAATGTCAATGGCGCACGGAGAAAGCTGGAAATGAAGGTGAGCCGGGAGCAGATGGCGAAAAACCGCAGCCGCATCCTGACTGAAGCGGGACGCCTGTTTCGCGAGAAGGGCTTCGATGCGGTGAGCGTCGCGGAAGTGATGAAGGCCGCAGGGCTTACCCACGGCGGCTTCTACGGGCATTTCCGATCGAAGGACGATCTGATCGCGCATGCGATCGGTAGCGCCGTCGGCAGTCAATCAGCGACGGCCGATATCGGCGCCTGGATCGACACCTATCTGTCGGCGCCTCATCGCGACCATCCGGAGCGGGGCTGTCCGATGGCCGCCCTGGCGGGTCTCATGCGGCAACAGGCCCCCGAAGCCCGCGCCTCCATGGCGCAGGTTCTCGCCGCGCAGATCGATGGTTTTGCCGAGACGATGCCCGGGGCTGAAGTTGCCGAGCGCCGCCGGGCGGCGATCGGCAGTTGGTCGGCGATGGTCGGTGCGCTCATCCTCGCCCGATCGATCGATGACCCGGCGCTGTCCGACGAACTGTTGTCCGAGACGCGAGCCTGGATCGACGACCATCCGCGACGTTCTGCGGTTCCGAAGCGTCGAGCCAAAAGGGACAAATAGCGCGCCTGAGCCAGACTACTTACCAATTGGAAACCAAGTTACCAGATCGATGTTTATATCGATTGGCGCGCTTGCATCCATGTTGCATCGCACAACGTAATAGGGGGTAATGTTTCCAACCATGCGTAAGGAGTACCCCACGTGACGTTCGCACCTGCAATACCGGCGCCTTCGACGGCGCTCATGTTCCTCGAAACCCGCGCCGTGCCCGAGCTGGGCGCCTTCTGGCTGATGCGGCCGTGGCTTTCGATCCTGCCGAGCGGTGATAGTCACCCGGTTCTCGTGCTCCCCGGCCTGCTGGCCGACGATGGCAGCACCCGTCCCCTGCGCGGTTTCCTCAATGCCCAGGGCTACAAGGCACATGGCTGGAAGCTCGGTCGCAACATGGGCCTGCACGGAAGTGTCGAGGCCGACATGCTGGCCCGCATCGACGAACTCCACGACCGCTACGGCGGCCGCAAGGTCAGCCTGGTCGGCTGGAGTCTGGGCGGCCTCTACGCGCGCCAGCTCGCCAAGCTGGTGCCGGACAAGGTGCGCTGTCTCATCTCCCTCGGCAGCCCGTTCGCCGGCTCGCCCAAGTCGACCAACGCCTGGCGCGCCTACGAGATGGCCTCGGGGGGCAAGGTCGAGGATCTCGATCTGCTGACGCACGGCCTCGCGGACGCGCCGCCGGTGCCGACGACGTCGATCTTCAGCCGCACCGACGGCATCTGCGCCTGGCGGACCTGTCTCAACGAGGACGCCCCGCAGGCGGAGAATATCGAAGTGATGGGCAGCCACCTCGGCCTCGGGCACAACCCGGCCGTCGTCTTCGCGATCGCCGATCGCCTCGCCCAGCCCGAGGACAAATGGAAGAAGTTCGACCGCCGCGGCTTCCGCGCGCTCGCCTTCCCCGACTGGCAGCGGGCCTAGACCGCCAGGACCTCGGCCGCGGCGCGCTCGCCGGAGCGGATCGCGCCGTCGACCATCGCGTGCGAGACGGCGGCGCTTTCGGTGTTGGCCCAGTGGATGCGGCCGACCGGCTGGCGCAGCAACCGGCCATAGGTCGTGAGCACGCCCGGGCGGAAGGTCGCGATCATGCCGCCCTGCGACCACGGTTCCGCCGACCAATCCTGCTCGATGATGTGGCGCGGCGTCGCCGCCCTGGGGCCGAAGCGGCGCACCAGGGCGTCGATGAAGATGCGCTGGCGATCGACGGGCGCGAGCCTGGCAAGCTCGAAGGCGGAGGACGCGAAGGCATAGTTGCTGAGGACGCCGATCCTGGCGTCGCGCGGCGACTGGTCGATCGACATCGACGCCTGCTGGCCCGGCGCCGAGGACTCTCCGTTGAAGCCGTCCTTGCGCCAGAACGGCTCGTCGTAGACCGCCAGGGTGCGGAAAATTCCCCCCGCCGACATTCGCCGCAAGAGATGGGCGTGGTCCTCGGGCAGGGGTGGGTCGTACTGGATCTGCGAGGCGAGGAACGGCGGCGTCGCCACGATCGCGCGGGCGGCGCGCACCGTGACGGAGTCCGCGACCACCTCGACGCCGCCATCCCCCTGCGCGATGCGGCGGACGGGCGAGGACAGATGGACCGCGTCGCCCAATTCCGCCGCGATGCGCTCGGCCACCAGATGCATCGTGCCGTCGACCAGCGCATCCTCGGCGCCGCCCTTCAGCGTGATGAGGTTGGTGAAGCTCCGGTTGCAGCGCGCAAGGTGCAGCAGGTGCAGGAGCGAGATCTCGGCGGGGGCGCCGCAGAACAGCGAGCCGACGATGCTGCGCAGGATCCGCCGCGTCGTGGGGGAGGGCACGTTCCAGGGCGAACTGATCCAGCTCTCGAGCGTCTGCCCGTCCCATTCCCGGGCGCGCGGCGCCGTCTAGGGCGCCTCCATCGGCATGGTCCCGGCCATCCTCTCCAACCGGCCCAGCGCGAGCACGAAGGAGAGCTGGGCGAAGACGCCGATCCGGGGCAGCCTGGTGAAGCGCCGCATCGTGCCGTCGAGTTCCAGCACGGCGTCGCCGGCGCTGTTGGTCGGATAGGTCGCGAGGCCGTACTCGGCGATCATCGCCTGGATGCGGTCCTGGCCCACGCCCACCCAGGTGCCGCCGACGTCGATGCGCGTGCCGTCGGGCAGCGTCCTGGCGAAGACCCGCCCGCCGACCCGGTCGCGGGCCTCGAGCACCACGACGCTGCGGCCGGCGCGTTTGAGGTGACGGGCCGCCGCCAGTCCGGCGAAGCCCGCGCCCACGATGCAGACGTCGACATCGAAGCGGCTCATTGTCTTTCTCCGCGGCAGCAGGACGACGAGGGAATGCGCCGACAGTATACGCCAACACCTTCACAGCAACTTTTCTGAGCCTGCCGATTAGGCTTTCTGGGCCTTTCGGGCCCTTTTCGGCCGGGGGGCGGTCCTATATAAACTCGCCCCACCATGAAGCCCCAGAACATCGCTATCGTCGGCGCCACCGGCGCGGTTGGAGTCGAAATCCTCCGCGTCCTCGAGCGGCGGAACTTCCCCGTCGCTTCCCTGAAGCTGCTCGCTTCGGCCCGCTCGGCCGGCAAGACGCTCGAGTTCAAAGGCAAGCCGCACACCGTGGAGGAGGTCAAGCCTTCGTCGTTCAAGGGCATCGACATCGCCTTCTTCAGCGCCGGCGCCACGCGCAGCCGCGAGTTCATTCCGCACGCCAAGGCCGCGGGCGCCGTCGTGATCGACAACTCCTCGGCGTTCCGCATGGACCCCAACGTGCCGCTGGTCGTGCCGGAAGTGAACCCGGGCGATCTGCGCAACCACAACGGCGTGATCGCCAACCCGAACTGCACCGCCGCGATCCTGGCGACCGCGGTGTGGCCGATCCACCAGGCCGTCGGCATCCGGAAGATCGTCGTGTCGACCTACCAGTCGACATCGGGCGCGGGCGCGGCCGCGATGCAGGAGCTCGAGGACCAGGTCCGCCAGTACGCCGAGGGCAAGGAAGTGACCCGCAAGGTCTTCCCGCACCAGATCGCGTTCAACCTTTTCTCGCACAACACCGCGGTGGCCGAGAACGGCTACAACGAGGAAGAGAACAAGGTCGTCGAGGAAATGCGCAAGATGTTCCATGCGCCCGAGCTGCCGATCCTGCCGACCTGCATCCGCGTGCCGGTGCTGCGCGCCCATTCGGAAGCCGTGTCGCTCGAGCTCGACAAGCCGCTGTCGCCCGCCGACGCGCGCAAGCTCCTGGAGAAGGCGCCGGGCGTGAAAGTGGTCGACGACCGCGCCGCCAACCACTTCCCGATGCCGCTCGAAGCCAGCGGCGACCTCGACGTCCATGTCGGCCGCATCCGCAGCGACCTCTCCAACCCGAATGGCCTGGCGCTGTTCGTGGCCGGCGACCAGCTCCTGAAGGGCGCCGCCTGGAACGCCGTCCAGATCGCCGAGGAACTCGCCAAGCTCCAGACCCGCGCGCAAGCGGCGGAGTAGGGAGCGACTTCCGGCACTTCCGACTAATGAAGGAAGGGCCACGCGCACATTCGCGCCCGCAGACACAACCCATCATCCCGCACGGGCGGGTGGGGTGTCGATCGTCTATCGACTCTGGAATTAGGGGCTTCTCGTCGGGACGAGAAGGATCGAGGGGGTGCGGAAACAGCCGAGGGCCATTTCCGCACCGGTCTCGAAGCGGCCGTTAATTAGGCCTTGAGATTCACCGCAGCATCCTTGCCGCGGTCCTGCTGGACTTCGTAGGTGATCTTCTGGCCTTCGTTGAGGCCGTTCAGACCAGCGCGCTCAACGGCGCTGATGTGCACGAACACATCCTTGCCGCCGCCGTCGGGCTGAATGAAACCGAAACCCTTGGTGGCGTTGAACCACTTAACCGTGCCTGTAGCCATGTCTGGTATCCTAGTGAGTGAGTGTGTGGCGAGACGCCAAGGCTACGCTACACCGTCTGCGCGCGCTTATACACATTAAAACCAGGCCTTTTTTTCGCCCTGTTCCAGGGAACCTTCGGCCCTCGGACAACCTGCGGAGCGTGTGAACGCCCGTTCAATCCTTTTTCACCATCACTTCAATCAAACGTTGCCGCGGCCGGGGACAGGCCAATTGCGCGCGTGTAACGTCATGACAATGAACGCCCTCAGCGAGCGCCTCTCCCGCCTGCCGCTATGGCAGGGACCGGTGACGTTGGAGCCGCTGCTGGGCGGGCTCACGAACATTTCATATGTCGCGACCGATCGTTCGGGAAAGTACGTCGTGCGCTGCGGCGACGACATCCCCGTCCACCACGTCTTCCGCGACCGCGAGCGCGCGGCCGCGCGGGCGGCGTTCGAGGCTGGCCTCTCGCCCGGGATCGTCCATGTCGAGCCGGGCATCACCGTGCTGCGCTTCGTCGAGGGGCGCACCTTCGGCGAGGCCGACCTGCGCACCGACGCGACGCGCATCGTGACGCTGCTCAAGACCTGCCATCGCGAGGTCGGCCGCCGCCTGCACGGACCGGCCAACATGTTCTGGGTGTTCCACGTCATCCGCGACTACGTGCGCGCCATCGACGGCGACACGAAGTACCTGGTACTCGCCGACCGGCTCGAGGCCGCACAGGTGCCGCTGCCCATCGTGTTCGGGCACAACGACCTGCTGCCCGGAAACTTCCTCGACGATGGCACGCGCCTGTGGCTGATCGACTGGGAGTATGGCGGCTTCGGCACGGCGATGTTCGATCTCGCCAACCTGTCGTCGAACGGTGCCTTCAGCGCGGCCGACGATGCGGCACTGTTGGCCGCCTACTTCGACGGCAAGATCGATGCCCCTCTGCGCGCGGCCTTCGTCGCCATGAAGGCGGCCAGTGCGCTACGCGAGGCGCTCTGGGCGATGGTGTCCGACGTTCATCTCCGCACGCCCGGCGTCGACTACGCCGCGCACGCGCGAACCTATCTCGCGCGACTCGACCAGGTGATGGGCGAACTGGCGATCTGAAATCCTTGCGGCCGGACGCACGACGTCGCCTGCGACAATTCTGCGGGTGCTAGCGGCGGTCGCCGCGGTGGTCGTCGCGGCGCGGGGCGGGAGTGGCGGGCGTCGCGGGAGCGGCCGGCGCGCTTGGCTGCTGGACGGTGACGTCGATCTGCTGGGCCGGGCCCTTGGCGACCTGGGTGTCGAGGCCCGGCGTGCCCAGCATGACGTAGCCGCCGACCAGCACGAGCACGACCAGCGCGCCGACGATGAAGTAGAGGCCGCCGTTGCCCGGTTGGCGGGCGATCACGGTGGTGGGGCGGATGTCGTCGTTGGGCATGGGAATCTCCGGTGCAAGGACGGCGTTGGGATCATTCGGCCGAGACGCGGCCGCTCGGGTCGACGACGACGGCGATCTCGGTGCTGCCGCGCATCGCGCGTGCGCGCCACGTGCCGTCGGCGGATTTCACCAGGCCGCGGACGTTGCGGTAGCCGTCGGTTTCGATGCTGGCCCTGGCCGCGCCTGCGGCAGCAGGATCGTCCTGCGACGCCCGGGCTTCCTGGAGCGGCGCGGGTGCCGGCCGATCGATTGGCGCCACGGACGTCACGTCGAAATAACTGTCGTGACCGCGCGTCAGGAACGGCACCGGGGCGCGGGCGGCCTTGATCGTGCTGGCCGGCGGCGCGGGCGGCGGCTTGACCAGGGTCGCCTGCCGGGCGGGCTCGCGGATGGCGGCAGCGGCCGCCGTGGTGGCGGCCGGCGCGGGCCCCATCAGATAGGCGCTGGCCAGCATGGCGGCGGCCAGACTGGTGAGGAGGAGGGTGCTGGTTCGGATGGTCATCATCGTTCATGCCCAACGCGCGATGCGGCTCGAACGTTCCCATCCCGGCGCCGGTCGATTGTCGGGCTGGCGGGCCGGGGCTATCGTCGGGACCCTCATCCTTGGGAGATTCGCCATGGACGGTGTGGATTACGGCTCCGAAGAGAAGGCCATGCAGGCCTACCTGCGCGACGGCGAGAAGCGCGCCTACGCGCTGGGCAACCGCGGCCCGATCCGCTTCACCGCGGCCGGCGCGCTGCACCCCGACATCGTCGAGGCCTACTGGCGCTGCGGCTTCTATATCTTCGAGGGCGTGCTGCGGCCGGAGGAACTGGCCGACATCGAGCACGACCTGCACGACATCCTCGACCGGCTGCCGGCAGAAAAAGGCGCGGCGGTCGACGCCAAGGGCCGTCCGGCGCTGGCCGCCGACTGCGCGGGGCCGAACCTGCACTGGGCGCGGCCGCTCAGCGACCCGTGGGGCGGCACGGCCGCTGCCAATGGCCGCCATCCGGTGAAGATGCACGAGCCGCAGGCCGCGGCGAACCTGCCGAAGGAAGTGGTCTTCCTCATCCTGGGCTCGCTGCAGTTCTCCGAGGCGTCGCTGCGCGTCTACGGCCATCCCGGCCTGCTGGCCGTCGCCGCCGCCATCAACGGCCCCGACTTCACGCCCTTCAACGAGGCGCTGTGGATCAAGGAGCCGGGCAAGGGCGCGTCGGTCGCCTGGCACCAGGATGGCACCACGCACTGGGACAGCCCGGCGTGGGACGAGGGCATCCACGGCTTCAACTTCATGGGCCAGCTCTACGGCTGCACCGCCGCCAACGGCGTGTGGGTCGTGCCGGGCTCGCACAAGCTGGGCAAGATCGACATCGGCAAGCTGGCCGCGCAGGCCGGCACCGAGCGCCTGCCCGACGCGGTGCCGATGATCTGCAAGCCCGGCGACGTCGCCATGACCAACCGCCAGGCGCTGCACGGCTCGTTCGCCAACACCAGCAAGGACTGGCGGGTGACGGTGAACTTCGGCTTCCACCGCCGCAGCTCGGTCCTGGGCGTGACCAGCGGCGGCATTCACAACAAGGCCGCGACCTACGACGCCCAGCGCATCCGGGAACGCGCCCGGCTGATCGGCTACGGCATCGACGCGCGCATGAGGCGCTTTCCCGACGAGGCTCCATTCGTCTACAAGCCGCATGCCGACGAGGGCCTCACCTACAAGTGGGACGACAAGGCCCGGGCCGACGTGAAGGACTACAACCTTCTTGACCTCAGCATCTGACCGCGACGCCCGTCTCTGGCGAAAGCTTCTCTTCGACGACGCCCCCTGGATCCCGCTCTTCCTGCTGACGGCGGCGATGGTGGCTGCATCGGCATGGCTGCTGGCGGGGGTGCCGCGCATCGTGTCCCGGCAGATGACCTGGGACATGCTGTTCAACCTGGCCGGCGCCTGGTCGCTGCACAACGGCCATGTCCCGCATGTCGACTTCCACGATCCGTTGGGCTCGCTGTCCTTCCGGCTGACCGCGATCGGCTTCTGGTTCACCGGACCCTCGGTCTGGGCCTTCATCGCCGGCGAGATCGTGGCGACCGCCGGGCTGTTCGCCACGGCGCTGATCGCGGCGGAGCGGCGCCTGCCGGTCGTGCCAGCGGCGGTGTTCGTGGTCTACGTCTGCCTGCTGGTGCTGATGCCGATCAACGTCGGCGAGGCGGTGAGCGATTTCACCTTCGCCATGGACTACAACGCCATGGGCTGGGCGGGACTGGGCGTGCTCAGCCTCATCCTGTTCGTGCCGCCGCGTGCCCGCACCGCCGGCGCTGCGCCGCGCGACTGGCCCGACATCGTCGTGGCCGCCGTGCTGCTGGGTGCGCTCTATCATCTCAAGATCACCTATTTCGGCACGGCACTTGGCGAGCTGTGCATCGCGGCGCTGGTGAGCGAGCACCTGCGGCGCCGGCAACGCCGCTGGGCCGTCCTTGCCGTCGCCGCCCTCCTGTTCGCGGTAGCGCCGTGGAACTGGGCCTACCTGTCGGACGTGCTGGCCGCCGTCGACACCGGTGCCGCCAAGGGCGACATGCGCGAGTTCGCCAAGATGGTGATGGCCAACGTGCCGGAGCTGTCGCTGATGTGCATCGGTGCGATCGTGGCGCTGGCGCTGTGGCGCGCGGGCGAGGTGTCGCCGCGCGTGCCCGTCGCGGTCGGCCTGTTCATCGCCGCCGCCATCGCCGTGCTGTCGCAGAACACGCAGCTGCGCGGCCTGCCGCTGTCGGTGGCGGTGGCCTTCCTGCTCTACGACCACCTGCGCGGCAACCGCCACGAGGGCCGGCCGCGCGCGGCGGTATGGGTGATGGTGGCGCTGCTGGTATTTCCCGTGGCCGGCGTGGCCAAGCAGGCCGCGAGCCTGGCGGTCTACCACTGGCAGGCCGTGCGCAGCCCAAGTCTCTACGTCTTCGATCGTCCGCCGCCGCTCGAGGGTCTGGCGGTGCCGCGCGACGCGCCCGGCCTGCTCGACGCCGTCTCCCGCCACGGCATCGACCGCGCGCTGCTCAGCCGCATCCGCACGCTCGACACCGACAACGAGGAGCTGTCGCAGTTCGAATATGCCGAGACGCTGCGCGAGGCCGCGGCCTTGTTCGACGATCCGGCGCGGGCCGAGGGTGCGATCGTCGTGCTCGACCAGGTCAATCCGCTGCCCTTCATTCTCGGCCGCACCCCGCCGCGCGGCGTCTCCCTGTGGCTCGACATGGCCTTCCCCTGGCAGCCGGCCGACTCGATGCTGGGCGACGCGCGCTACGTGCTGATCCCGAAGTTCTCGACCTACCGCGCCGTCACGCTGCTCGCCGTCGAACGCTATCGCGACTATCTCCTCGCGCATTTCCCCGTACGCACCGAGACCCGCAGCTGGGTCCTGCGCGAACGCTGAAGCGTTCAGGTGTCGGCGGAGCGCGCCACTCCAGTGGCGCTCATGAATGCGCCACTCACGGCGGAGTAGTCTCTGCCTCGGTGGCACGCTCCGATGAGCTTCCGATTTCCGTCTGCCGCCCGACCGGGCAGGTATCAGGTGCCACAATAGGTTCGGTAATTGCCCGGCGGGCCGTCGGGCGGCGCGGCGTAGGCGGCGAGGCCGGGGCGTTCGTCGAACGGATGCGCCAGCACCGCCAGCAGTGCCTCGAACGGCGCGAAGTCTCCGTCCTCGATCGCTGCGGCCAGCGTTTCCTCGACCTTGTGGTTGCGCGGGATGTAGAGCGGGTTGGCCGCCGCCATCGCAATGCGCCGCGCCGCATCGTCGCCCGGCTCGGCGGCCAGGCGCGCGCGCCACGTCGTCTCCCAGGCATCGAAGCCTGCAGGCTCCTCGAACAGGCCGCGCGCCGTGCCCTCGCCCAGGCCGCGGAAGGCCAAGGTGTGGTCGGTGCCGTTGTCGGTCAGCAGCTTGAGGAACGACTGCGCCAGCACCCCGTCGCCGTCCTGGGCGGTCGCCAGGCCGAGCTTGCGGCGCAGCACGGCGAGATAGGCCGAGTGGAAGGTGTCGTTGTATTTGCCCAGCGACTCGTTGGCCTGTGCGAGGGCCGCATCCGCGTCGTCGGCGAACAGCGGCATCAGCGCCTCGCCCAGCCGCGCCAGGTTCCAGCCGGCGATCTGCGGTTGCTTGGCGTAGGCGTAGCGGCCGGTCTGGTCGATCGAGCTGAACACCGTCTCGGGGTGATAGGCGTCCATGAAGGCGCACGGACCGTAGTCGATGGTCTCGCCGGCGATCGAGACGTTGTCGGTGTTCATCACGCCGTGGATGAAGCCGACGCCCAGCCACTGCGCGACGAGTTGGGCCTGGCGCGCGATGATGCGGTCGTAGAGGCCGCGATAGGAGCCGGCGTCGGGGTAGTGGCGCGCGATCACGTGGTCGGCCAGCAGCCTGAGCGCCTCGGTGTCGCCGCGCGCGGCGAAGAACTGGAAGGTGCCGACGCGGATGTGGCTCGAGGCGACGCGCGCCAGCACCGCGCCCGGCATGACGTTCTCGCGCATCACCGGCTCGCCGGTCATCACGGCGGCCAGCGAGCGCGTCGTGGGGATGCCCAGCGCGTGCATGGCCTCGCTGACGATGTATTCGCGCAGCACTGGGCCGAGCGCCGCCCGGCCGTCGCCGCGGCGCGAGAACGGCGTCGGGCCCGAGCCCTTGAGCTGGATGTCGCGGCGGACGCCGGTGATGTCGACGACCTCGCCCAGCAGCACGGCGCGGCCGTCGCCCAGTTGCGGCACGAAGTTGCCGAACTGGTGGCCGGCGTAGGCCAGCGCGATCGGCTCGGAGCCCTCGGCCACGCGGTTGCCGGCCAGGATCTCGACGCCCTCGGGCGAGGCCAGGAAGGTCGGGTCGAGACCGAGCTGGAGCGCCAGCGGGGTGTTGATCTTGACCAGTTTGGGCGTGCTGACCGGGGTGGGCGCGAGCCGGGCGTAGAACCGGTCGGGGAGGCGGGCGTAGCTGTTGTCGGAGAAGACGGGGGCCATGACGCTTACGTAAGCGGTGCCGCGTTTTCGTCAATAGGCAACCTCGCCGCCGCGGGCAGCGTTGGCTTGCTGGAGTTCTGGCCCTGCCGTGCCCATGGCTTCCGCAAAAGTGAAACCAACGGCTCCAACCCCCGAAGGATCAAATGCACAAGATATTGAAGTCCGCCATCGTCGCGGCCGCGCTCGCCGGCGTTTCCGTGATCGGCGTGTCGACGGCTTTCGCCGCCGATGTCGTCGTGACGTTCGACCCGAACTCGGTCGCCTACGGCTACAACGACGGCTACTGGACGCGCACCCACGAGTGGCGCA
>Ga0207652_10002699_pt1 | contig 14893 bp, 10 predicted proteins | sample KBSC63BmetaG_FD_184334 | JGI IMG/M metagenome (GOLD analysis project Ga0207652, IMG submission 184334) | Corn rhizosphere microbial communities from Kellogg Biological Station, Michigan, USA - KBS C6-3B metaG (SPAdes) (version 2) | ecosystem: Host-associated > Plants > Roots > Rhizosphere ... | reverse complement strand
CGTCCGGTTGGGCCAATTTCATTCGTTTGAATGCCAGGTGGTGCAATCGATCGCCATGCTTGGTTGGGATATAATGGCACAGATCGGTCTCTTTTTTTACGTTTACCTTCTTGCTTGCCGCTGTGATTGCTTCTTCGAGTTCTTGCCTGATTCCTTTTCTGACTTCGGTTGCTACAGCCATTGTTCAAGTCTCCCAATTAGTTCGATAAAGAGAGGAAAGTGCTAAAAAAACAATAATTTGTCAAACGGAAGATGGGCAGCGTCTAACGTTGGACACCGTATCGTCATTTTTTGTCGTTGCTATAAATTGCCAAAGATCACAATTATTGCGATTTAGTTTGTAAAACAACTTAAAGAGAATTATATGAAAAGAAAAATGTTATCTTTGCTTGCGTTTTTAATGATAGTATCTTCGCTCCGAGCAAATGAGACTCAACTCCTGAGACCAGACTTCATGCCCGTTAAGAGACGACCAACAGAGGCTGCCGTCTTGGCTTTACCAAACAAGGGTTGTGAAAACTGGAAAGAGAGCGTTCGTCACCTTACAGACGGGGGCAGTCTCGTTCAATTTCTTCCCTCGGGACAAACGCTAGAAAATTGGTCGGAAGTGATCACCATTGATTACACGGACTGGTCGCTTGTCCCCAAAAACATGCCCAGGTCGGTTGAGGGGATTTTAAGCCGTGACCAAGCCGAAGAAGAAACAGCATCCAATGGAAGTTCCAACGAACGAACAATCCTTGAAAAGGATGAGAATTCCTTTCTCTATGAAATAAATCCTCCTTCTCGCGAACAATTTTCAGAATGGCAGATTGGGCGTGTTTGCACAACAAAAGGCGGATTCCATAATGTGTCAATCACTCGCAAAAAAGCTCCGACGACTCAACTGGAAAAAGAAGAGTGGATCAAGATCTTGAAAAACAATTTTACTGTGCTTCCATGGGCACAGGCTGCCAAAATGGAAGGGCTTTCCTTGCCTGCGCTCTTTCGATCAAAGCTGGAATTAGGAGCCGCTTTCGATAGCTGGAAGCGGAGACACACCTACCTATTCAGCACAGGATTTACAGAGACTTGTTATGTTCCTCCCGAGCAATCAGGGGATTTTGGAACCGAATGCCTTGAGATACAGACTAGGGTTGGACTGAATGTTGCGCCTATTGAGAAAGTATTCGATACCGAGAAGAAAATCTTCGAAGAACGGGCTGAGGATTCACCGGTGAAATTTCAGGTGCTGAGGAAAAGTCCGACTGAAATTACCTATAGTTTCACTCACTGGATCCCCCACCTCAAGCTTCAGCTCACAGGGGTAGTTAGAACAATCAGTTCAGAAAATGGGAATTACTCTTTCGTTTACAAACGTGCATTACCGGAGGAGATGAAACAGGAAGAAGTCAAGCATTGGAAAAATCAGCTAGAGAAAATAATAATTTTAGAGAAAATCTAAATTTTGCAGGGGCATGTTGTCAGAATTGTTGAACCTAGATTAAAATTGTGGTTCACCATAAAAGTGGAGACTTATGACCATCGCAGAAATGACAAGTCTAAACCCTGTAATAGGAACTATTGCAGGCTGGGTTGAAGCGGGCAAAAATGCCGCTTTCCCAATAGCAAAAAACTACATAGCTCCAGCTGTAGGAGTTGCAGCAACAGGGGCAACTGTAATTATTGCGGCAGGATCTGCCGCTGTGACAGGAACTCTTGCTCTGAGTGCCTGTTGGTGCGCTGTCCAATATTGGAAATATTCTCGCACCACATCTGACGCGCTTTCTTTCATTGCACTATGCGCAATTTCATTTAGCGGATTTGCTGTGGCAACCTACTGTTTCGGATCGATCGCTCATGTTGCAGCAAAGTTCATTTGGCTAGAACCTGGAATGGCGAATGGAATGGAATTAGCTGCAGGGAAAATAATCGATTTGTGCCTCTCAATTGGGACTGTCGGAGCTTCGGTCGGAGGCTTTTTCTTGATCTGCTCACTACTTCCGATTGTATTTGATTCTCCCTATAACCGAGCATGGGGTGATAGTTTTGCCAAGCGATCATGACGAAAATCAAACCAGCTGCTGATTTTGCCACAAAAAACTAATGCTGGGGAAGAATGGAGTTGCTTCTCCCATTGGGTATGATCGCTCTCCTAGGGGACGGTCTCCATACCTGCTGTTGCTGTGACCGCTGTGCCATCAACTCCTCTTGCTCCATAAGCAATTTATCGAGATTGTCCACATATTCACGAGCCGGATCTAGCAGTAATCTGGGCTGTTTTGAGACTGTCGTTATGAAAGCCTGTCGCGACACTGCAATCACCACAGCACCTCTTCTCGTTCGTCCCGGTAACAAACACCACAATGTGTTTCTCCGCTCATCTTGTGGGTCGATCGATGGATTACCTTGAAAATCGAAAACAACCTCAACAGAGCTTTTAACCCACTCGGCAGGAAAACATTCTTCCGGGAAATGAACAAGGTAGAATCCCGGCTTGAATATAGGCGAGAAATGCTTGCTTTTCTCAAGAAAGCGTGGGTAATCTCTCTTGAGGCGCGTACCGTTAACAACCCAGATCATATTCTGATAAAAAGCTGTACGTATTGCTCGTTCCTTGGGATCTAAATGCGAATGCTGGAACTCAATCACATAACCTTGATCCGTTTTCACATCAGCGATATGTTTCTCCTCGTTTTCAGCAAAATGAACTTTCTCGTGCCACTCTTTGGGAAACTGTCCTTTCCATGCCCGATGCCACTCAGTTTGATTTTCCCACCAAGGATCGCATGATCGTTTGCCACTCCTGTGAGCCCAATGCCAAATGTTCACTTCTCCGCATCTCGCCGTAACTGGACTGTCACAGCACTCGCATATTCCAGAAAGACCCCGTTGGGCTTCTTGACGTTCGCCGTTTACTACCGCGTATTTCATGTTTTCTAGATTTCCTTTTTATGACTTTTTCGCATTGAGAATTGTATGTGATGCGGCTGTAAAAAACAACATCCGAGAGCCTAACGTTGAATCGAATTGGGATTCATGCTGTGAACTTTTTGGCGCTCTGCACGACCCGTTTCAAGGCTTTGCTGCATGTCATTTTGCCGTTGGAGTACTTTCTCTTCGTGAGCGAATTTCTGCTCGAGATCTTTTGGTTGAATCTTGTGACCAGAAAATGCTGACTCGCAAAGACTGGTGAACGCTTTGTCCAACGCCAAGCTCGCGTACGCCTCGTTCTTTTTCTCAAGTTGCAACCTGAGAGGCGATTGCTCTACGGTCTGGGTGATTTTTTCAATCTCCCAGGAAGTGGGCTCCTTACCATGCGCGGCTTCGTAGACTAAGATCTGCCAGTCTGTGTGCTTCGGATTTTTGTTCTTGAGCAGCAAGCGCGCGGTTTCATTCAGGATGATCTCGTTGATTTTCCTAAACTGGTTGCCCAGCTTTTGCTCTAATTCGGGTCTCAGTCGTTCGTCTACCCGCCAGAGAATTTCATTCGTCCGGCAGCGGTTTTGGAACGTGCTTTCATAGGTTGAAAGTCTGGCAAGCACCTGCTGCGGGTCGATTCCTTTGTGAGTCGAGGCTTGGAGAAGCTGTTTTGGGAAATCGGGAGGCATGTTCTGCGGAAGGGGGTCGGCGAGATCCCACTTTTCAGGGAAATGCTTTTGAAGCTCGGAGGGGTTGACGACCCGGAGGGATTGAATGCCGACTTTTTTGAGCTCGCGGCAGATGTCGTCGGCTGCTTGGAATCCGGGCTTGTCGTTATCGGGCCAAATGACGACGTCTCTGCCAAAGAGGGGAGTCCAGTCAGCTTTTTTGGCCGACCCCGATCCGTTTGGCCAGGTGATGACTACGAAGGCTTCTCCGGGAAATTTTGTTTTTGCCTGATCTGCTGTTTTTTCCCCTTCGACGATCAAAATAGGCGCTTTTGGATCTTCTTTCAAATGGGGAAGATTGTAGAGAACGGTCTTGCATGAATCGAATCCTTTGATCTCCCACAAGAGTTTCTCTGGGTTCGATTTCCAATAACCGTAGCTCAGCGGCGGGGTGATTTTCTTGGACGGATCTTGTTTATCACGAAGGCGCAAGCGATAATAGAGAAGTTCGCTGTTTTCATCTCGGTATGGATGACGGGCGACTTCTTCATAAAAGTGATGGAGCTTTTGAGCGGGCAGGTCTTCAAGTCGAGGAGCGGGACGAGAAGAGTTTGGCTTGACAGCCACCCATTCGGATTCTTTGGGAGAGTGCGCAGCTGCCCTTTGAAACGATTTTGGAACCGGATGGTCGTGTGAGACACCCACGAACTCTTTGGCCCACTCCTGGGCTTCTAAACGGCCAAGGCCGAGCTCTCGTTGAATGAGTTTGAGCAGACCACCGCCTTCTTGCCTCTCAAAGTCAAAGAATTGACCAGCTTTGTCTCCAGAGACTTTGATCGAAAGCGAACCCTTGGCCCCAAAACGGAAAGAATTTCGATCTTTTCGGATTGGGCCATCAGGGAAAAGGCGATAGAGAAGTGGTTCGATGTTTTCTTTGAGCTTATCTTGGATGTCGTGAGAGGGGACTTTTGGCTCTCGTTCGAGCGATTTTTGATGCTTAGAAGCTTGCTCCATGATGAACTCGGCTGTTTTTTTGCCGAGGAGGATTTTAAGTTCATCCGCTGAAGTCTTTTGGGCGAGGGTGTGAGCCGAAGCGTTCCGTTTTGCGCAGAGCTCTTGCCACTCTTTGAAATGTGCGGCGGAGGGGAGGGGGTTGCCGTCTGCTTCTGCAGCAACAACTCGATGGAGAGCGGAAGCTTCATCAAGGGAGGAGAAATAGCTCTCCAAAACGGCTTTCTTCTCAGAGTCTAAAGATGCCCAGGCTTTCGTGTTCCTTCGAGGGGTGTTTGGGTGTTCAACATTGGACACATGAGGTTCGGGTTGCTGTGGGTCTTCTGAAGGAACGGCCTCGACAAATGCAGAAAGAAAAGGTTTTTCGATTTTGGGATTGAAAAATTCGGCTGCAGGGAGTCGATCTTGAATTCGTTCTCGGAAAGTCCCCGTTTTGGTTTTGACGAGATCGTACGCAGCCAGGCCGTATCCTTTCACTTTATCGAGGAAAGAGTCAGAATCTTTAAGCTCTTGGATTTGGTGCACTTTTTGCTCGCGGATTTGCTGGGCGTGGATCTCATCGAGGGTAGTATATGCGTTCGTGTTTTCCTTGAGGTTATCCCGGGAGGCTTGTCTTTTCAGATCGGCCAGGCAATAGGCTTGATCTTTGGAGACAAAGTAGTAGGCTTCTTTGACGTGACGGGTGAGGCCGACGTAGAAGAGGCGTTTATTCAGGGCCGGACTGTGGAGTACGTACGCCCGATCAACGGTTCGTCCTTGAGAGCGGAAATACGTGCTAGCATACCCCAGTTGATAGGAGTGATATTCCCGAGGATCGAATTCGATGTGGCGGATTTTTTTGTCTTTTGCCTCTACGGCAACAACGAATCGATCGGGTTTCGTCTCGACCAGAACCCCGGAGAGTCCATTCGTCACGACAAGCTCTTTGTCATTTTTCCGAAATTCGATCCGATCGCCCATGCTGAGGTACACTTTCCCCATGGTTGTTTCGCAGGAAAACTCTTCGCCGGAAAGCTCACCCCGCTGCTTTCGAACTAAGCGAACCATCTCGTTGAGAACACGCACTTCGTCGTTGGTGTGAGCAATGAGAAGGGTGGCTGAAGAACGGATCGATCGGGTGTCGTGCGTCCAGGAGGAAATGAGGTTCTCCATTGCCTCTTTCTTGGTCGAAGACCATCGGATCGAGGAGGCGGAAGCAAGCTTATCAATCGCCGGGCCAAGGTTTCCTGTAGCTAAGTCTTTCGCTGCAGCGCGATGAGTCTCCTTCTTTTGCCGTTGGATGTCGCCGAGAATTTGCGGAGAATACCGTTCACAAAAGAGGCGAAACATCCCGCCTCGTTCCACGGATGACAACTGAGCATGATCTCCAGCAAGGATGACTTTCACGTCGTATTTTTCGGCGTACTTGAGGAGCTCAAGAAGGGGACGATTGCCCAATTTGCCCGCTTCATCGAGGATCCAGACCTCGTTTTTATGGGAGATATGTCGTCGTGAATTGTGCATTCCAAAAAGGAACCGATAGATGTTTTCCGCGCTATGAAATCCTTTTTCCTTGAGGATATCGGCGGTTGCAGAGTCAGGGCCGAAACCTCGGACGCGATAGTTTTGGGAAGAGTAAAACTTCATGAGGGAAGCGAGAAGGTGGCTTTTGCCGGTTCCAGCGTAACCTTGGAGGCAAACCAGCTTTTTGCCGCGAACAATAGCGGCAAAGGCTTTTTGCTGCTCATCGTTGAGAGGCTCGAGATACTCGGGGGCTTTTTTCAGATCAGCTTTGAAGGTTTCCTGCGATTCGAGGTGGTCTGCCAGTCGGAGGATCCGCTTTTCTTCTTCGAGAACATTTTCCGAGCTAAACTTACCGGTGGCTTCGTTGGTTATCTTGTCGACGAGGGGAACTACTTCCTTTTGAGTCCAAAACGCTTGTCGGACAGAATCATGATGCTCGAAAGGAAGATGTTTCTGCAGAAACCGTTCCACGTCTTCCTGAGTGAAAACGCTTTGCCGTTCTGTGAGCTTTTCGAGGATTTCCGCTGGATTCATCGATTTTTGGACATTTTCTTCCAGAAGACGTGAGTGCTCTTCCAAGAGAGAAAGGGCCCGGCCGCGCATCCGGATTGGGCCGAGATGCTCCTGAGGCTGAATGCCCGGGACGTCGACCCGAAGATTGAGTCCCTTTTCCTCGAAGTACTGGTTTTGGTGGTCAGTCCAGAGTTTACCCCAATCTGGCCCAGAGACCACCTTGCCATTGCAAACCCGAGGCATCAGATCTCTGGCTTTATGGTCTTCAAGCTCTAGGCCGTCAGTCTTAAACCGGCGAGTGGTGATCAACACGTGGGCGTGCCAGTTGTTTTCTTTCTCCGCAAAGCCGGTGAATTCTTTGGAATCGAAGGAAATGGTTCGAGTGCTGTTGAACTGGACAGCGAGAACGCCGTTTTTTTCAGCGACGACATTTCCGTACATTCCTTTGAATAATCCAAGCTCTTGGTTGTTGCGCGTGATCTGGATTTTCCGTTCAGGCGAGTGGATGTCAATTTGTGCGGCAAGGCCTTTGTCGACAAAGTGGGTTTGGACGAAGGTCTTGGTGAGGTGAATTCGATCATCAAGTGTGATCGTTTTGTCGTCGGGCAGCGCGAGGACAACCTCCATGGCGACTTGGGAATTGTGTTTTTTCTCCTTAGCTTCGACCGCATTCCAGAGAATCTGAGGGGACTTGAACATTTCGTGGGCATTAGAAGGAAGAAGGATTTCGTGAAATGGAGGTTTGGCATCGGAAGACCAGTTGAATGTTTGAGAGTCCAATGCGCAATTTCCTTCAAACTCAATTCGAGTACGAGCGTTGTAGGCTGCTTTTGCGCAAGCAGTCTTTCCGTTAGAGCGTTGAACAAATTCGATGCGAGCAAATCCGATGGCCATAGTCGTCTTTTTTGATTACGATTCAGTATACAAAGATGCGAAAGGAACGCAAGCGCAAACGGAGTTTGCATATTGCGTAGTCTTAGTTTTTGTTTGGACAGATTGGATATGTTTTTTATGGTTCCTATTTTTCTAATTCTGCTGATTTGGTTTCTGGAAACCTTAGGATGATTGATCGAAAATGCGTGCATTCGTAGAATGCGCTAGAAAATCGGAGGAACATGTGATCGCTACAAGAATTGCATCTCAAAGGAAGAAAATTGCAGCAGAAAAGGCAAAGCTCGAGATGAAAGGGAAGCTTCTTCAGCAAAAGGCGCGTAAACTGCGTGTGAAAAAGCTGATCGAGCTGGGCGGGCTGTTGAGTACTGCTGGGTTTGAAGAGATGGATGCGGAAGCAATCTTGGGAGCTTTGCTAGAACTGAAGAGACAGGCCGTAAATCAGGAAACGGTCAACAAATGGACCTGCGAAGGGAGGGAAGTCCTTCAGGCAAGCAAAAACGCCCGGAAAGCGGTTATTCTGGTGTTTGAGTTGGAACCGTCAAACGAAGTGAAAGCCCGGCTGCGGCAAATGGGGATGAAGTGGAACGCATTTCGACGAGAGTGGTGCGGATATGGGAAAAAAGAAGAGATCCAACAACTGCTCAACCGGATGAATGTGCATGCTCAAATCAGCGAAATTCAAGACTGAATCGGCAGGCAGGGGATGCTTTCTCCTCATCGCAGGCTTTGCTTCCCTGGCTTTGCTCGCATCCGTGTATGCCGAATCGGTCATCGGGCTGAAGCCGTGCTTTTTGTGTCTCGCACAAAGAGGGCTTCATTTTATTCTGCTTGCTTTTGCTGTCCTGGGTCTGTCGTCTCCGTGGATTCGTTTAGCGAAAAGAGCCTCTGTCGTTGTTCTTCTTTGCGCCTGCGCTGTAGCCGGTTACCATACCCTTGTGCTCACACGGGTGATTCCAGATCGTTGCGCAACACGCGGGCAGATTTCTGATGTTCGGGATTTTAAAAAGCTCCTCCTGAGCAAGGAAGGGAGAGAACCGTGTTCCACTTCTTCGTGGAACTTGGGGAACATTCCAGCAGCATCTGTGAATGGGGTGTGTTCAGCGGCTCTTTTGCTGGCTCTTTTAAGACGAAGAGGATCCGTTCAAAACGAGGCAAAGAGCCTCCACGGCCGATGCTAAATGAAAATCAAACGTGATAATTTTTTGCCCCTGGAGCGTAAGCGAACAGGGGTGTTAACATTTAGAGATCTCTTTTGAGATATAATTAGGCTTGTGAACACGAACTTAAGTTACTCAAATTAAGCAAAATGCAAACTACTCAGTGATTGAGAGGGTTGGTTTGGGAGATTCAGTCGGTAGGAAAAGGAAAACGAGAGAGTTGGGTGCATTAGATCCGTCCATCTTTAGCCTCAATCTTCGGGATTGTTTCTAAAGTTCTATAGAGAGCGGGTGATTGAGGGGGTTAGAAGAAAATTCATCTGCGCAGAAGCATTTTTCACACGTCCATTCAAAATTTCGAGTCTTAGAAGGATTGATCAAGCATTTGATAACGAGCTTTCATAGTGAGCTGGGTGATTGAGAAGGGTGGGTACCAGACGAGATAGAATGTGTTTATCAGTTTTTCACGAGGATCTCACTTTTCATTTTCTAAGAAGAACCTCTGTTAACTGAAAAAATTGGCGAGGTTGAGTTAACGATCCATGGAGAAATGGGTGATTCAGAGGGTTGGAAATTCACTGAAATTGGCACAGGTTCTGCTTTCAGAAATTGCGGAGGCAAAAATTGGCATTTTTGGTGGCGCGCTTTGTTAACTGGAAAATTCGGGTCGCAGAGTTAACGGTCATAGAAGGCGGGGTGATTCAGAAGGTTGGATTCTGACTGTTTTTCCGGAAGAATTCGCCTATCAAACGAGAGATTATCAAACTCATTGGTCTAGCCGATAGAGGTTGTTAACAAGAAACGGGAAGAGCAAAAAGGGGGTTCTCATAGAGAGTCGAGCGACTCAGTGAGTAGGGTGTAAAAGCCATTTCGGCAGTATAAAGCAGAAGTGCCAGGCAATCGGATTGGCGTTTTGCTTCGGCAGGAAGTTTGTTAACAAAGATGCAAGGCTCGAAACCTGTTCCTTACAGGTAAGAAAGCGATCAAGTGAGTAGGGGGTGCTCATCATGAACCGTGATTTCTTTATTGCAATCCAACGAATTAAAGCTTGTTAACAAAAACAGGCCGAGTGTCAGTAGGTTTTTTCCAGCAAACAAAGCTACTAAGCGGGTAGGGTTGAAATTGCGAAATTTCGATCGAAATGAAAACAACAATAGATCGTGTAGGGTTCAGAAGGTTTGTTAACAGAAGAAACGAGCAGAGGAGTTAACAATACATAGAGAGCGAGGTGATTGAGAAAGTAGGTTGAACAGGCCCGCTTTACTGCTTTCTTGATTGAGTAATCAAATATGATGAGAAGTTATCTGACCAAAGATCGCTCTGTTAACAAGAAAAAGGAGCAAAGAAAGTTAACGTTCATAGAGGAACTGGTGATCAAGAGGGTTAGATCCTGATGCGCAAAAGAAGCAATTTTTGTTAACAACTCAGATTCAAAATAATATTAGCAAAGCTGAGCAAGCGGTGTTAACACGAAATCCACCTGCAGTGAGTTAACGTTTCCTGGGAGAATGGTGACTGAGGGGGTTAGATTAGTGTGAAAAAAGGTCTCTGTTTTGTTAACAGTCCCATCAAAATGGGGTGCACGCAAGATTGCCGCGATAATGTTAACAAGAGAAAGGGTGGAGCTTTGTTAACAACTCATAGAGGGGCGAGTGACTAAGTGGGTAGGGATTTGCTGGGGGGAAAATCAATCATCCTGCTCAGTCGTATCCAAAACTCTGTTCACAAAAACTGAAAAACCAGCTGTTAACAGAAAAGCTCGAGCTCATTTGTTAACATTCCATGGGAACGGTAGTGACGAAGGGAGAAGGGTGGGTTCGGTAAATTCTTGTTAACAAAACGAAAAGACAAAAACTCGAGGCATGTTAACAGGAAACTCCCTACTTCCAGTTAACAACCATGGGGGGAGCGGTGATTGAATGGGTAGGTTTTGGGGTTAACCAGGCATCAAGCCGTTAAACTCATGTTAACAAGAGCTACTGAATATCTCCAGTTAACAACCAATAGAGGAAGAGGTGACTAAGGGGGTAGGGCGATCGAAAACGATTTTAGGATTTTTGTCCGTTCTCTTCTTTCTTTTGTTGAGGCTCAAAAGAGGGGATCTTGATCCTAGAGCGAAGAGCAAAGCTAGTCAGTTCATTAGAAAGGTTTGGGGAGATTTCCCTTTTTCCAGACAGCATGTAGCTGATCATCGCTCCAGTGACACCGATGGCCTTACCGAACTCTCGAATGCTCATTTTAGATGCAGAAAAGATGGCCTGCAGGTCATGCCGGGAGATGATCCGTTTGTAATCAATGAGAGGCAAGTCACTCCGGTTTTGGAAGGCTTTTAATTCGTTGTCGAGCCAGTTGGGTGGCGTTAGGGTCAATTTACAACTCAGAGGATCATTGGTTTGAGAAGGAAGCTTGTTTTCCCCATTGCACGTCCAGTCTCCTAGATACCCGTTTTCTTTCATGTAATTCAATTCTGATTCCAGCGATCTAATCTGACGCAGTTTGAGCTTTCCTTTGATGTCCAGGTCGCACCATTGCATGAGGTTCGCTACAGAGAATCTCTGCTGCGGATTCATCCGCCAGAAAATAGCTAAAAGAGGAGCCAAGTAAATGGTCAGGGGGTGTTCTCGATGGTTTTCCTGGGCGATCTTCTTGAGAAGTTTGGTATAGGTCATCGATTTTCCGTCGCCGGATTTAAACGCGCTCCGATACCAGAAGTCCGTTGCTCGGATCCGAATTTTTTCGTCGATGATCTTCTTATCGAAAATCTCTTGTCTAAAGCCATCGATGCTGAACAACCGCTCTCCCTCGATGACCTCTTTTTTCCCGTCTTTACGTCTGGCACTGATGAAGAGACTCTGGAAAACTTTGATGATTTCGCTGGCTGTTCTTTTCAGCTCAGGGTCGTATGATCCGTAAGATTTCTTTTGGTATCCGAGTCTTTGAAGATGTTCGTTGACGCTCCATTCCAGATAGCCCTTTCGGTAATTCTCCTCTAAGCCGATCAACAATCCGAGCAGGTGGCGCAATCCTTCCGGGCCGAATGTCCTTTTGATGTAAATTGCGAGGCTCTCTTCTCTGAATCCAATATCGTCTTTGAGAAGAGACATCGTGATTTCAGCCTTTGCTTCAACCCGTGGGTTATCGCTGACAATAGCTATATATTTCTCTTCGGTATCTTCTTGGCTCCCTCGGTAGGAAGTGACGCTCTGCTTTTGAATGATGGAGTTGAGGAATTCTTCAGCCTCTTTCTTCTCTTCAGAAGTCCACTCTTCCTGGGGCTTCTCTAGCAGTTTTCTGGGGATTTTATCAGGTTTTCCCGCAAACATCGCCAAAAGGGTGAACATGATGGAGTGGGAGGGCAATGCGAAGGTCTCTTCTTTCGGAGATTGCTTCATGATTTTTTCGATCGCCTCAGTGATAGCGATCTTTTCTGCCGAAGGGCCCAGCTTGTTGACTACCTCTTTTAGGTTCGAAATTTGCTCTGGGGTGAAGTTTGCAATGGGCTGAATGGCTTTTTCCCAACCTTCTTGTTCAGAGCGCTGTAAATTTTCTAGAAGATCGATGAGCGTAATTTCTGAATTCTGTTTAGCAGATTGCGATTGGCGTGAATCTGCATTCTTGGTGCTTTTCTTAGTCATAGTAAGGGTACCTTTTCGAATTCAGTTTTGATTTTTCATTGAGAGTAGATAGTGGCCGGTCGAATTCCAAAAGCACAGACTGGTTTGAAACTCCCTTGCGGTTTTTCAAAACCATCAGCTCAAGATCGACTTTCCGCCCTTTTAACTTTTCGTCCTTGCTATCTGCATCTTCTTTCGCCTGGTTCCAAATTCCAATCACAACGGCGGCGTCATTTTCCAGGTCACCGGCTTCCCGCAAGTTGGCAAGCTGGAGAACTTCTTTTTTCCCGGTTCCACGACCCAGCTGGGCTCCCAGAACAATCGCCACTTTGCTGGAAAGGGCAGTCTCCAGGATCGATTCCGAGATTTTCTGCAGCTCAAGCTGTCGGGAGGGGTATTTGTGCTTGATTTTGACCTTTTGGATGTAGTCGATGAAAACGGCACCCATCTTATCTCCATCCCGCTCTTTTAATTTCGCGATCACCCCGGATAAATCATCGACAAAATAGGGATGGTCAGAAACAACCAGCCTTCCGCTCTCCGTTAGGGCCTGGAGAACATTGGAAGCCTGTTCGATTTTATGTTTTTCGGATTTGTGCTTTCCCGCGTGCTTTCCCCGCAAATATCCCTCAATGTTAGAAAGGTTGTGATGCTCATCGATCACATCAGCAGCCAAGATGTTCAGCAGTTTGAGGAGAATTTGGCTTTTAGATTCCTCGTAGGAAAAGAAGTAAAAATTCATCCCCTCGTATCGTCGAACCATTTGAAGAAGCAAGTTGAGCTTGGTGATGGTTTTCCCATGAGAAGGACGTCCAGCGATCAGGGTAATAGCCGCTTGCGGGATTTCGATGATTTCATCTAGGGAAGGGTATCCTGTTTGGAGTCCATCTTTTGTTTGGGAAAGGTCATGCAAAAGATCACGGAAGGTGTATGGCCCTGGAAATGGGATACCGATTGATTTTTGTGCTGTAGACGAAACGGAAGCAGTCTCTCTTGCTATTTCGGCCTTTTCACGTCTCTGGACGGCATTCTCCAGCCCGTCGATTTCGTCCACTAAAAATCTGAGCTCTTTGTCAGCAGGGCTTTTAGAGGCCAGAATATCTTCCCGGCTGGCAATATCTCGCTTGATCATCAGAGCGGTGAGCTTTGTCTCAAGCTCGCTCTTGCGAGTTTTGAGAAAATCCAGTTTGTACGCATCTCTGAATTCTTCAAAATTGAGCCCGTTCATCGGAAGTTTAACCAGAGTCAATTTCGCTTTAGCGCAAATCTCTTCAAGTGCATTCAGATGTTTTTCTGGGAAGATGTAACCGATCCCGATGTAATGCCCTTCGAATTTATCCCACGTTTTCTTAGCTTCTTTGAGAGGAGCTTTCTTGTCTTGAGGGAGAAAACAGCAATAAGTGCTCATTCAGCCCCCTTTTTCAGCAGACGATCAATTTCCATCACGGCCACCAGATGCTGTCCTCGATCGGTGAGGCGAACGGTTTTCAGTTTCTTTTCTTTGACAAGGCGTCTGACTGTTTGCAAACTGACGCCCAGAGTTTGGGCGGTTTCCTTTAAACTGAAAGCCTTTCTCTCGATGGTCGGTTGGGATTGCGGTTTCATTTGCTCGTATAGCTCCACATTGTGCAGGCAGAAAAATGTTTTCAAACCTATCCAAGGTGTATGCAAAAATAGCTAATTTATGTCCAACTTTATCCAAAAATGTTCAGCAAAATGTAGCGGGTGCTCTTGTTTGTTGAAATCTACTGCATGAACGTTTTCTTCACTGGAACCGAAGGAATTTCCTTCTTAGAGAGAAAGCCAGTGAGAATTTGATCGAGCACTTCATAGGCAAACATCCTATCCCAATGCGCAATTGCTTTGAGTTTGTCTAAATGAGCTGTGCGCACAAGAAGTGTCGTTTTGGTGAATTCTTGGGGAGAAGATTTGGGATTCAGCTCCTTTTTTTCCTTTTCGCGAGATGGATCTTTCGCTTTGCGCGCGAGCTTCTTGATCTTTTGCTTTGCATCATCCGCTTGCATTGTGCCCATGAAACCCAATTCCCATCAAAACGATTTCTGTGAAACCCATACACGACTGCAGATTTTCACGTCTCCAAATTTTATCGGCAACCTAAAAAAAATGCATCATTTTTTTGTGATGGGATTTGAGAAAGTGAGTTGATGATTTTTTTCTCCTGAGAATTTTGGCTCACAAAGATCTTGAGAAAATGAGAGAGAGTGTGTCGTTTTGTGATTATAACGATATGAGGAAGAGATTTCTAAATGAGACTCACTGAGAAGACAATCTGTATGAAGTCCCGGAAAAAGGAGTCACAAATAATCGAATAGTTCTCACCCCCAGTTCAGGGTGCATGTAAACAATATTGATCGGTGGAGCGGGTGTGGTTAGATTGTTCCAAGCACACGTTACTCTACCTGGTACATTGCTAACCCAGTCATAAAGATGAGCAAATGGCATAAAAGCGAGCAAAAAGAAAAAAACAATGGAAAGCAACGAGCAGCAGTAAACTTTGTAAACGAGTTGCGCTAAAGCTGTATTAGAAATTCGGTGCTCGGGCTTATCAAGTTCATTCCACGACTCTTTTATGGCAGTGCAGCACTGAGAAATGTTTTCCAGCATAGATATG
>Ga0207652_10002689_pt1 | contig 14909 bp, 13 predicted proteins | sample KBSC63BmetaG_FD_184334 | JGI IMG/M metagenome (GOLD analysis project Ga0207652, IMG submission 184334) | Corn rhizosphere microbial communities from Kellogg Biological Station, Michigan, USA - KBS C6-3B metaG (SPAdes) (version 2) | ecosystem: Host-associated > Plants > Roots > Rhizosphere ... | reverse complement strand
CGCAACTTGAAGCTGCCGACCTGCAGCATCACCGACGCGGTTTCGACCACGAACAAACCGCCCATCACCAGCAGGATGATTTCCTGGCGCACGATCACCGCGACGCAGCCGATCGCCGCGCCGATCGCGAGCGCCCCCACGTCACCCATGAACACTTGCGCGGGATACGTGTTGAACCACAGGAAACCCAGGCCCGCGCCGGTCAGCGCGCCGCAGAAAACGCTGAGTTCGCCTGCGCCGGGAATCGAGGGAATACCGAGGTAAGCCGAGAACACCGCGTTGCCCGCGAGATATGCGAACCCGCCAAGCGCAGCAGCCACCAGCACCGCCGGCATGATCGCCAAACCGTCCAGGCCATCGGTGAGATTCACCGCGTTGGAAAAACCGACGATCCACAGGTACGCGACCACCACGAAACCCGCGCCGAGCGGAATCGCCACGTGCTTGAACAGCGGCACGTACAGCGCGGTTGCGGCCGGCACGTTGGCGGTGTGGAACAGGAACAGCGCGGCGGCCAGCCCGACCACCGATTGCGCGAGGTACTTCCAACGCGCGGGCAACCCGTGCGGGTCCTTCAACACCAGCTTGCGGTAATCGTCGTAGAAACCGATGGCGCCGGCCGCCAGCGTCACCAGCAGCACCACCCACAGATAGCGGCTGTGCAGGTCGCCCCACAACAGCGTCGCGATCACGATCGCGGCCAGGATCAGGGTGCCACCCATGGTCGGCGTCCCGGCCTTGGAAAGATGCGTCTGCGGCCCATCGCTGCGCACCACCTGCCCGGCCTTCAATTCGGTCAGGCGGCGGATCACGGCGGGGCCGAAGAACAACGCGACGACCAGCGCGGTGAGCGCGGCCATGATGGTGCGGAAGGTGATGTAGTCGAACAGCCGGAACGCGCCGAAATAAGTTTCGAGCCAGCGTGAAAGCTCAAGCAACATGGCGGCCGCCCCCCTTGTCGCCATCCAGCAGCGCGGCGACGACGCGTTCCATGTGCGACGCGTGCGAACCCTTCACCAGCACGCTGACGTTCGCGTGCAGGTCGCGGCGCAGCGACGCGACCAGCGCGGACTGGTCCGGAAACACGTGCGCATCGACACCGAATGCTTCGGCCGCGTTCGCGGCCAGCGCACCGACCACGTACAGGCGCGCGATACCTTGTTTACGCGCAGCGCGGCCGATGCTCGCGTGCAACGCCGCCGCATCCGGACCGAGCTCGCCCATGTCGCCCAGGACCAGCCAGCGCTCGCCGGGTTGCAGCGCCAAGGTCGCCACCGCCGCCAGTGCGGAGCCGGGGTTGGCGTTGTAGCTGTCGTCGATCAACGCCCAGCCCTGCGGTGATTCGCGCCGCAGCAACCGTCCGCCGACCGCCTCGGCGTCCTGCAGACCCGCGACGATCGCGTCCAGCGGCACGTCGACCGCCAGCGCCAGCGCCGCCGCCGCCGCCGCATTGGCGACGTTGTGGCGGCCCGGCAACGGCAGGTGGACGGCGGCTTCGCCCGCCGGCGTTTTCAACGTGAAGCGGCTGCCCGTCGCATCCAGCGCAATCCCCGTGGCACCGACCTCCGCGTCCGCGTCGAGCCCGAAACGCAGCTTGCGACGCGAGCCGGCAAGTCCCGTGAAATACATCGCGAAGGCGTCGTCGGCGTTGATCACCGCCACACCGTCCGCGGGCAACGCCTGGTACATCGCGCCCTTGGTTTCGGCGATGCCTTCCAGCGTGTGCATGCGCTCGAGGTGCGCGGGTGCGACATTGTTGACGAGGCCGACGCGCGGGCGTGCGATCGACGCGAGGTACGCGATGTCGCCCGGTTTGCCGGCACCCATTTCGAGCACCGCATAACGCGTGTCTTCCGGCATCGCCAGCAATGTCAACGGCAAACCGATCTCGTTGTTGAAGCTGCCGCTGTTGGAATGGGTCTTGCCATGGCGCGACAGGATGCGCGCGGTCAGTGCCTTGACGCTGGTCTTGCCGTTGGAGCCGGTGATGCCGATCACGGTGACGTCGCGCTGCGCGCGCACCGCACTCGCGAGATCGCCCAGCGCGTGCAAGGTATCGGCCACCACGATCTGCGGAACGCTTGAATCCACGCGCCGCGACACGACCGCGCCCGCAGCACCGCGCAATACCGCATCGTTGACGTGGTCGTGGCCATCGTGTTGCTCACCGATCAGCGCCACGAACAGTTCGCCCGTTTGGATGGTGCGCGAGTCGGTGGACACACCGCACGCGGTTGCATCCGCGCCTTGCAGTACGCCGCGCGTCCACACCGCGATTTCCTTGAGGCGCAGGCTCAGCACGGGCGCGCCTCCAGGGTGGCGCGTGCCACCTGCAGATCATCGAATGGATGCTTGGCGCCACCGATTTCCTGATAGGTTTCATGGCCCTTGCCCGCGATCAGCACCGCGTCGCCCGCACGCGCCTGCGCGATCGCGATGTCGATCGCGCGTGCGCGATCGCGTTCGACCGTCGCGCGTTCCGGCGCGCGCATGCCCGCCACGATCTGCGCGACGATCGCGTCACCATCCTCACCGCGCGGATTGTCATCGGTCACGATGACGACATCCGCCATCCGCTCGGCGATCGCGCCCATGATGGGGCGCTTGCCCACGTCGCGATCGCCGCCGCAGCCGAACACGCAAACCAGTTTGCCGTTGCAATGCGCGCGCAGTGCAGCGAGCACCTGCTCCAGTGCATCCGGCTTGTGCGAATAATCGACCACCACCAGCGGCAAGGCACCGCCGCCGAGCCGGTTCATGCGGCCATTGATGGGCTGCAACGCTTCGAGCGCGGCGCGGATCTGCGCGAACGGCACATCCAGTGCGCCCAGCACGCCCGCCACCGCCAGCAGATTGGCCACGTTGAACCGGCCGAGCAGCGCGCTATGCACCGGCGCCTCGCCCCACGGCGTCACCAGGCGGAAGTCAATGCCGTCCGAGTGGGTGCGCACGTCGCCGGCGCGAATGTCGGCATCCGCGGTATCGATGCCGCAGCGGAGAAGTTTTTTCCGTCCATGGATCTGGCTCCCGGCCAATCCATGGCCGGGATGACGCTGGTTCTTTTGGAACTCAATGGCGAGTGCTTGACCGAACGCATCATCGACATTGATCACCGCGGCGCGGAGGTTCGGCCACGCGAACAGCTTGGCCTTGGCGGCGCCGTAAGCCTCCATGGTGCCGTGGTAGTCGAGATGATCGCGCGTGAGGTTGGTGAACACCGCGACATCGAAATGAATGCCATCCACGCGATGCTGGTCCAGCGCGTGCGAGGACACTTCCATCGCCACGTCGGTCGCGCCGGCGTCGCGGAATTCGGCCATCAGGCCATGCACGCGGATCACGTCCGGCGTGGTGCGCTCACCCGCATGGATCGCACCATGCATTCCGGCGCCCAGCGTGCCGATGGTCGCGGCGCGCTTGCCGAGCTGCGTGAAGGCCTGCGCCAGCAATTGCACCGTGGACGTCTTGCCGCTGGTGCCGGTCACACCGACCACCGTCATCGCGGCCGAGGGATCGCCGAAGAAATGCGCGGCGATTTCTCCGAGCCGCAGGCGCAGATCGTCGATCCAAACCACGGGCGCACCGCCCAACGTCGCGTGCGGGTCGGCAGCACGCGTTTCCGCGATGACCGCGGAAGCACCGCGCCCGACGGCCTGCGGCGCAAACTCGATCCCGTGGTGCTTCGCACCCGCAAGCGCAACGAACGCATCGCCCGCGCGCAGTGCATGCGAATCCTGGGTCAGGCCCGACACCATGATGTCGCCGTGCGCCGGCGCCGCGATGCCGTACAACAAGTCGTCGAGCCGCATCGCGCTCATGGCGTGCGTCCCTGCACGGGGCGTGCGGTGGCCACCGCACCCGCGGGTTGTGCGGGGGTCGGCGCGGGCGCCGGGGTCACCGGGCCACCCGCGTACCACTGCTGCACGTTGTCGGGAGGAATGTCCAGCAGGCGCAGCGCGCCCGTCATGACTTCGCGGAATACCGGCGCTGACACGAGACCGCCGAAATATTCGCCGCCGTGGCCACCGGCATCACGGACGATGACCACGCCGACGAGACGCGGATCGCTGGCCGGCACGATGCCACAGAACAGCGCTGCGTAACGGTTGTGCGAATAGCCACCGGCGATCGCGAGGTGCGCGGTGCCGGTCTTGCCGGCGACCGTGTAATCCGGGATCGCCGCCTGCGGTGCGGTGGCCGGAGGTGCGCCCACCACCGTCCGCAGCATCGCCATGACCTCGTCGGAGATGCTTTGCGGCTCAACGCGCACACCGGGATTTTCATCGCCCTTGACGAACGTGGGCGTGTGCTTGACGCCGCCGTCGGCAATCGCGGCATAGGCCTGCGCCAGTTGCAGTGCGGTGACGTTGAGGCCGTAGCCGAACGAAATCGTGGCCTTGACGAAGTCGCCCCAGGTGCGCGGCGGCGGAATGTAGCCACCTACTTCACCGGGAAAGCCGCTGCCGGTGCTGGTGCCGAAGCCGAACTGGTGCAGCACGCCGGCCATCTGCGCCGCGGTCAGCGTCAACGAAATCTTCGACGCGCCGACGTTGCTGGAAACAGTGATCACGCGGCCGACGTCGATCAGACCATTGTTGCTGTCATCGCGGATCAAATGCCCGTCGATCGTGAACGTGCCGGGGCTGGTGTTGATCGGCGTGGTCGGCGTCCACTTGCCCGATTCCAGGGCGGTGGTGATGGTGAACGGCTTCATGGTCGAGCCGGGCTCGGTCACGTCGGTGACCGCGCGGTTGCGGCGCTGCGCGGGATTGCTGTTGTCGAGGTCGTTGGGGTTGTACGACGGTACGTTGACCATCGCCAGGATCTCGCCGTTGCGCGGATCGAGGATCACCATCGAACCGGAGGCTGCGTGCCGGTTCACCACGGCATCGGCGAGTGCCTGGTAAGCGAGGTACTGGATGCGACTGTCTATGCTGAGTGTGAGGTCGTGGCCCGGCACCGGCGCCTTGATCTGCTCGACGTTTTCGACCACGTGGCCGAGGCGGTCGCGGATCACGCGCTTCTCGCCCGGCTTGCCGGCCAGCCAGCCGTCGTAGGCCAACTCCAGCCCTTCCTGCCCGTGATCGTCGACATTGGTGAACCCGAGCACGTGCGCCATCGCGGCGCCTTCGGGGTAATAGCGCTTGTACTCGCGTTGCGCGTTCACGCCCGGAATGTCGAGCGCCAGAATCGCCTTCGCGGCTTCCGGCGGCATCAGCCGACGCAGGTACACGAACTCGCGGCCGTTGCGCGTCTCCAGCTTGCGCGACAGGTCGACGGCGTTGACACCCAGCGCCTTGGCCAACTCGGGAATCCGGTCGGTGTTTTGCAGCAGCTCGTCCGGATTCGCCCACAGCGAAAGCATCGGCGTGGATACCGCCAGCGGCACGCCATTGCGGTCATAGATCGTGCCGCGCGAAACGGGAATCGGCACGTCACGCAGGAAACGCGCATCGCCCTGCTTCTGCAGGAACGCCTGATGCACCACCTGCAGGTCGACCGCACGCGCAACCAGGCCCAGCGCGGCAAGCGACAGCACGCCGACCACCAGCACCAGGCGCTTGCGCGTATCCGGGCGCTGCCTGCGCGGCGGACGCGAGAAATTTTCCGGCGGCCGGCGCAGTTTCATTCGTGGATCATCTCCACGCTGGTCGCAGGCGGACTGAGCATGCCAAGCTGCCCGCGTGCGATCGATTCGATTCGCGACGGACTGGCCCAGGTTGCTTGCTCAAGCTCCAGCCGGCCGAACTCGACGTTCAGGGCATCGCGCTGGCTTTGCAGTTTCGACAAGTCGACAAACGCGACGCGATCCTGGTGACGCGCCCACACCACGGCGACACCGCTCGCGATCACCGCCAGCAGCAACACGCCAACCGCGAGCATGCCGATCACCTTCATGGCGTGCCCTCCGGTGCGACCTTTCCGGCGATGCGCAGCACTGCCGAACGCGCGCGCGGATTGCGCGCGACTTCTTCATCACCCGCCGTTTGCGCGCGGCCGATGGCGCGCAGCGGTGCAGGTTCCATTGCCGGCTGCGGCAAGCCGCGGCGAACGGAGACCGGCTGCGGCCCGCGGATGAATTGCTTGACGATGCGGTCTTCCAGCGAGTGGAAGCTGATCACGGCCAGCCGGCCGCCCGGTTTCAGCACTTCGACGGCAGCCGGCAGCGCGCGTCCCAGCGAACCCAGTTCGTCGTTCACCTGCAGGCGCAGTGCCTGGAACGTGCGCGTCGCGGGATGCTTGTTGCGTTCGCGCCGACCCAGCGTGCGTTCGATGAGCTCGGCCAGTTCCCGCGTGGTATGGAGCTGTGATTCGGCACGCCGCGCGACGATCGCGCGCGCGATGCGGCGGCTCATGCGCTCTTCGCCGTAACGAAACAGCACATCCGCGATTTCGCGTTCGTCGGCCCGCGCAAGAAATTCCGCGGCGCTTTCGCCCGAAGTCGGATCCATGCGCATGTCCAGCGGTGCATCCGACTGGAACGAAAACCCGCGCGCGGCATCGTCGAGCTGCGGTGACGACACGCCAAGGTCCAGCAAGACGCCATCGAGGCCCGCGCGTGCCTGGTCCCATTCGGCCATTTCAAAAAAGTTCGCATGGCGGATGGCGACGCGCGCATCGCTGCCGAATTCGCGCCGTGCATGTGCGATCGCTTCGGGATCGCGATCCATCAGCAGCAGCTGTCCATTGGCGCCGAGACGTTCGAGAACCGCGCGCGCATGACCGCCGCGCCCGAAGGTGCCGTCGAGGTAACGCCCATTCGGACGCAGCGCGAGTCCCGCCAGCACGGCGTCCCGCATGACCGGGATGTGCATGAGCCCGTGGCTGTCCGTCATCGCCCGCGTCCCGTCCATCCGCCGTACCCATGCACGCCCCGCACGCCGCGTGCGCCGCCCGCATCCCATCCGCATCATCCGGCCCGGCGAAGACCGCCGTTCGCCGAATGCGTGTGTCACAACCTCAATCCCGCCATTTCCTCGCTCACTTCCTCTTCGCCGATCGTCTGATGGATCTTCGCGAGGTGAGCCTGCTCACTCCATAACTCGAACTTGTTGCCCATGCCCAGCAGCACCGCTTTTTTCTCGATGCCGGAAGCCGCGCGCTGGCTGGCCGGCAGCAGCACGCGCGCCGCGCCGTCCAGTTCCACCAGCGTCGCCGCACCGACCAGCTTCAATTGCAGGTCGCGATGCACGCGCTTGACGTTCGGCAACCCATTCACCTGGTCGCGCACCCTCTCCCAATCGGGCTGCGGGAACACCCACAGGCAGCCCTGCTCGAACGGGTTGTAGGTGATGACCAGGCGACCGTTGCACACACGCGCAATGGGCTCGCGGTAGGCCGTGGGGATCGCCAACCGGCCCTTGTCGTCAACGCTGATAGCGGTTTCGCCCTGGAACATGCGCCTTGATTTCCCACGTTTTCCCACAAAACCACACGGGTGCCCACCTTAGTCGCAGGAGGTGAGACTGTCAAGGAATTTTCGCTTGTAGATCAATGGGAAAGGCGAATTTCTGGCGAAGTTTCAGGTGCTCTATCAGCTGTGAGCGCGAGGTCATTGAATACAAAAGATTTCGTTTCGAGAGGTTTTGCGCGGTTGGCGCCAAAATCAACGCGATTAGCGGACGTGAGGCACTTTCGGGTTCAGCCATCGGTCAGTCAAGCCGGCTTGGAGTCGCCGTGTTTGCTGGCGCACGCATTGCGCCAAAACGATGGGTAGGGCGGGAGCAGCGCAGCGCATCCCGCCGAACGATGCCCGAAGGCGGGTTGTCACCCGCCCTACCAAAGCTGATGGCTGCGACAGGGTTGATGGCGGCCGAACCTACATGCCGCGCAGCGCCGCAACGAAACAGCGAACAGGGACGTGAGCAAAGGCTTTCGTGAAAGTAAGGCCATGGATGGCCGAGGTGGAGCCTATGCGGCGCGAGAGAACGCCATTTCGCGTCAACGTGGTGTTGTGCCGCCATCAGGGATGATGGCAAAAAAGTGGAGTCGGCCTGTAAGCCGGGTCCTGTGCGCCTTGCGGCGTGACAGTCATTCCTCTAGGCCCGCCGTTGCCGGCGGGCTCAAGCGACCAACCCGGGAACGGCGCGGGCCACGCCATCGTTCCCCTATTTGGTCTTGCTTCGGGTGGGGTTTGCCGTGCCGGTCTGTTGCCAGACTCGCGGTGGGCTCTTGCCCCACCGTTTCACCCTTGCCTGATCCATTTGCGCCCTTCATGGCGGTGCCAGAGGCACTTGGGCGTGCGCAAGCGCACGCCAAGTGCATGGATCGTCATGTCAAACGGGCACAAATGGCCATCGGCGGTCTACTCTCTGTTGCACTTTCCGTCGGCTCGCGCCGCCCAGGCGTTACCTGGCACCTTGCCCTGTGAAGCCCGGACTTTCCTCGGCGTTCTTGCGAACGACGCGACTGTCCGGCCGACTCCAATGACGAGTATAGTCGCGCGCTGCTCGCGCAGCGCGCTGTAAAGGGTGAAGTCGCTCGCTGCGCTCGCTGTAAAGAGTAAAGGCAGAAATGCCGTGACTCCTTAACAGGCGGCGCAGCCGCCGACTTACCCTTTACTCTTTACCGCTCCCGTAGAGCGCCTTGCGCGGCGCGCCGCTGATCGCGGCGGCAAGCTTCGCCGCTTGCGCGGGCGCAAGCTCCGCGCGCAGCAGCGCATACATGCGGCGGCCTTCGGCAAGCCTGGCATCGGCTTCTTCGCCACGCCCGGCGATCACCAGCACGCATTCGCCCAGGCGTTGCTCCGGATCTTCCTCGACCCGCGCGGCAATATCGTCCAGCGTCATGCCGATGCAGGTTTCGTGCAGCTTGGTCAATTCGCGCAGCAGCCGTGCTTCACGCTCAGCACCGAAGGTGTCGCGCAGATCCGCACAACATTCGACGATGCGGTGCGAGGATTCATATATCACCAAAGTGCGTGGCTCGTTCGCGAGTTCGCGCAACCGCTCGCGCCGCGCGGAGGCTTTCGCGGGAAGAAATCCCTCGAACACGAAGCGATCGCTCGGCAGGCCCGCCACAGACAATGCCGCGATCGCCGCGCACGCGCCCGGCACGGGCACAACGTCGATGTCGGCTTCGCGTGCGGCGCGCACCAACCGGAAACCCGGATCACTGATAAGCGGCGTGCCCGCGTCCGAAATCAGCGCCACGTCTTCGCCGCCTTGCAGTTTCGCGATCAGCACCGCCACCGCCGCGCGTTCATTGTGTTCGTGCAACGCGGTCAATGGCGTCGCAATGCCGAAATGCTGGAGCAACGAACGGCTGTGCCGCGTATCTTCGGCAGCAACCACGCTTGCGTCGCGCAATGCCTGTTGGGCGCGCGGCGAAAGATCGCCAAGGTTGCCGATCGGGGTGGCGACCACCCACAACTTTCCCGCGTTGCCGCCCTTCATCTCGTGAACCCTGCCGGCTTGAATCGATCCGCTATCATCGCCCAACATGGTGTTGAAAACACCATGTTGGTGCGGACCATGGATGGTCCGTCGCGGATCAGGCGCAGCATGCGCTTGATCCGGCGAAGCCGAGTCCGGGCGAGTACCGGACTCGGCGTGTTGAAAAAGTGCAGGACCGCACTTTTTCAACATCCAACAAAGTCGCAGCGCGATGACCGCGCAGGGAAATCACATGGTCAGGATCAGGCGTTCGGCGCACATCGTTTTCATGTCGGCAGCACTGTCGATGTTGGCGGCCTGCGCCACGCTCGGGCCTTCCTCGCCGACCAATCCGCAAGCGCAGTCGCAGCAGGCCGCCGATCGCATCCACGCGGCGAACATCGCGCTGCAGGAAGGCCACGCCGACGCCGCATTGAAACAACTCGACGCGCTGCCGTCGTCCTTGCCGCCCGAGGTGCAACAGCAGGCGCTGGACGTGCAGGCCCGCGCGCAACTGGCGCTGGGCAATCGCGTCGAGGCCGCGCGTGCACTGGCCAGGCGCGCGCCGTTGTTGCCACCCGCCGCACAAGCCGCCGAACACCAGCGGGTGGTCGCGATTCTGGCCGGCATGGGCAGCGCCGGAATGAATGCACTGTTCCCGACGCTCGCCCACAACGATCCACTCAAACCTTACGTCAGCCAAGCGCTTGCGCGTTCCGGCACGGCCACGCCGCTGGCGTTGCCTCAGTTGAACGAACCGGTGGGCACGCTGACCGGCGCGTCTGCGCCCCAGGGCTTCGCGATGCCGGCCCGCGTGGCGTTGTTGCTGTCTGCGACGGGCCGCGTGGCCGTGGCAAGCGCGGCCGTTCGCGACGGGTTCTTCGCCGCGTATTTCCATACGCCAGCCACCCAGGAGCAACGCCCGACGATCAAGGTTTACGACACCGGCGGAACGGCCGATGGCACGCTGGCGGCTTATCAACGGGCCGTCGCGGACGGCGCCTCGCTGGTGGTGGGCCCGCTCAGCCGCGATGCGGTCGGCGCGTTGTTCTCGCAAGCCTCGCTGCCGGTGCCTGTGCTCGCCCTGAATCGTGCACAGGGGAACCAGCAGGGGCCGGCGGGCAGCACCGAATTCGCCTTGCTGCCCGAAGCCGAAGGCGCGCAACTGGGCGCACACATGGTCACCGCGGGGCTGCACGCGGCCATCGTGTTCCGCGGCAACGACGATACTTCGGCGCGCACGTTCGCGGCGTTCAAGCTTGAATTCGAGAGCCTTGGCGGGCAGATCGCCAACGACATCGTGCTGCAGCCGGGCGACGTGGATTTCGCGGCGCAGATCCAGGCCGCGCTCGCGGGTTCCGGAAACCAGACCGGCATCGCGGCGCTGCTGCGGCCCGATCAAGCGCGGCTGCTGCTGCCGCAATTGCGACTTGCACTTTCGACGCTGCCGGTGTTCTCGACCTCGATGGTGTATTCCGGCGACGAAAATGCCACCGCCGACGGCGACCTCGATGGCATGCAGTTCAGCGACGAGCCATGGCTGTACGACGCGCAGGCCGGGCTGCCCAGCCACGCGACGCTCGCCTCGCAGCTGTCCACGGCCGCGGGCCCGGCGGCGCGTCTTTTCGCATTCGGCATGGACGCGTACGCATTGATGCCTTACCTCGGATGGTTGCGCAGCCATCCGGGCAGCTATCTCGCCGGCGCGACCGGGCAACTGACGATGGACGCGTTCGGCCACGTGCAGCGCACGCCGATCTGGGTGCAATTCCAGGGCGGCGTCGCGCGTCCGGTCGCGGCGGGACTGGAAGCGCAACCGGCCGACGGCACGGCGCCGACGGAACCATGAAGCCGGGCGCGATCGGCGCGCGCTTCGAGCAACTCGCCCTCGAGTACATGGAACGCGCCGGCCTGAAACTGGTCGAACGCAACTACCGCACCCGTTTCGGGGAGCTCGACCTGATCATGCGCGACGGCGCGACATTGGTATTCGCGGAAGTGCGCTACCGGCGCGACCCGCACTTTGGCGGCGGCGCGGCTTCCGTGGGCGTCGCCAAGCGCCAAAAACTCACGCGCGCGGCGCAGGGCTTCCTTCAGGCGTACCCGCGTTTCGCTTCCTCGCCGTGCAGGTTCGATGTGATAGCTTTCGACGGCGATGCGGACGCGCCCGACTTCGATTGGCAGCGCGCCGCTTTCGAAATCTGCTGACTCCGGGATACGACATGCGCAAAACCCTGCTCTTCTCCGCCGCCCTCGCCTTTTGCATCGCCGTGTCCGCGTGCAGCGTGTTTACGCCACGGCGCGGTTTCAACCGCCTCGTCAACGACCGCAACGTGCAGATCACCGCGCAACGCGCGCTGGACGATGATTCCGAACTCTCCGGCCGCGCCCACATCGGCTCCAGCGTGTACAACGGCGTGCTGTTGTTGATCGGCGAAGCGAGCACCGAAGAGGTGAAGGAACGCGCGGGTGCCGACGCCACCGGTTACGAGGGCGTGCAACGCGTCGTGAACCTGATCGACGTGATGCCCTTGCAATCGGTGGGTCGCACGGCACTCGATGCTTCACTGACCGCACGCGTGAAGACCTCGCTGCTGCACATCGACATGCCCGGCTTCGATCCCGGCCGGGTCAAGATCAGCACCGCGCACGGCAACGTCTACCTGATGGGACTTGTCAGTCACAAGGAAGCCGACGCCGTCGTGAACCAGGTACGCAACGTTGGCGGTGTGAAGAAGGTGGTGCAGGTTTTCGAGTACACGGATTGACGTATTTTTGCGATCGTCCGCGATCGCCGCACGACCGACGACCCGTTTTAGTGATCCGTCTGTCGGCCAGGAAAGACCTCCGCGGCCATCCATGGCCTGACTTTTCACAAAAGCCGCTCCGAACAGCGCATTCGCATGGACTAGACTTGTGCGGATGAGCCGATCGGTCGTAGTGGCCACGTCGTCTGCGAAAGAACCGTTCGCAGCACTGATGGCGCGCATCCGCGCCTGCCAGGTTTGCGCGCAGCACCTGCCGCACGGCTGCCGCCCGGTGTTGCAGGCGCATCCCGACGCACGCCTGTTGATCGTCAGCCAGGCGCCCGGCCGCAAGGTCCACGACACGGGCATACCGTTCAACGACAAGAGTGGCGAGAAGTTGCGCGAGTGGCTCGGCGTCGACGCGCCGACGTTCTACGACGCGCGCAAGGTCGCGATCGTGCCGATGGGTTTTTGCTATCCCGGCAAGGGATCATCGGGCGATTTGCCGCCGCGTCCCGAATGCGCGCCGTTGTGGCACCCGCAACTGATGCCGCGCCTGAAGAACCTCAAGCTGACGCTGGCGATCGGCGGTTACGCGATCCGCGGCATGCTGGGTGACCGGCGCAAGGCCACGCTGACAGACACCTGCACGGCATGGCGCGAATACTTCGACGCCGGCATCCTGCCGCTGCCGCATCCCAGTCCACGCAACACCGCCTGGTTTCTTTACCACCCGTGGTTCGAAGCCGAGGTCTTGCCCGCGCTGCGACGGCGCGTACGCCGCGCGCTCGCGGAATGACACGACCTCAGACGTAGGGCGGGTGTCAACCCGCCATCGCAAAATTTGCGGATCGTGAAGGCGGGTTATCACCCGCCCTACCTGACGAGCGCCACCGCAAGCTGCAACACGAGCAACGCGTAGAAGCCCGCAGCCACGTCATCCAGCATCACGCCCAGGCCCCCATGCACGCCGCGATCCGCCCAGCTCACCGGCCACGGCTTCCAGATATCGAACAGCCTGAACAACGCGAAGCCGACGACCATCCACCACCACTGCGGCGGCACGGCGAATAGCGTGATCCACATCCCGACCACCTCGTCCCACACCAGCGCGCCCTGATCGTGCATGCCGAGGCGGCGGTCGCAAACCCCGCAGGCCCACACGCCGAGCAAAAATCCCGCAGCCAGAACCGCGAGATAAATGCCCGGCGACAAACCACGCAGCAGGAACCACCACGGCAGCAGCGCCACCAGCGAACCGGCCGTGCCGGGTGCCTTCGGCGAAAGGCCCGCACCGAACGCGGTCGCGATCCAGCCCGCCGGATGCGACATCAATCTTTTGCGTTGATCGGCGGCAAGCGGCGCGCTCATCGCGGGAAGTGCTCCCAGCCCGCGCGCGCGATTTCAATTTCGTTCGCGTTGGCATCCAGCACGCGTACATTCGAACCCGAGACGATGCGGCCGATGCGCGTCACGCCGCACCCGGCGTGCGCGAGTTTCTCGACGATTTCCGTTTCGCGTGCCAAAGGCGCGATGAAACACAATTCGTAGTCGTCGCCGCCGGACAACGCAAGATCGCGACAGGTTTGCGCGTCGAACGACGCGGCGAGTTGCGATGAGACCGGCAACGCATCGGCTTCGATTTCCGCGCCCACGCCACTGGCCGCGCACACGTGGCCGAGGTCGGCCAGCAAGCCATCCGAAACGTCGATGCAGGCGCTGGCACCCCCCCGCAGCGCAAGACCTGCTGCAACCCGCGGCTCCGGGCGATTCAGACGCGCCAGCAAGCTGGCGTCTGCATCCTCTCGTACATGCTGCCGAAAGGCCGCGACGCCCCCCCCCGCCGCCTCGCGGCCCGCGCTTGCGCGCGCGTTCGCTCCGCTCCGCCCTTCCGCGGGAAGGGGGCGAGGCTTGTCTTCCCCCTTCCGCGCGAAGGGGGACCGAGGGGGATGGCTTTCCTGCAGATCCTGCAACAAGCACAACGCACCCGCCGCATCGCCCAACGTGCCGGTGACGAACACGGCGTCGCCCACGCGCGCGCCGCCGCGGGTCAGCGCCGAATCGCGCGGAATAAAACCCAAGGCGGTCACCGTGACGGAAAGCGGGCCCTGCGTGATGTCGCCGCCGATCAACGCAACGGCATGCTGGTTCGCAAGCGTGGCGAACCCATCCGCGAAGTGCTCGACGAACGGCACATCCGCATCGGGCAACGTCAGTGCGAGCAACGCCCACGCGGGCTCGGCGCCCATCGCGGCGAGATCGGACAGGTTCACCGCCAGCGATTTCCAGCCGATGTCTTCGGGTGCGGTACCGGAAGGAAAATGCACGCCGGCGACCAGCGTGTCGGTGCAGGCCACCAGTTGCTGGCCGGGGGGAACATCCAGCAGCGCCGCGTCGTCGCCGATGCCCAACGCGACGTCACTGCGCTGGTGTGCGCAGCGATCACGAATGCGCGCGATCAGGTCGAATTCCATGCGCGGCCACCGCTATCCGGCATCCCGAAAGAAGACCTGCACGACATCCCCGAGATACGTCGTTTCGTGCGCGAAGCGGAACCCCGCCCTGGACGCGAGCCGGAGCGATGGCGCGTTCGCGGGATCGATGATGCAAGCCGCGCGGTGCGCGCCGAAATGCGTGTCGCCCCAGGCCAGCACGGCCGCGAGGGCTTCGCCTGCATAGCCTTGGCCGTGCGCACTGGAAGCCAATGCCCAACCCACCTCCGGCATGCCATCCAGGGTCGGCGTCATGCCGCGTTTGACGTCCATGTAGCCGATGTCGCCGAGCATGC
>Ga0207652_10002685_pt1 | contig 14922 bp, 8 predicted proteins | sample KBSC63BmetaG_FD_184334 | JGI IMG/M metagenome (GOLD analysis project Ga0207652, IMG submission 184334) | Corn rhizosphere microbial communities from Kellogg Biological Station, Michigan, USA - KBS C6-3B metaG (SPAdes) (version 2) | ecosystem: Host-associated > Plants > Roots > Rhizosphere ... | reverse complement strand
CGATGCGTTCTTCTTCTCGGTTCACGGTCGCACTGCTCTTCACCGCCATGCTCGCATTGCCGTCACGCGGCGATGCGCAGAGCTGCGGTGTTTCGTCCGTCGACGCTGCGACTGCGATGGAAGCCGATTGGTCGGTGCAACCGTCGTCGTGCATGTCGCCCGGACAGCCGATGCAGGACATGCCGTCGGCTCCAGCGCCGTTGCTCGTGACCCAGCAACGGATCCATCCCACCGGGAATGCGCCCGGCCGTCGTGGCGTCGCCGCCGGCGGCGATCCCGTGCTCGGCGACGGCGAATTCTACGAGCAGCGCACCGACGCGCAGTTCGCCGGCTTCGGCCCGCACTTCGAGTTCAAGCGCACCTATCGCAGCCGCGCCGATTTTCGTAGCGCCCTCGGATTCGGCTGGGACCACAGCTACGACAAGCGGCTGATTGGCGCAGTCTCGAGACCCGACGGAGATGTCTTTGATCCGGTCGGCAGATACGCGCTCGTGCCCTATTGCCCGATGTTCAATACGGAACAGCAGTATTGGCCGGCGAATACGGCCGATGGCGGCATTGATTATCAAGACGGCGAATTGAACCTGGTTCATTTCACGTTCATCAGCTCCGTCACCGAGCAGCCCGTCACCAAGCGACACGTGACCGTCAACTACGCGGGGCCGCCGGGCGTCGGGCTCTCGCTGCGCCAGGACTTCTACGGCGACGGCAACTACAGCACCTGGACAATGGTCGACGCCGACGGCAATACGCTCGTCTTCGACGCGCTCGGGTATCTCTCGTCCATCACTGATGTCGCCGGCAACAAGATCGAGATCACCTGGGAGGCCATTCCGAACGCGTACGCGTCGCCCGACCTGGCGGTGCACGGTCCGCCGATGCGCATCAACAGAGTCTTCGACGGAAATCGAACCATCCAATATAACTACTCTGCCGCCGGCTATCTGCAGTGCATCACACTCGGTTCCACCACGTGCGGCACGATCGCTGCCCGCCCGTTCGATTCACTCGCCTACTTCGACATCGATCAAACCCAAGGCGAGCTCAAAGCCGTCTATCACGGACAGGCCACCGGCGCGGAGCACTACCAGTACGCGTCGTCGGGGGTCTCCGTCGCCGTCTCCCCGAGCGACTGCATCGCCAACGAGTGGATCGCGCCCTATTGCCAGCGGCTGTGCTCGGCGCCCGATCCGCTCAACTACATGTCGACCTGCACCAACTTCGATTTCCCGACGAAGGCGGCGCAGATTTGCAGCACTGTGAAGTGCCAATGGCAGCCCAACGTGCTGCCGCCCAACCTGCAGTGCGTCCCAGCGAAGAGCTCGACGCCCGATCCTTTGTGCATGCAGTTCAACAACCTCGTTCCCGACTGCATGACCGGCTGTGAAAAGCGATATCAGTGCACCGGCGTCTTCGCCGATCCGATCGGCGCGGGGCAATATTCGTTCTATTCGTTCGGACGCCCCGCGGATCTGTCGCACAACATCGAATACGTCCTCGACGAGCACAACGTCACCGTCGTGCACAACGTCTACGGCGTCGATCCGTGGGACGTCTCGTTCGACAAGGTCATCCGCCAGGAGTACGAGGGCGGCGACTCCATCACGTTCGAGTATCACGACCTCAACGTGGAAGCCGGACAGGCGCCCATCTACACGGCGCCCGGCACGAACAACTACTCGGCTGTCTACAGCGCTCCCGATGCGCAATACGTGACGCCGAAGGCATCATTCGCGCAGCCATTCTACTGCCCGCAATCGGGCCAAACCGTGATCCTCGATGGCACGGGCATCTGGGAGTACGGCTATCCCGTCGGCAACAGCTACGAGGTGCCAGCGAGCGCTGTCGTCGTGCGCGACATGCACGGCATCACGCGCACGCAGTACTACGACCACTCGTTCAACCTGCTGCGCGAGGTGAACGCGCTCGCTCAAGAGACGACCGACTACAACTACGATCCTGTGACCGGGTTCCTCTCCGGCGTCCAGGAAGCGAGCGGCGTGCGCCGCTGCTTCGAGCACGACGATGCCGGCCACGTCATCCAGACCTCATCGCTGCCGGCAACGGGCTACGCCGGCGGCGCGACGCCGATCGTCGCCGCCTACAAGTTCGATACGGGCAACCAGCTCGTCGACGAGTGGAAGGACGTGCTCGGCATCCGTTCGCATACGCACTATCAACGCGACGGGCACGAGCGCATCGCCTGGGTCGACGACGACGTCAACGCCAGCCAGACACCGGAGCGCACCCTCTACTCGTACGACGAAAATCCAGCGCCGTTCGGCGTTCGCGAGACGCCGGCGACGGTGACGCTGCCCGACGGCACGGTCAACACCTACTTCGACCTCGACTCGTCGATGGGCGGTCCGACGCACATCACGCTCGACGCGAACGCGCCAATTCCCGAGCACCGCTACGCCAACTACGACGTCACTGGCCGCGTCCACGAGGAAGGCGAGGTCGGTCGCTTCGCCATGCAGTACGCGTACGACTACGGCCGGCCGCTGTGGGTGCGCCACCACACCGCGTCGGGCTGGCCCTGGATCGAAACCGATCTCACCGCCCGCGACGGCGACGGCATCACGCTCGACGCCGTCAACGAGCCACAACGCACGACCACCTACACCTATCGCAGTCAGCACCCGTGGAGCATGACGGTCACGCCGAAGTCGACCGCCAACGGCGAGACGACGCAGACCACCTGCTACAACTATTCCGGCGACGGCCGGCTCTCCGATATCGAACTCCCCGAGGGCAACGAGCGGCACTACGACTACGACGCGGGCGGCCGTATCGTCGGCGTCTCCAAGGGCTATCCGGCGTCGGCGCCGAGTGGGGCGTGGCGGCGGCCCTGCCTCAGCCATGGCAAACCGGCGGGTGACACGGGCCAGGTCCCGCAGTGGGTCGCGATCTACCTGCCGGGCGGCTTTCTCAGCTATGCGTCCGTCGGCAACATCGCGCGCGGCGTCACCACCGACGGCTTCGGCCGCGTCATCCAAACGCTCACGCCCAATCCGAGCGTCGTCAACGCCGCCGCCGAGCAGATCGGCTACGACACGCGCGGTCGCGTTGTCTGGCGCGCGCGGCTCGATGCGGGGCATGCGCTGCCGGCGGCTCCCTACGTCAAGCCGACCATGACGACGCCAGGCCTCCTGGCGATGGAGGAGCTGGGCTACGATCTCGCCGATCGCGTCGTCTCGGATCGCCGCTGGGTGATCCAGACCGGCGAGGTCTACACCGTCACCAGGGTCTACGACGATCTCAACCGAACGCTGACGGTGACCGACCGCGGCGCCGTCACGGTGACCACCTTCGACGGCCGCGGCCGCGTCATCAGCCGGAAGCTTCCCGATGGCTCGACGACGACCATCGTTCACAACCTCGACAACGACGTCATCACGCAACAGACGACGAGTGGGCCGCCGCTCGTGCGGACGGTGCAGTTCGATACTCGCCACAACACGACCGGCGTGCTCGACGAGAACGGCAAGACTCTCTACTCTGCCATGTTCGACGACGACAACCGCCCGTGGAACGAGCAGTACACCGGCAGCGGCGGCGTGCTGCGGACGTTCGACGTGCTTGGACGTCTGCACGTGCAGACGCACGATAGCCTGAACGGCCAAAAGATCACCGAGACGTTCGACTGGGACGGCAACGACCGCCTGAAGGCGCAGCACGACGGCAACGGCAACGGGTGGTCGAGGGTACTCGGTGGATTCGATCAGGCGCTGAGCACGACTGACCCGACCAACCGCGTCACGACGTTCTCGTATCTCGCCGGCTATGCGCAGCCGTCCGGCAGTGTCGACGGCAATAGCCGTCATTATTGCTACCGCTACGACACGGAGCTGCATCCGGCGTATCTCTACGACGCCGATTGCCCGGCGAGCGATCGCATCATCGGCCCGGCGACGCCGCTGGTGGAGCGGCGCTCCTCGCTCTACGGGCCGCTCGGCGAGCTGACACAGATCGCGACCATGGCCGACGCCGGCCACCCGACGCGCGACACGGTCAGCTACGCGTACGACTCGCTGGGCCGCACCACCGACGAGAAGGTCGACTCGCTGCTCGACGGCGGCGAGAGCTACGACGTCCAGCGCTCGTACACCAATCAGGGGCGAACGGTCACCACCAGCGTCTCGGCCAACTTGGTCTTGATGCCGCCGCCGCCAGCGACGAATCCGGGGCTCTGCTGCCACGGCCGCTTTTGCGGGCCCTGCCCGCCCCCGTCGCCGATCTTGACCCCATTCGTCGCGACGTTCAGCAATACGCACGACATCGCGGAGCGGCTGACGTCGGTCGACTTCAACGGCAGCCGCATGGCAACCTGGTCTTTCGCCTCCGGCATCGGCGGGCCAGGCTCACTCGTCTACGGCAACGGCACGAACACCTCTTTCGGCTACGACAACCGCCTGCGTCAGTCGCGAATGACTGTGACGGGTCCTTTGTCGGGTACAGCTGCCGCAGCGAACATGACGGCGGCGCGCACGTCCTCGTCAATCATCGGCACGGGTGGCGGCGGCGGTAGTTGTCCGCCCAACAGCTTCTGGTGCGCGCCGCCGTCGACCGTGCTCGTCGCTGCGCTGGCCGATGCCTTCGGCGCCGATTCGATTCCGCGCATGCGGCAGCGGAAGATCGGCTCCGGCCCGCTGCTGACCGACGTCTACCAGGTCGACGGCAACGATCGTGTCACCGCGGAGAACCTGCAGCTGCCGGGGCTGACGCTGCCGACTGGCGAGATCGACGACAGCACTATCGCGCCCTATTTGTCGGCAGGATCGCGCTGGCGCTACTTCGCCATCGACCCCGACGGGAACTGGAGCTCGACGGCATCGGCGGCGAACGGCGCCGTCAGCGTCGACCAGACGGTCGACGCGCTCGGCCGGCTGACGGCGGTCGGCGGCGTGTCGAGCACCATCGACGCGCAGGACAACCTGCAGCGCGTCGCCGGCGACACCATCGCCTTCACCTTCGAGCCGTTCTGGGGCGTGCCGCTGACGGCGGCTAATGGCAACTACGCCGATCAGATCAGCTACGACGCAGCAAACCGCCGCACCACGGAGACGCACCCCGACGGCACGTCGACGGTGTTCTTGTGGGCGGGCAATCAGATCATCGCGCATGGCGATCCGGCGAACCTGACGATCGACGTGCCGGGCGACGACATCGACTCCCACGTGGCGTCGGTCGACGGCGCCGGCGCGGGTGCGGCGCGCTACTACCACGCCGGGCCGGATCAGTCGGTTCTCGCCGTCACCGACGGCAGCGGCACGCTCCTCGAGGGCTATTCCTACTCAGTATACGGCGACGTTAGCATCACCGATGCAAACGGCAACGCGCGCTCGACCTCGTACATCGGCAATCGCTTCCTCTTCCAGGGGCAGCTCTACGATCCGCTGACCGCCACCTACTCGATGCGCGCGCGGCAGTACTCGCCGAAGTGGGGACGCTTCCTGTCGCCCGATCCGCTCGGCATCGCCGCGGAGCCGAGCCTGTACGCGTTCACCGGAAGCCGTCCGCTCAATCGGCGCGATCCGCTCGGGCTCGACGACACCGACTACGGCTCGGATGGCTCGATCCTCGGCGGTGTCTTTGGCGGATTGCTCGGTTGGATCATCGGCATCGCCGAAGGATCATCGAATCACTCGAATGGCCCGGGCGGCACGACATACGCGACACTGAACCATCCTCAGCCCCACGGCCCGGGGACCTCGCATCAGATAGTACCGGTGGCCGTGCCTACGGTCGGTCTCCCGCCGTCCGCCGCTCCGCCTTCTGCGGCGCCGACACTGACCGCCAAACAACAAGCTGACGCCGAGGTCTATCGCGCGCTGACTCGCGTCCGCGATCAACTCCGCTACATTGGTCCGTTCGGTCCATTGGCGATGACTCACGATTTTCTCGAGTGGTCGGGGCTCAACGACAACCTGATCCGGCCGTTGGCAGCCATGCCCTTCATCGGCTTGCCGGCGGATGGCGTGCTGGCTCTGGAGGAAGCCGAAAGCCTCACGTTCGCCGCCGAAGATTTCACGCTCGCGAGCCGTGGCACGGGTGCGTTCATGGAAGGCGTCCAAGGAGGTGCCGGGCTCGGCAAGTTCGCCGATCTGTCAATCAACGTTTCGCAAAAAGGGCTCACAATCGTAGAGTCTCATCTCACGCAGTTTGGTCCCGTGGAGGAGAACACGGCGATGATCGAGCGCTTAGAGAATGCCCTCGAAAATGGGATCAAGATCACCGGTGCGGACGCTAGCTTCTATATGCACGAGGTCGCGGAAGCGACGATGATGCGCAAGGGGATGATCTACGACGTGGCACACGCGGCGGCGCTGCTCAAGTACAACGTCTCGCAGTTCAGCGTCTATCATCCCGATGTAATCGCGAGGTTTCCTGATCAGTTCGCCAATGTATGGCGCGTGTTCTGGGGCATCAAATGAGAACTGTCCGCGTCGGCCGCTTTGGGAGCGCGCGAGTCTGGCTGGATGAGCCGGCCGAAGCGGCCGCGCCCGCAGACGCGGTGTTATGTCGGCAAATCCGACCTGGCCATGTTCCTCCGCGTCGAAAAAGCGTCTGTATCGAGGCCGCCATCCCCCGAGGTGCCCGAACCGAATATGGCCTGCTGGGGATCACGAGCGTTGGCGGCGGGCAAGAGCTGCTCGTCGAGCTTCCCATCTCGGCCTCAGGCAGCGAGTGGCACAGCCCGCTCGTCGCGAGCAGCGAGCAAGCGAGCGTCGGGCTTCGTCCGGAATACGGAGACGCGATTCTGGGTGCCATCGAAGAAACGGCAGCCGGTCGGATCGGCCCGGGTACGCTCCGTGTATCGCAAGCAGCGTGCGGTATGGTCGGCTCGAGCCGCAATTTCATGGCGAGGCTGGCAAGAGCGGCGGTTGAGATCTTGGCGGCAGATGTTGCGTCCGATTCGAACCTGGAGCAGCTGCTGTCCCGCTTTCTCCTCGAATAGCTCGCTCTACGACGGCTTTAGTCGAGGGGGGGCGGACGCCATCAAAGCGGAACAATGGCAACGCCGAAGAGCCGACTACACGAATAATGCCGTCACCACTGGGATCACCACTCGCGCCTGGCGCGCGGAGACGGCCCCAGACGGTGTCGGACGCTATGTTGTCGACTTCTTTTTGTCGTCGACGGCGAATTGTGGCGTGTCGTTCGTTTGGGACCAGGATGTCGGAGGTTCGAATCCTCTCGCCCCGACTAAGTAAGGCACTGAAAAAGACGCTTCCTGATCCCGCTTCGCATCACGCCGCTTCCTGCTTCTCGTTCGTATAACCCCGATCATCACCCTTCTTTTCACCCTCAGAGGCTTGACGGACCTCCGCGAGCTTCGTCGCCACCTTCTTCATCGCCTCGCGCTTCTCGTCGACGGAGACGGTGCTGTAGTGCTCTTGCATCTCCTCCGTCACGTGACCCACGAGCGCGCGCCGCACCACCGGATCAACATCCGCAGTGCGAAGCAGATCGGAGAACGCGTAACGCATCACGTGGGGAGTGACGCGCGCATCCACCCCAGCCTCCTTCCTGCTGGACTTGATCGCGTTCACGAGTGACGAGGTCTGCTTGAGCGTACGCGTGCGACTGGGGAAGACCCAGTCGCCATCAGCCACCGGATATGTGAATGTCTTCAATCAGCTCCATCGAGAGGTTCCAGCTTTCCTCGACGATGGGATGGCGTGTCATGGTGGTCATTTCCAGTCCCACATGAACATCGCGGAGCATCCGTCGAACATGGCCTTCTTGGTCTCTGTCAGAACCGAAGGAGCGACGTTGGTCCAAATACCCCCGCGTCGGACCTTCTCGCAATAGACCTCAGCACCCTCGCGGTTTACCGAAGAAGCGATACGCTGCCTCGAGCTCCGCGTCGTCGAGCGCTTTCGGAAAACTCGCGCCTGGACGCTCGCCGAGGGCGTCGGCAAGCAATCCGAGACGATTCAGTCGCTCATCGCCGAGCTCGGCATCACACAACTCGTCGGAGATCGCGGGGACCAATGCTGCAGCACGCTTGCGGGCACCGCCGCAGAGGATCACGGCCAAGATCCCAGCGCAAGATGTGTAGGATCGTGAGACGTCCGCCTAGCGTCGCACCAGCCGTTCTTGGCGCGAGAAGAGGCGACTGATGCGATCAAGAGGTGGACCCGGCAGGGCTTCTCGCTCGAGCATTTTCTTGAGTGGGTGGCGCTGAACTATTCGGACTTGTACGAAGGCCGAGCGCTTGATGCATGGAAGCGAACAGTCGATAATTGGGACGTCATCGACCGATCGCTAATCTGTCAGGTGCAGCTCTGCAAAATTAGAGCGACTCACGTGCGGGGGCGCGCCGCGCTCGCGGTTCTCAGTAACGGGGACTGTGGAACCTCTAAGAAGCGTTTATTTGAAAGGGAGGTTCGCGGTGCCGTCGCCGCGCTGGTACGCACTCGTGCGCCATGGGCGGTGGCGGTCGCCGGGTTGTTAATGGCTGGGCTTGCCAACTGTACGGGCGATCGCGACAGTGCAGTCGCCCACCTCGACAGTTCGATTGAAGGGTTGGACGGTCTCGGTATGGTTCTCTATGCTGCATGTGCGCGCCGATTCCGAGGCCGGTTGATCGGTGGCGACGTGGGAGCGGCCGAGATGGCGACTCAAGATCTTTGGATGAAACATCGCGCGGTCGTCGAGCCGGCATCAATGATGGCGATGTTGGTTCCGGGATAACTCGTGGCGGGGGCAGATCCGATTGTGTACTGATCGACTGCCGAGACGCCGAATGCCTGCGGCGCCCATTCGTCGTCGGAGTTGAAAGATCTCTTTGACCGGATTGTTCGGGTGCCTGCTATCTAGATCGCGATTCGATCGAGCAAGTCGCGGATGTCTCTCGCACTCGGTCGCGCCTGAGCTGCCGGCGCTAGGCAGCGATCGACCAGCTCGCAGAGGTCAGTTGGTATGCTCGGCCTGGCCTGCGCGAGCGGCCTCGCAATTGGCGCGGGGCGGCCACTCAGACATTCGAGCTCACGGCGGTGCGGTGAACGGCAGCTCGTTCGACAAGAGCTCGTATGCGACGACGCCGAAGCTGAACACATTGGCCTGCTTCGGTATCGCGAGGCTGCTCCTGCGCGGCCTCCGACGCGAGTAGTACGGGCGAGGGCGATGGCGGCGTGAGCGGCGGCGCAGCCGCGGCCGCACGTATCAAGGAGTCCGCATCGTCCGCGCTCACGCTTTTTCGTCGACGAGCCCAAGGTCGCGAGCCTGGCGACGCAGCTCGTCTTTCAATAGCTGATAGCGCTTGCGCAGCCGATCGCTTTCACGCGAAAGATCCGCGTCGGCTGTCGTCTCCACTCCGAGCATGACGCGGGCTACTTCTTCCCACGACAGTCCGCGATCGACGCGCAAAACGAGTAGCGTGCGATCGTCGGGATCGAGAGCGTCACGCAGCACCTTGAATCGATCCTTAACGTCGGTGCGTAACCATGGCTGCGTCCGCGTACGTGCCAGCTCGACGAGCGCGTCCAGCCGCGAGTCACCGGTGCGGCGATTCCAGGGGGAGCGGCGGAAGCGCGCTGCAGCATGACGTGCGAGTAGATACAGCCACGTTCGCACGCTGCAACCGAGCTTGAACGACGCCAAACCTTTCCATAGGTCTTCGCCGACCTGCGAGAAGACGTCCGCCGTATGCCTCGAGTGCCCGCGTCGCCGCTTGGTCGAGCTGCCTGGCCCGGATGAGCCCGGCGAGCTCGTCCTCGACGTCCGCCCCCATATGACTAGTGTACCTCTGGGAACTGCGATGGCGATCGCGATCGGGTTGCGTTGGTCGCACTTCGGGTAGCTCCGACAAGCAACCGTCTACCAGCGACGTGAGCGCCGGGGCACAGGCGGCCGCGCTCGTTGAAACATGTTCAGCCTGGGAGTTCTCGCTCATGAGCTCTTGGCACCCGACTTCGCTGCACCGGTGCAACGTCGCGTATTAACACGGAAAGAATGCGGTGATTTCCGAGATTAAGGGAAAGCGAGGCGGTCGCTTCACGAATAGCAGGGAGCGTCTCTACCTCCCCAAGGAGGACACATGAACTCGTTGGTCATCGCGGCGCTGTCCTGCACCGTCGGCTTGATGTCCATCGTTGACAGTCGGGCGGCCAACTCGGTGCGCGCTTGCAGCGCTGGCGAAGTTGCCGCTTGCACGCGTCTGGAAGCTAGGCTCGAGACCGTTTTCGCCGACGGTAACGAAGCGGATCGCCAAATCGGGCACGAGCTCGCTTCAGCAGCGGTGCGAGTCATCGGCGACGGGACGCTCGAGACTGTGCGGCAATGCGCGATCAACGAAACCGGCGCGTGCGAGCGAGTCCTGCGTGTGCTCCTCGGTCTTTTCACAGGCGCCGACGCACAGCTCGATGCATCGGCGGACCGTCCATTGGCGCGCGCGATCGCGATTCGCGTGTCAGCGATTGTCACGGCGGACGCTCGCCGGTGATCTCTCCGATCCGTCCGTTTGCGGTTGGGCCACTCGTGCTGCTCGCCGCATGCGCACACACCGCGCCGGTCGAGCGGCCGGAGACAGGGACGACCACCGACGCCGCGACGGAGATGCGGCGCTGCGTCGACGTGGATGAATGTCGTGATGTCGGTGCGCGCGTGAAAAAGATGCTGCTTCAGAGGCGCGAAGCTGCAGAGGCGGAACGGCTGGTCCACAAGCTCGTCGAGATCTTACGGCACAGTGACGCGACGCCGGTGATCGGCGGCGTAATCGCAAATTGCCGGCGTGGCCATCAAGCGTCATGTCGCGCGCTATGGTGGGCAGTGGATCGCCTGTACCTCGATGAAAGGGCGACCGCCGCGCGCGCGAACGAGTGTCCGCTTACGCAGGCGCTTGCCACAGCGATGGAGTTCTAGCCATGCGTCCCGCGCCGCTCGCGCGGGTGCTGTGTGGCGGCGCCGGCTCTGGTGCCGTCCGAGGGTTTGCCGACTGACCCGCGCGACACCGGCCGCCACGCCAATGGGGGCGCGGCGCCGTCGATCCGAGCAATCGTGCCTATCAGCCATGCTGCCCCTCTTTCTGGAGTCGCGACCAGACGACCGCGACGCTGATCAGCGCTCGCGCCGGCGGCCTCGACTGGAACGAGCTCGTAGCCGAGCGCCCTTGAGTGCGAGCGAGACACGTTGGTCTGCGACCAACCAGATCTCGGGATTCGTGCCGGCGGACGGCAGTGGAACCTATTCTCGGCTGCGTCCGCTCGATGAATCTCACAGCACGATCCTCTATCGCATGAGCACGCGCGTGCCCTGCTACCAGATGCCGCCCATCGGCACGCGCCTCGTCGACGAATACGGTCGGGCAAAGGTCGCCGCGTGGATCAAGACGATGACGTGCCGTCTACCCGTCGCCTGCGCCGCCCCCAATGGCTTCGGCGCCGCTGTTCACGAATCGCGGGTCGTGTCTCTACCGGGGCAGGGAGGGAACATGGGCGTTCTACGGTTCTGCATTTTGTTAGCATCGTGCTGCGCGACGGTGAGCGCTACGGCCGACGAATCGAGCGCATGGCGAGCGCTCTATCGTGAGGGGTCTCGCCAATACGATCTCGGCGATTTCCGCGCGGCGCTGGACGCTTTCAAGCGCGCGTATCTCGCACACGAAGAAGCGGGCATCTTGTTCGACATCGCGGAGTGCCACCGGCAGCTCGGTGAGAATGTGGACGCCGTCCACGCGTATCAGAGCTATCTGCGCCGCAAACCGGACGCCGCTAATCGCGCCGACGTCGAGGCGTTGGTCGTGAAGCTTCAAGCGGCTCCGGCGGCACCTCCGTTGAGGTCCAATCCGTCAGCGGCAACGTCGACGACAGCGTTGTCAACTCCACCGGCCCAAGCCGCTGCACCACCGGCGCCGCCAGCGCCAGCGCCGGTGTCACAAGCACCGCACGGCACCCTCTACAACCCCTGGGGCGCGACCGCAGCGATGCCGCCGCCGGCGCCGGCAGCGTCACAAGCGGAGGAACCAGGGGCGACTTCGCAGGCTGCATCTTCTGCCTCGGCGCTACCGTCTGCGACGCCGGCGGCGACAATGGCGTCTGCGCCCGCCTGGGCTCCGACGGCGGTCGAAGCGGGGCCGCACTCCCGCACCAAGTCACGCGCCTGGATTGCGGCCATCGTCGTTCCTGCCGTCACGGTGCTCGCGGTCTCGATCGGCATCACCGCCTGGTACTTCTCGCCGTCACCGACGTTCACGAAAGTGGGGCCGGCACAATGAGGCGGGCAGCGCTGATTTCCGTTGCCGTCGCGCTCGCCGGTTGCAAGGGCTATCCGGACCTCTGCTCCGCATACGGCGGCAGGACGTGCATCTCGGTCGAGCTGAACCTTTCATCGGCGGGGCCGGCCGCCATCGATTCAATCCGCGTGACGCCTCAGTCAGGATTCACACTGACCGATTCGAGCTCGCAGCTGTCGCTTCCTAAGGGCAGCGCTACGCCGCTGCCGATTCTCCTGCCGATCCTTCCTGCGACGCTCACCGCGCACACCGTTGTGCTCGACGTCGAAGGATTGCTCCAAGGCAACCTTGTCGGTGACGCGTCGGTCACGACCCAGCTCTCCGTCGGAGAGCATGTGCAGGTGGCGGCCGACCTGCGGCCCGCGTTCGACCTTCCGAGCGACATGGGCCACGGCGGTGGCGGCGGTGGCGGCGGTGGCGGCGGTGGCGGCGGTGGCGGTGCGCCCAGCGCGGACATGAGCGTCAATTGTGATCCAGTCAAACAAACGGGCTGCGGTGCCGGATACAAATGCGCGGTTCCGTCGGGAAGCAGCGCCGGGCAATGCGTCACCAACGGCACCGTCGCGCTCGGCGGGAGCTGCACTTCGACGCGCGATAACTGTATCGCAGGCGATTATTGCGTTCCTGGTCTCAACTATTGTGCTCGCTTTTGCCGTTCCGACAGCGACTGCCCCACGAGCGCGGCACCGCTGGCATCGAGCAACGTTTCACATTGCGGCACGTTCGACTCGGTCTACCAAGTCGGGTCCGCGTACATCTGCACGCAGCCGTGCAATCCGGTGCTCACTGCGGGCCCGAGCGGCTGCGTCACTGGCACGAAGTGCGACGCGTGGGGAATGACGGCGGGCGACGGTGGCAGCACTGAATACACCGAGTGCTGGTGGGAGGGCACGGCTGCTGACGGAGCGACCTGCACGAGCAACTCGGACTGCGCAGCGGGATATGGCTGCTTCGGATCGGCAAGCTCCGCTCGCTGCCGCATGTATTGCAGGGCCGGCACGAACAGTGACTGCAGCATTCTTGGGCAAACATGCGTTCCCGTGGCTGGCGCGAGCTTCACCGGCGCCTGCTGCCCATCTTCGGGATGCTGACGATGGGAGCGAGCACTTGAACATGGACGACGAAGACGACTTGCTAATTCGCGCCGTCGCTTCGGCGCCGGCACGACAGCCACCGAAAGCCACGACGGCAGCCCCGACGCTCACCTCGCCGGCCGGCGAGTACGAGATCACGGGCCAGCTCGGCCAGGGTGGCATGGCGACCGTGTTCGCGGGCGTGCATCGGCGCACACGCCAACGCGTCGCGATCAAGTTTCTCCGGACCGAGCTCTCGCGGCAGCGCGACGTGGTCGCCCGCTTTTTCAACGAAGCGTATGCGGTTCGGCACATCCGGCATCCGTCAGTGGTCGAGATCTTCGAGGTAGCGCAGGTGCCCGATGGTGTCGCGTACATCGTGATGGAGTTTCTCGACGGCGAGACGCTTTCTGCGCACTTGCGACGCGCCGGCCGGCTCGGCGTCGCCGCCCTGCCCATCGTCCGTGAGGTCGCAGCGGCCGTCGCGCAGGCTCATGAGTGCCGCATCGTCCATCGCGATCTGAAGCCCGACAACGTCATGCTCGTTCCAACGGCGACAGCGCTGCGGGTCAAGGTGCTCGACTTCGGTATCGCCAAAATCGCGCACGATGCGGAACTTGCGCCGGGCATGGGCGTACGCACGAGGACGGGCACGGTGCTCGGTACACCGCTCTACATGTCGCCCGAGCAGTGCCGTGGCGACGGCGGCGTCGGCGCGCCGACCGACGTTTATGCGATGGGCGCGATGTTGCATCAGTTGGTCGCCGGCACGCCGCCGTTCAACGCTAGTGGCATCGGCGAGCTGTTGCTGTTGCAAGTTTCGGCGCCGCCTCCGCCTTTGTCACACCTTGTACCGGGCGTGGACCCATCGCTCGAGCAGTTGACGCTGAGTATGCTCGAAAAAGAACCACAGCGACGGCCGACCATGCACGTCGTCCTCCGCGCGCTCGATCGCCTGATTGCGGGCAACGTTCCGGCGACCGCCGCTGCTCCCACTCTGATTCTGTCGTCGGGGCCGCTCCGTGACAGCTTGCGTGTGCGGGCGAGTCGCATTGTGATCGCTGGACTGACGGCGTCTCTCCTGGGCGGAGGCGTCGTCATGACATTGCGCGCGCGACATTCCTCTGCGGTTTCCGCGATCGCACCGTCGTCTGAGAAGCCGACGGCCGTGCTGCGCTCGGCCGTACAACACGGGCCTGCCGACGCTCCGAAGACGATCGTCTGGCTCATCAAGAGCGAGCCGGCGCATGCCAGCGTTGTGCGCAGCGACGACGGAAAGTTATTGGGCCGCACGCCCTGGTACGTCGAGCAACCCGCGGCGACGGGCACGCTCGACGTGGTCGTGCGCAAGCGTGGTTATGCCGAACAGCGCGCAACACTCGATAGCGCCGCCGACAGCACACTCCATTTGAAGTTGGCGCCGACGCATGGTGCGCGGATTCACCAGGAGGACGATCTTGATGTTCAGCCGCTCCGGTAGTGTCGTCGTGATTCTGATGGCGGTGTCGTCCATGGCGTTCGCAGAGAGTGCGCGCGATGCCTATAGCCGTGGGCTTGCATTGTACTCGGCTGGTCGATTCGCCGAGGCCGCGGACGCTTTTGTCGCAG
>Ga0207652_10002684_pt1 | contig 14923 bp, 11 predicted proteins | sample KBSC63BmetaG_FD_184334 | JGI IMG/M metagenome (GOLD analysis project Ga0207652, IMG submission 184334) | Corn rhizosphere microbial communities from Kellogg Biological Station, Michigan, USA - KBS C6-3B metaG (SPAdes) (version 2) | ecosystem: Host-associated > Plants > Roots > Rhizosphere ... | reverse complement strand
TCTTTATCTTAGCCATGTAGAATTTTGTTGTTGCAAACTAAAATTACTACATATAAGAACTGCTTGAGCTCAAGCAGTTCTTTTTCTTTTTCACATAACGTGAATAACTCCCTTTTTGGTCAGCCCCAGTTTGTTTTTCAATGCTAGTAATTAAAATCCTGAAAGGATGTGATAATTATAGAAAGAAACATATGATTTCCAAAACCGCAAAGCGGTGATATTTGCTTGTGCAAACGGTAAATATATCACCCGTTCCGGGTTGCATTTCGGTGCTGGTACGGTTTCTATAATCATTTCAGTCGTTCCGGCTTTGGCAGCAGAAAACTGAGCTGTTCCGGCTTTCCAAGGGAGGCAACCTTAGTAGCATAGAAACTGTTTAGAATTCTGCAAGCTTATTACATTATTACTTTACGCTCATTTAGCCCTCTAACACTTTTCACAGAAAATAATAAGGTGGATAGACTAATCGGATATTTTTCTACAAGGTTTAGGATAGTTATGTTCAATCTTCATCCTTTTCAGTAAGTGATAAAAGCTATAGGTTTTGGAAACCGAATAGTTTTGCCTGATGAATTTTTTATGGCATTAAACAGAAATTCCATTTCGATACATCTAAAAGCTTTTTCCTAAAACATCGCTTTCAATAAATCTTCGGAAGTCATTCCATGAAAATATTTATCAATCTCAAATCGATCAAAAACTTTCCTGATCTTGTCTTCTTCATGAGGAATATTTTCTAATGCCCGTTCGATTTCTGAAATATCTTTTTCATTGAAAAAATCTCCATAGACCTTCACTTTTTTAATGATCCCCTGCTCCGCATTCAGATTCATTTCGAGCGTGCCTCCATCAGTGCGGATGCCTTTTTTAAAACCATATTCCGGAGATTTTCCATAATTCCATTCCCAGGTTGCATATTTCTCATCACGGATTTTTTGATCGCTGCCAGGTCAGCTTTGGTAAATTCATAAAGCACGCAATCATCATGAGTAGAAACAATATGCTCCATTATTTTTTGCGTAAATTCTTCGAGTGAGATCGCAACTTTCAAATGATCTGAAATGTTGGTAACCCGCTTTGGTACTGACTTTACCGCTTTGTCTGAATATTTTAAAGGATTTATTTTTAACGCGCTACTTACATTCTTCATTTCTGAAGTAAACAATAAAGTTCCATGATGCAGTACTTTGTTTTTAAAAACATGTTCCGCATTTCCTGAGAATTTTTTCCCGTCAATCGTCAAATCATTCCTTCCTTCAAACCTTGCATCCACGCCCATACTTTGTAACACTTCAATGATCGGTAAAGTATATTTTTTAAAATCCACTACCTCGGTATTTTTACCTGTTTTGGTAAATGAATAGTTCAGATTTCCCAGGTCGTGATACACGGCGCCGCCGCCGGAAAGCCGCCTCACTACTTTGATGCCGTGTTCTTTTACATAATCAATATTGATCTCGGCCAAAGTGTTTTGATGTTTGCCTACAATGATCGCATTATCATTGCGCCAAAGCATGAAACAATCCTCTTTCAGATGTTTAAAAATATATTCGTCTGTCGCAATATTAAAATAAGGATCAGTGCCGCGGTGGTGAATACAAAGCATAGATGGTTTTGGCCAAATGTAATTCACATTGACTGAAGGGAATTAAAAGTGATTTATGAGATAAGAAATTTTTACAGACGTTTAGAATCTGCCATTTACGAAAAAAGAAAAACGTCAAAAAACAAATCATGGAATTGATCATTCTCTTATAATTTCGTACGGTAAAAAAAATAGGCCGATGCAATACATTCCCGTTCTCCGACGCTCCATCATGCGATGCTAATTATTACCTTTTTCACCTGTTGAAAAATTACTATTGTCCTATTCCACACCATTTTTGATTCTCCTAAATAAATAGATGAACGCACTCTTAGAAATCAGTTCTCCACTTTCATTCATTGAAACGGAAAACAACGATATAGTCGGCAAAAATAAATTAGTAACCAGGGTTTTAAATAATCGATTCCGTTTACAGGAAATATTCGATCTAAGATTACATGTTTGGGAAAATTCCGGAAACATTGAATTTGTAAACATAAAGCTTTTTCCAAATGGATGGTCTGATGAGTTGGATGAAACCGCTATTCATTGGATGATTCTTAATCATCAAAACCAAATAGTCGGCTCGGCACGATTGAATATATTTTATTCGTTACAGGAATCTCCGTATTGCGCATCTATCAAGCATCTCCCATTTCCGGCAGAAGTGCCGTTTGCCTTTTTCAGCCGGCTTGTTGTGCATCCGCAATATAGGCAACGCGGATTAAGCAGGCAATTGTATGAGGCCCGTGCGCGCTTTTGTAGAGAAAGAAAGATTGCATGGTCGCAGGTTTTTATAAATAGTCCTTTTGTAATAAACACCTTCGAAGCAGAAGGATTTAAAAATATCGGCCAGGCAGAAGTGAGCTATCATGTGGCTTCCCCATCACATGCTGTAAATGTTTTTGTTAAAGAAAACAATTATGAATAATTCCGGAATATGGTTATGATATTTATGCGAATAATTTACTTAATCAAAATCATAAAATAGACTTATTTCTTTCTTTGCTGAAAAGTAGTTACAAGACAACTAATTTGCCTGAAGATACTCTTACTCCTTTCTTTGTTATCTGGTAAAAGTAAAGCCCGGCCTGCAACCCAGAAGTTTGTATGTATTCATGCGTGAATTGTATTTCTTTTTTCAATACGATTCTTCCGACAGCATCGGTGACCGTAATAATTTCGTTATCAGGAATGGTAGTGTACAAATTAATTGCTTCATTTTTCTTTACAGGAACGGGCAATAACAAATATTTTCCGGGTTCTACATACGTTACTGCTTCAATTTGCGAATAAATCACGGCACCATTTTTCAAACTCACTTTTGCACGAAAAAAACTGATACCCGTTTTTAACGGAGCAAAATTAAATGTGTTTTCAAACTGTGGAACCTGGGAAGAAGACACGGTTTCATAATTATTACCATCTAATTTTTCGAAAGAAATATCAGCAACATCATGCAGCGTTCCAAGATCTAAAACAAGTTCCGCTTTATTGTCGTGGAGGTTTGCATAAAACGAATTGATAAAACATCCGGCGCCCTGCAATGTATAATCGAAGGCATAACTTTTTGTAGCGGTTGTACTATCCGCTAATATTGGTGCTACAGCCAAAAAATGATCATCAAGCTCATTCTTTAAAATTATCGCGAAAGTGTCTGAAGCGATTTTAAAAGGTTCCATATATTTTTCACCCAAACGATAGATCCGGTAATTGTGAACCGCGTTTACGTTGTTCCAATAAATTAAAATCGAATCACCGCAAACGAACCCGGTTTTAGGTTGTAACAAAGTAGTGATCAAAAAAGTGTCAGAATAATAATAATTATTGTTGATCGTCATTCTTAATAAAACACGTGCAACTGTATCCGGAGCAAGCCAGTTAAAATTATTTTTTGAAATATTTACATCAGCAACTTTCTGCCAGTTTTGATCTGAAGTGAATTTGTATTCCAGCACACCGTTTCCAGAAAATGAACTTTGCCATTTCAAAAGAGTTGGCATTCCTTTCTGAGCAAAGTCTTCTCCCGCCGGCCTTTGCCAGTTGAAATCAAATGCGGTATCCAAACTGTAAGCAATGAAATATTTTTGATTTGGCGTAATAACATTGTATCCTTTTACATTTATTTTATAACTGCCGGCAACCGGTTTTTCCACTGTAATCTGCTCCTGGTTGTTCAGGCTATCCCTGTTTCTTACTGCCGGTTTATTGAGTGAATCGGCATTTGGAAAAGTGTTTAAAACCCACGGTTTCCAAAGTGTATTCTGAGATGAAGAAAGCAACGCAAGATCAAGATCATTGATCAAAGCTTTTGGTGAAAAGGCAGAAGCAGTTGTATCATTCCAAACAAGAGTAATTTTTAATAATGAAATATTTTCGGGAATAATAAGGTTGAATGAATCGGTAATTCCGTTATGAATTGCGCCACTTAAAAAATGATTTTGTTTGATACAATCCATTGCTTTCATCGCATTCATATTTCCAAAGCCGGTTTTAAAGTCAGGTCCCGCATTTCCTACATCATCAGCAGAGTTTATTAAAATTGCTTTGGCTAAAGCGGATGGTAAATCAACGTTATTTTTCGATTTGAAATATTGATCCAGCAATGCAACAGTTCCAGAAACGAGGGCAGCAGATTCGGAAGTTCCGTTCATCTGAAAAGCCACGATTTGCGGAATGATCCGTCCATCATAAGCAGGCCCGGCGCTGCTTTGAAGTGGAGGAATTCCAAAGGAATCAACAGCACCGACGACTAAAATATTTTTAGCCATTTTGAAATTACCGGTAATGTTTGCAAAGCCAGGAATATTCGCGTAGTTACTGCTTTTACTCGTATCAGCGCCTGAATTTCCGGAGGAAAAAACATGCAAAAGCGATTCATTTTGATGAGCGCTTTTATCAAACGCTACAGCATTTAATCCATAATTATTATCAATAGAAGTACCGTAAGAATGATTTTGAACGGTTATATTATTTTTCAAATAATAGTCAGCCGAATCGGGCAAAACGGATTCAAAAGAGGAAGAAGAAACATGTGCAGCAGGCGCTGCTCCTTTTGCATAATAAACAGAGTTGCCGGCTCCGGCAATAATAGTAGCCATAAAATTTGCATGATTTGTAATTGCCTTTGATGCAAGCGGCGACGGATCTATTCTTCCTTTTAAATCAATATCAGTCGTATCAAAATCATTTTCTTTAATAGAAATATGTTGCCCTTCTCCGTTGAACAAAGGATATTTTGCATGAACCAAATTCAATTGATTTGTAGAAAGGTCAAACCCTGTGATCGCCAGTTCTTCCTTTGGTTTTTGTGTCAAAATATCGATTGCAGCAACATTTGGATCATCCAATAAATATTTTTTGATGAAATTAAAATTGGAAGTAAAGGAAAGGATGTTTTCTGCTGTAAAAACCGGCTCCTTTTCCATCAGGGAAGAATCGGTTTTTAAAAAATGTTGTAACGACTCCTTGTTTTTAAATTGAACAATGAACCGGAAATTCATTTTATCGTTTTTCACTTCCATCTCTTTTTCAACTGTTGCCGAAAGCTTCCAGTTATTATTCGCTGCCTGTGATTTTAATACAAAGGTTGCCGGTAAGTTTAACTGTTGTTGATCTTCTTTTGTTATAATAAAAACATCGTCAGATAATCTCCTTTCTGATTTGAGGATAAGATTGTTCAGAAATTGCCGGGGCGTGTTTGCTGAAACCTTTAAAACGAAATAATGAGCGTCATGCAACTGGGGATTTGAATACCTGTAAAAAAAAATGCTATCCGATTCTCTTTGACCATAAATGTTCATCGCCAGGATCACTGCCATGAAAATAAAGCAAACGCGTTTGAACATCATTAAAATTTTATCAAAAGTGTACAAAAAAAATTATTAAAAAAACATTTGTTGGTGTAGATAAAAAGAATACATTTAACAAAGAATTCACAAACATAAACTCAACCTTAAACACTATCAAGATGAAAAAAATCTTCAATTTATCCCTGCTAATTTTCTCTGCCAGTTTTCTGCTTATTTCCTGTAAACGCGAAAACATTGCACCGCAGAGTGACGTGTCTCAAACTGTTCTGAACCAAATTGCCGCCCAGGGCTTCAGCACCGACAATGTAAGAAAAGTAAGTAATGGCTATCTTGTCGAAGGCGACATTATTCTGACGAATGACAACCTTACACATCCGAGCAGCTCGCCGAATTTATTGATTGCAAACGAAGAACAGTACCGGACCACCAACCTGGTAAAAAATCTGCCAAGAACCATTACTGTTTCTGTTACCAATCTTCCCACTGTTTATTCAAATGCCACAGACGCCGCAATTGCACGTTACAATGCTCTGCCCGGAACAACCATTACATTTCAACGGGTGTCTTCCAACGGAAATATCAATATTGTAGGATTTAACCAGGGGCCATCCGGCGGTTATATCACTCTCGGATCTTCCGGATTTCCAACCTCTTCAGGCGATCCATACAATGAAATTCAATTGAACACCAATGCACAGGCATATGGAACTAATCCTGACCAGGGTTATGTTACTTCTGTAATTCAGCACGAAATGGGACATTGCATTGGATTCCGCCATACTGATTACATGAACCGCGCATACAGTTGTGGCGGCAGGCACCAGAATGAAGGATCTGCAGGCGTAGGCGCCATTCTTATTCCCGGAACTCCATCCAAACCTGACGCAGGATCATTTATGTTATCTTGTTCTGATGGCAGCGATCGTACTTTTAACGCTAATGATAAAATCGCGATGGCATATTTGTATTGATTAAATTTGCTTTAATGATTTGATAAAAAATGCTGGCTATACGCTGGCATTTTTTATTACTATATTGCAACAATAATAGTATCAGAAAACATGAAAGTTTTAAAATACATCGCGGTAATTTTCTTCCTTTTTATCAACGCGAACGCATTTGCACAGAAAAAGAAAACAGAGGTCAACTCCGGTAATCCTATATTTCCCGGCTGGTATGCGGATCCTGAAGCACATATTTTTAATAATACCTATTGGGTTTATCCTACTTATTCTGACGATTATAAAGATGTTCCATCAGGACGAACTCCACTTTCAGATTATCAAAAGGAAATACAAAAAAATACCATAAATCCATCTTATAAGAAACAAACCTTCCTCGACGCTTTTTCTTCGCCGGATCTGGTTCATTGGAAAAAACATCCGCATATCCTGGATATTAAAAATGTAAAATGGGCCGCATACGCAATTTGGGCGCCGACTATCACAGAAAAGGATGGAAAATATTATTTATTTTTTGGCGCCAACGACATTCAGAATGATAAGCAGCCGGGCGGAATGGGAATTGCTGTTTCTGATAATCCCGGCGGCCCTTTTGTGGATTATTTAGGCAAGCCATTGATCAACCAGTTCTATAATGGAGCGCAACCAATTGACCCGGCTGTTTTTAAAAATACCGATGGACAATACTACCTCATTTATGGCGGATGGAAACATTGTAATATCGGTAAACTGAATGCTGATTTTACCGGCTTTGTTCCATTTGATGACGGAACTCTTTTCAAAGAGATCACACCGGATCAATATGTAGAGGGGCCTTTTATGTTTGTACGCAATCATAAATATTATTTCATGTGGTCTGAAGGTGGATGGACAGGCCCGGACTACAGCGTGGCTTATGCTGTCGGTGATTCTCCGTTTGGGCCATTTAAAAGAGTCGGCAAAATTTTACAACAGGACCCGAAAGTAGCTACCGGCGCCGGTCATCATTCTGTTATTAATATGCCTGGAACCGACGATTGGTATATTGTTTATCACCGGCGTCCTTTAACGGAAACGGATGGGAATCACCGGGAAGTTTGTATTGACAGAATGTATTTCGACAAAGATGGGAATATTTTACCGGTGAACATTACAAAAGAAGGGGTAGATAAAAGAGTGCTTAAAAAGTAGCGGATCGTTTTGCAGGAAATAAAAATACGTTTATTTCTTTCTTTGCTGCTCCATGTAGTTGGCGTTTGCCACTTTGGAAAAGGTTTGCAAATTCAGCTCTTAGCAGTAGGATCTTCGCTTACTCCCACCCTTAAACAATTTTCTCCGACTTTTGCATCAATAACAAATGAAGGATAATGTCTAAAGCGATATATGTAACTTCCTCAGAATCGAATAGCGGCAAGTCGGTTGTTACCCTCGGTTTAATGAACCTCTTATTAGGAAAGATCAGTAAAATTGCTTACTTCCGGCCCGTTATCAGGGAAAACGACGTGCATCGGCAGGATACCTACATTCAAACAATGCTCACTCATTTTGGAATAGATACTCCTTATAATGACTGCTTTGCTTTTACTTACAATGAATTTCTCCGGTACCGCAGCGAAAACAATAATTCTTTTTTAATCGATACCATCATCAATAAATATAAAAAGCTGGAAGACGCCTATGACTTTGTGCTGGTTGACGGGATGGATTTTGAAGGAGAAGGCGCTTCTTTCGAATTTTCTTCAAACGTAGAAATTGCGAAAAATCTTTCCATTCCGATGATTTTGGTTTCGAAAGCTGAAGGATATACGCCAGACGAAATCACGCGGAATATACTGGCCACGTTACAGTTTTTGCGCAACCATGATGTACCCTTGCTGGCTGTTATTGCCAATAAAACCAATCCTGCAGATGTAGCAGAATTGCATGTCATGTTCAGCCGCCGTTTACCGAAACACCTTTTGAGTTCTGTCATTCCGGTAATAAATGAATTGCGAAGCCCTACCATGAAAGAAATTGCAGAGGCAATAAATGGCAAATTATTATTTGGTCAAAATTATCTTTCCAACCAGGTTGATCATTTTATTGTAGGCGCGATGCAGTTGAGTAATTGCCTCACTCATTTGGAAGAAAATACACTCATCGTTACTCCCGGGGACAGGGGCGATATTATCGTTGCAATGATCCAGGCAAATCTTTCTAAAAATTATCCAAAAGTGGCAGGCATCATACTCTCCGGAGGCCTTGCTCCTGAGGAGCCGATTGTAAAATTGGTAGAAGGATTGGAGACAGTGGTTCCAATTGCACAGGTACAAACCGGCACTTTCGAAACCGTCAACAATGTTGCTTCTGTAAAATCAAGAATCTATGCAGACAATCACTTTAAAATAGATCTCGCCATTAATACTTTTGAAAAGAATATGGACACAGCTACATTAATGGACAAGATCGTTACTTCAAAACCTGAAGGCCTTACGCCTCACATGTTCCAATATCAATTGGTAAAAAGAGCCAAACTGGATAAAAAACATATTGTATTGCCCGAGGGCAGCGACGACAGAATACTCGAAGCGGCAGCGAAACTTCTAAAACAGGAAGTAGTAAAATTAACCATCCTCGGGAAGAAAGAAGACATTGAAGCATCTCTCAAGCGGCTGAACCTGGAACTGGATAAGAAAAATGCACAGATCATTAATCCGGCGGATTCTGCACTGCTACCCGGCTACATTTCTACTTTTTATGAATTAAGAAAAGGGAAAAATGTAAATATGGATATGGCAACCGACTTCATGAAAGACGGCGCTTATTTTGGCACCATGATGGTTTATAAAGGAGACGCGGATGGCATGGTTTCAGGTTCTATCAATACTACACAACACACCATCCGGCCGGCGCTACAATTTATAAAAACAAAGCCAGGCGTTTCTATTGTATCCTCCGTCTTTTTTATGTGCCTTCCTGACCGGGTGATCGTGTTTGGAGATTGTGCTGTAGTTCCAAAACCCACTTCAGAAGAGCTGGCAGAAATTGCGATCTCTTCGGCAGAAAGCAGCAGGATGTTTGGTATTGATCCTAAAATTGCGATGCTTTCTTATTCTTCCGGCAGCTCGGGGCAAGGGGAAGAAGTAGAAAAAGTACGCCGCGCTACCGAACTGGTAAAATCACGTCGCCCTGATCTTGCTGTCGAAGGGCCAATCCAATATGATGCTGCAGTTGACCGTGCGGTTGGATTGCAAAAATTACCTCAATCAAAAGTGGCGGGCCAGGCTACGGTTTTGATTTTTCCGGATTTAAATACCGGCAATAACACATATAAAGCCGTTCAGCGTGAAACCGGGGCATTGGCGATTGGGCCGATGCTCCAGGGTTTGAACAAACCGGTAAATGATCTTAGCCGTGGCTGTACGGTAGACGATATTTTTAATACGGTAGTGATTACGGCGATACAAGCCCAGCAATCTTAATTTTGATAGTGTAAAAGTTTAGCATGAATATTTTTGTGATCAACTCCGGAAGCAGTTCTATAAAATACCAGCTTATTGAAATGCCTTCTAAAAGAGTGGCTTGTAGCGGCATTGTAGAAAGGATCGGCAAGGAAGATGCACGCATTATTTACAAAACCGGCAAAAAAGGCAAGGAACAAATTACTTCAAAAGTAACGAAAGTTGCCAAACACGCTGAAGGGCTGCAGCAAGTAGTTTCTTTATTAACGGATAAAAATACCGGCGTCATCAACGATCCTTCAGAGATTCATGTTGTTGGCCACAGAGTGGTGCATGGAGGAGAAACTTTTTCCCAAACAACCATTATCACGACCGAAGTAAAAGAAAAAATCAAACAATTGTTTGCACTGGCACCTTTACACAATCCTGCAAATTATACAGGCATTGAGGTGGCAAAAAAACTTTTTCCAAAAGCTGTTCAGATTGCAGTATTTGATACGGCTTTTCATCAAACCATTCCGCCGGTTGCCTTTCGTTATGCGATTCCTAATAAATTTTATTATGATTCTGGAATCAGGGTTTACGGCTTTCACGGTACGAGCCACAAGTATGTAAGCAACAAAGCGATTGATTATCTAAAAATAGAAAACAGCAAAATCATCACCATTCATCTTGGCAATGGCTGCAGCATGACAGCGGTGCAAAACGGAAAATCGATAGATACCAGTATGGGATTCGGACCGATGAATGGATTGATCATGGGCACACGGGCGGGAGACATAGATCAATCGGTTATCTTTTATTTGGTAAATGATTTAGGATACGAAGTAGAAAAAGTAAAAGATCTCCTGAATTATAAAAGCGGAATGATAGGACTCACTGGACACAATGATATGCGCGATATTCATCGTCAAATCGAAAATGGAGATGAGCAGGCATTGCTTGCTTTCCGGATGTATGCTTATCGCATCCGTAAATATATCGGTTCTTATGCAGCGGCATTGAACGGCCTTGACGCGATTGTTTTTACCGGCGGCGTAGGTGAAAATGATTACCGGATGCGCGAATTGTGTTGTTCCAATATGGATTATCTTGGAATTAAATTCGATGCAGAAAAAAATAAAACTGCGTCAGGTGACATCCGTGAAATAAATGATCTTTCTTCTGCTGTAAACATTTTAGTAATTGCTACCGATGAAGAATTAGAAATTGCAATGCAGTGTTATCAGTTGCTGAAAAGACATTGAAGGTTGAGGGTTGAACGTTTGAATGTGCTTTAGAACATTTCTATAATCATCAGCAAAAGAACAAATACCTGTGTTTTCATTTCTGTTTTAAGGTTTTGCAATCACTTACCATTAATTTTTTTTGCTTAAAATCCTTTATCTAATTTCAGCTCACCAGTTGTCGTTTCTAAACCCATTCCGGCTTTTACATACTACTAATATTTGACCTTTGCAAAGCAAATATAACCTCTGAAAACACACGGGAAAATCGTTTCCGAAGAACTCACCTGCTTTCCATGAATCTCCAACTGGTAGTTAAGATCGAGGTTACTGAGGGGCGTTTTGTTTGAAAGATCCCCGTCGCTGCTAAGTGTCTGCTCCTTCATAATTTCGGTTTGCCTTTCAATCTCGTTAAACAGGAAATGTAAGCTGTTCCCGGTATTTATTACAGCAAATGAGGGAAAACGTCCGGTCTGCGATTTTATGATCTCGTTACTCCATTTAAGATGAGCCTTATTATCAAAGTATAATATGACAACATTTTTGTAAAAACTACTTGACAAAAATCTAATACTCGAAAATACGTATTGGGCAGATGAAAAAATAAAGTTTTCAGGCCATGGGAAGAGATAATGTCCCTGTATCCCAAGGTCTTCTGCGGCTACTATAAATCCGCCATCTTTTGTTAGAATAACATTTCTCAAATAAAAATAATTCAAGGTCGAAACACCTGCAAATGAAAAAAAGTTCTTTGCCAACAGCGAATCTCCTCTTTTGCTCCAAATTGCAGTATATGGGCCTTCTTTGTCACCGTTTCTTTTCTTATAATACAACGAATTGATGAGGTAATTTTTATTCAGGTTATCGATCTTCAAATCTACACCGTCCAGTAAATTGCCGGATAAGTCCAGTGTGTGAATATTGAAATTGTCCTCGGTCGGGCCTTTCGTAACCAGTACTAAATGTTCAAAAAGATCAGTCGTCTCTAACTTAGTTCCTTTCGCAAACACAAAATTTCCGTCGTTATCAACCAGGAAATCGCTGAAAAGATCTTTTTCCGTCTCAAAAAAACTTTCTGTGTCCGATTTATGTATTAAGTGAAGGCTTTCGTTAAAAAGCAGTGTAGTAAAATGGAATAGGCCGCTTCCGGTGTAAAAATCTCCCTTGTCAATTTTATATACCATGATTTTGGACCGGTCTTCACTGCTGCTAACGTGATAAAGTTTAAGATCAGCAAGAAATTTGATGTGTGATGTATCAAGCTGAATAGGTTCATGTATAATTTTTCCATTCCCGTCTATCGCAGCCGCCATACAGTAAAAAACATTTCTCTTTTGAAATTGGTATATTAAATCAACCCGGTCAAAACAATTTACAAATTCGACACTAATAACATTTGAAGGTATAAACTTAAGGTTAATATCTTCTTTCAATTTCATCTTGTTATCATAAATGCTTATTAAATGTTTATAACGAATGTGCTTATAAATTAAAACATTGTCGTTTAATTTCCCTATAATATCATACCGACCGCCAAAAAGAAGGTCATCGTGACGAGGTTTGCTATAAGCGATCTCCTGAGCAGTTAATGATAAAAATGATATACTCAGAATTAGAAAAATGATAAAACTCTTCATGCTGATTGAAAGGAGGATTAAAAATTTAAAACATAAGCGTTATTTGTTCATCTGTTACACACGGTCCTCCAAAAATAGCAAATAGGTGATAAATAATGCTTTTGTCAAAATTTAATCGGCTTGCGGATAAGCTATGCTAAATAAAAGCCATTGAAGAAACACATGCAGGCCGAAATAGTAATTGAACCCTTTCAACCGGATGCCTCTGGCTATGCACAAATTTGGTCAACAAAAGAATAAATAACCGTAATTCTCATTTTCTGCATTGAGAAGTTTTTGCATTTACTACAAATAATTTTATTCTGTTAAAAATTCTTTAACTAATTTTAGCTCATCAATTGAGGCGGTTTCCCATATTCATAAAATTATTTGCAGTAAATTCTTATGATATCAAAAAAAACAACAGCCATTTTCTTTTTACTATTCCTGTTTACTGTATTTTTTTCTCTTTCATCTTCAGCTCAAAATACCCAGATAAAAGGCTTTGCGGATGTTCTTACTTCCTATCAAAACGGAAAAGCTTCTTTCGGCTTTGATGAACAGGATCTTTTTATCACTTCTGAACTTACAGATCGCATCTCTTTCCTGGGAGAAAGTGTATTTAAATATACGCCCTCCTCTCCTACCGATTTTTCTGTAAGCATTGAACGGCTCATCATTAAATACAATTTTCAGGGCAATAACAACCTGATTCTTGGAAAGATCCATTCACCCATAAATTATTGGAATAACACGTATCATCACGGCAGGGTTTTTTATCCAACAATTGGACGGCCATTACTTTTTGCTGCAGAAATAATCCCGCTTCATACAACCGGCATCAGTTTGCAGGGGCATGATTTTGGAAAGCTGAGATTTGGATATGATGTAGTGATTGGTAACGGGCTTGGTTCAGCGCCGGTTCAGGATAACGACAAGCGAAAATCAGTTACAGTAGCGGCTCACATTAAACCAGTCGATAACCTTTATCTTGGTGTGTCCTGGTATAATGATGCCGTTTCGAAAGGCGCTACCGTAATGGGCAAAGTAATTGGCTGGAAAGTAAATCAGAACCTTTTTACGGGTTCAGTTGCCTATTTTGGAAATAAATTTGAACTGCTTACTGAAGGTACACTCGGCATTGATAAAACGGATACTACCGGTTCTAAAAATACACTGGCAGCGTATCTTTACACAGGATATAAGGTTACTGAAAAATTAATACCGTACATCCGGCTGGATGATCTCCAATATCAAAATGGAGAAATTTATTTTACCAAAAACAATACAACTTCTGTTATTGCCGGGTTGCGTTACCAGATCAATTACCTGGCTGTTGTAAAATTAGAATTTCAACATCAGCATGCCGAAGTCGAAGGAAATACCAATAGTATCACCGCACAATTTGCAGTAGGATTTTAATTATGAAAATGAAAAGAATCAAACGATACCAACGTTTCATCTTTACAAAATTCTTTTTTGTAACCATTGTTCTTTTTTCTGCCTTCCCCGGTTCATCACAAACTTCATCACTAACTGTGATCAGCAATCAAAAAGGCGCTCCTGCTACTTTAAATTTTTCAGAGTTGAAATCCATTTTCATGGGCGAACAACAACGCTGGCGCAGTGGCACCAAGATTACCATTGCATTGATGAAAACAAATACCGCTGCAGGAAAAAATACTTCTGAAACACTTTATGGGATGAGCGGAGATGAATTGAATAAATTCTGGCTGGCATTAGTATTCCAGGGAAAAGCCTCGGCCCCTAATTTTTTTAATTCGGCAAGTGAATTAGAAAATTTTGTTGCTCAAAACCCGGGCGCGATCGGTATTGTGGACCAGGTAGCGGCGAATGATGAAATTAAAACTGTGCAGGTGGAAGGGAAAAAATTATAGATTAATATGCCAATGCGCCAATGCGCTGATATGCTGATGAATTGCCGATAATAATTCAATAATTCCTGCGAAAATCAAAACAAAAATGTTCATCACCCTTAAAACAAAGATCTGGCTCACGGTTCTCAGTATTGTTTTAATGTTTACTTTTTTTACGCTTTATTATTTCCCTGCCCAACAAAGAAAGCTGTTAATAAAAAACTACAGTGATGAAGTGCAAAACCTTGCAAATACTGTTGCTTTAGGAGTGAGGATTGCGATAACCGAACAAAACTTCCAGGGCGTACAAACGGCGATGGAATTTGTAAAAGACGATCCGAGGTTGAAGTTTGTGAGCATGCTGGAAAATGATACCACCTGGAATAACGATCATACAAATTATAAAGTCAACTCTACTGTCTTTAA
>Ga0207652_10002683_pt1 | contig 14930 bp, 16 predicted proteins | sample KBSC63BmetaG_FD_184334 | JGI IMG/M metagenome (GOLD analysis project Ga0207652, IMG submission 184334) | Corn rhizosphere microbial communities from Kellogg Biological Station, Michigan, USA - KBS C6-3B metaG (SPAdes) (version 2) | ecosystem: Host-associated > Plants > Roots > Rhizosphere ... | reverse complement strand
CAATAGTTCTGGCAGTAAAAGAGGTTACTATCAAGAGAAGGATCTTGTAGATCTTAGGCATCAAATAAAATTTATTAGGGCGGCAAGTTAATTTCAATTATTAAAAGTTTTTGTTAAATCAGTAGGGACAGGGTTTACCCGCAATGCGCCCGTAAATTAAGGTTTGCTGAGGAAAATTAAGTGAACAGATTTGGGCAACTGAAAAGGTTCATTTTGGCAACCGGAAAATACGAGGTTGACATGCGGAAATCGTAAATATTGCCGCTACAATTGTTCGCTGGTTTTTCCAAATCTTCTTTCTCGCTTTTGATAATCGAGAAGCGCTTCATACAAATTTTCTTTTCTGAAATCCGGCCAAAGTGTTTCTGTAAAATATAATTCAGAATAAGCAAGTTGGTATAATAAGAAATTACTGATGCGGTATTCGCCACTGGTTCTGATCATGAGCTCCGGATCAGGAAAATCAGCGGTACACAAATGTTGTTTAAAAATTTCATCTGTTATTTCTTCGGGTTGTATTTTTCCGTTTTTAATTTCTTTTCCAATATTTTTAACAGCATTTACGATTTCCCAGCGGCTGCTGTAGCTAAGTGCCATGATAAGATTGAGACCGGTATTGGTTTTTGTTTCTTCACACGCTTCGTTTAATTCATTGTGTGCATTTGGTGGAAGCATATCCACATTTCCGATAACGTGCAGCCTTATATTATTTTTATTAAGCGTGGAAACTTCCGTGCGAATTGTTTTTACCAATAATTCCATAAGCCCGGTTACTTCATCTTTTGGCCGGTCCCAGTTTTCGGTGCTAAAAGCATAAAGGGTAAGATATCCTATTTGCAGTTCCGCACAGCCTTCTACTATATTTCTTACGCTTTCCACACCGTTGTAATGTCCAAACAGCCGGTCTTTGCCTTTTTCTTTTGCCCAGCGGCCGTTACCATCCATAATAATAGCAACGTGCCGTGGAAGTTTGTCGGCGATCAATTTTTCTTTTAAACTCATGTAATTTTATAAAAAGGAGGCAAGGCATACAGTAGCCCGACTGAAAACAAAAGTAAGAAATACTTTATTAAAGAGTAAAGATAAAGGAGGTAAGATTAAAGAATGAGTACTGAAGACAAACAATGAAAGGCAAAGCGAATTCTATTTTCCTTCTAAAACCAGCTGCTTCTACGGCTTAGCTGTGGGGCAATGATAAGATGTAATATTAAATGATATGCCGAATTCTGCGATTGCATATTGATCTTTTTGCTTACTGAAACCGCGCTGACGTCCTTCAATACCAATAGGAGCGCCCACTTCAAAAGAACGGTCCTGCATGATCGCGGCCAGAGATTTCCCGCCGGCAGAGGAAGGAAATTTATCAATTCCAATATAAGTTTTACTTACATCATCAATATAATCTGTGGTGGTAAAACGATAGCCTACTTCAAAGGAAAGGTTTATTTTATCGGTAATAGCATATTTTACACCCATGCCAATTGGAAAACAAACCGCCATACTTCCATACTCCTTACGGCCTTTGTAAAAACCTTCTCCTTCTGTATTTAAAGGCCGCAGATATACTTTTTGATTTTTATAATAAGCATAAGGATTGTAGTTGAAAATTCCGATACCCAATGAAGCGTAAGGAGTAAATGCATGAGCAGGATCCGTAGGAATAAATTTAAAAAAATTAAAATCACCCTGAAGAGCAATTTCAAAAATATTGGTATTAAAACTTAAATTCCGCCTCCGCTGGAATGCATTATTACTATAAATATCGCTGTAACCCAACTTAGCAAAATGTCCTGAAAGCCGTACCGACGTATAATTTCCAAATTGTTTTCTGACAAAAGCGCCTAAATCCATTTTGGGTCGGTTAATCCTGCCGCGGTTGTTCAAATCCCCAAAATAATGTGCCAGTCCTGCGGTTATTCCAAATTCGCCATCCTGTACATATTCATTCATTTGTGCACGGCCAACCATTGCAAAGGCAAGCATCAACCCGATAAAAATCAATTTTTTCATAACTCCGGATAAGATAACGAATGATAAAAGTACGAATAACGGATAATTAAATTAGCAAGAAAGGTTAAAAAAAACTCAATTCCTTTTATCAAGCCCCCATGAAAGCTTACTGCGCAGCGTTTGAAGAAAATTCTTTTCGCTGAGCCTTACCAGGTTAATATTAAAAACTTCTTTGCGGATTGCGAGCAGAACTTCTTTAGACGCAATCTCGCGCCGACTATCGAGCGTGCATAAAAATCCGTCCGTACGCCCTTCGACTTCAAACGAAATAATAGAATCGTCCGGGATCACCAAGGGCCGGATATTTAAATTATGCGGAGAAACAGGCGTTATCACAAAACTCGCAGAATCAGGAAAAACAACCGGGCCATTACAACTTAATGAATAGCCGGTAGAACCAGTCGGAGTTGCCACTATTAATCCATCGGCCCAATAAGTATTTAAAAATTCACCATTGAGATAGGTATGGATTTTTACCATGGGCGAAGTGTCTTTTTTGTGAATCGTAAATTCATTTAAAGCAAAATTTAAACCTTTAAACAAAGGCATATTTGCATCCAGATGCACCAGAGACCTTTTATCAATCATAAAAGTGCGTTTTACCAAAGCTTCCAGCGCTGAATGAATTTCGTCTCTGCCGATGCTTGCCAGAAAACCAAGGCGGCCATAATTGATTCCCAGGATCGGAATCCCTTTATTTCCAACAAAAGTCACCGCATCCAGCAATGTTCCATCGCCACCAAGACTGATCATAAAATCGATTTCATCTAAATCTGCGGCGCAGTTGAAGGTGGAAAATTTATGGGTAATATTAATAGAAGAATAAAACAGGTTAAAAAAATCCTGGTAAATCACCGGCTCAATATTATACTGAGAAAATTCAGTTAGCAATACTTTCAACCCTTCTAATTGTTCCGATTCCAATCCGCGGCTATAGATGGCTATGCGCATAATTCTTTGGTTGAATTTTAGGTCTATGAGATCACAGATATGTAAAAATAAATGCTTTTGGCTAAAGCAGCTATAATAATTACTTTGAAAATGAACGCCGCAAAATAAGAATCAGTATTATTTCTTGTTTTACTGAAAAGAAAATCAGCGCTAAAAGCATAAACTGAATATGCTAAACCGCCAGGTAATTCATTAAATTATGATAGTTGGTGCTGATTTCATTTTCAAATAATTCTTCGCCGGAATAATAAGAAACCGAGTATTCATATCTTTCAAATGTTGCAATAATGGTAGAAATTTCTTTCTTGTTTATTTGCAATGTTACTTCTAATAAATCTGAAACCGTGAGCGGAGATACATTCAGGTGCACAATAATTGCTCCATCGCTTTCCACGATGCTGTTGATTTCTGAGATGGCAAAGCGGATACGTTCTATTTGCAACACAACCAATGCTCCAAATTCTGAAGAACCACATAAATTGCCAAGGGCTGTAACCAGGGCTCCTGACGAAATCGTACCCAGTAATTCATTGTTATCGCTAATCACCGGAACCAAATTGGTTTGGTACAAATTATAAATTGTAGAAGCTTTTAAAAAATGAAATCCGGCATTTACAGCTGCCGGAATTAAGTTTGTTTGAAAAACTTCGAGTGTCGCATTTGGATTTCCTTCCTCAAACAAATCTTCATCGGCGATCAGGCCTAAAAATTTTTCATCTGAAACAACAGGTAAATGGCTTGTTTTGAAATCACTCATTAATTGCAAAGCAGTAGCGACTGTATCCTGTAAATGTAATGACGGAAATATATTATCAGCAATTTGTAAGGTTGTCATGATATTTAATTATTTATTGTACTGCAAAAAATTATCTACCAAAATAGACAACTAAAATTAAATAATCGTTGCAGCAGGTATTTTTAATTTTGATAAAAATGCAGCAAGAATGTGATTAAATTCCTCGGGAACTTCCATCATAGGCGCGTGACCGCATTTGTCTATAAAATGCAGTTCGCTGTTTGGAATCAGTTTATTAAATTCTTTTGCCACAAAAGGCGGAGTGATTGTATCATTATTGCCCCAGATAAGGCATGTCGGTTGTTTTATTTGGTTTAGTTCATCGCCCAGGTTATTTCTTATGGCAGATTTGGCAAGTGAAATAATTTTGATCACCTTCAACCGGTTGTTTGTAATTTCAAAACATTCATCTACCAGTTCATCGGATGCCATTGCCGGATCATAAAAAGTAAGCTGTGTTTTTTTGCGGATGTATTCTTTATCGCCGCGTTTCGGATAACTGTCGCCCATCCCGTTTTCAAATAAACCTGAACTTCCGGTTAGTATCAACGATTTCACTCTTTCCGGGTTTTTTAAAACATAAACAAGTGCCACGTGGCCGCCGAGAGAATTGCCGAGTAAATGAATTTGCTCATAGCCACGCACTTCAATAAATTTCTTTACAAATTTCTGCAATCCGCCAACGGTGGTGTGCAAAAGATCGAGGTCGAAAAGTGGCAGTACCGGAACAATTACTTTATTTGTTTTTCTGAAATATTCCACCAGGTGCGAGAAATTACTGAGCGCCCCAAACAGCCCGTGAAGCAACAGCAGCGGTTCTCCTTCTCCTTCTTCTATAAATTTGAATTTCCCTTCTTGTCTTAATTGATATTCCATGTGCATGTAACTTCAGCAATTTTTTTGCCGTTAATTATTGCTAAAATAAATGTTTCTAATGAAAAAATCTTCTAAATAAAATTAGTAAAAAATTTTAGGTCGTGATTTTATGTCCTAAAGTTTCAAAAAAAAATTCAAGCTGGGAAAATAAATCTTTAAAAACCGGGATAATTCTTCCAAGATTATTGATCACTTTCGGCCCCCAGGGAGCCACATAATCATGCACAGAAGATGCGGCAACAGTATCCGCTTTTATGAGAAATGTTTTTTCTGCAAAAAATAAAATAACACTAAAAATAATGGTATAAATACACATGTAAAGCAAAATGCCGGCGAATTTATCTATCCATCCAAGCATGACCATGCTGACAGCCTTTTTCAAAATTCGTGCACCGATATTTACCAATAACACCACGACAATAAAGACCAAAGCAAATGAAATTACGGGCAGCCATTTTCCGGTAACCATCGATGAAGCTTGCAGATGATGAGCAACAATTACAGAAAGTTTTAAAGCCGCTGCAAGGCCGATTATGAACGCAATAAATGAAAAAATACCGACAATAAATCCTTTGGTAAATCCTTTATAAACAGCAACGATCATTACGATAAAAAAGGCAACATCTATAAGCATTTGCTTGAATTGAATTTTGAACTTTCAACGTCGCACATTGAATTATTTATTCAAAATGTCTTTCACAATCCCTGCAATTGTTTTTCCTTCTGCTTTTCCCGCAAGTTGTTTATTTGCCGCACCCATTACTTTGCCCATATCAGCAGGAGAAGAAGCGCCCGTTTCATCGATTATTTTTTGAATGATCGTTCTTAATTCTGCTTCATCTAGTTGTTTTGGCAAAAACTTCTCAATCACTGAAATTTCTTCGCTTTCTTTTTCGGCAAGGTCTTCCCGGTTTTGCTTTTCGTAAATTTCCAAAGAATCCTTTCTTTGTTTTACGAGTTTTTGCAACAGTTTTACTTCGTCTTCTTCTTTTATTTCTCCTCCTGCACCTTCAGCAGTTTTTGCAAGAATAATCGCAGATTTAATCGCCCTAAGAGAGCGCAAAGATTTTTCATCTTTTGCCAGCATGGCGGTTTTCAATTCGGCCATTACTTTTTGTTCTAATGACATATCGTTGTTTATAATTGTTAAATAATATCATTGTTGAATCTGCTGGTTACCTCAATAATTGAATGGCTCAATTAATTTCAAAATTTACTGACAGTAAAAGAAGTAATAATAGCCTTTCCGATTTCAAATTTCAGCCTGCTTGTTCTTTTTCTATAAATTTTTGATGAAATTCCTTTGCAAATTTTTTTATTTCTGCTGCCAGATCGGATCTCCGGGTTGCTCTTTCAAAAGTATCCGCCATTGTTACAAATACCTGGTAATAACAATCAGCCATTTCATCGGTCATCATATCTTTTGTCCAAAGATCAATGCGCAGCGCTGTTTTTTCTGCTCCATCCCAAAATGCCAGCAACATCGCTTTTGCTTTTTGAATAGAATCGGCACTACTTCCTGATGCGGTCCAGTTTATTTGTTGAGGAACTTTATCAGCATCCAACTGTACGTTTATGTTTATATTTGATTCTGTCATAACTGGTTGCAAATTTAATGTTATACCGTTGAATTAATCCGTCCTTTTATTGATTACGCATTTGATCCACATGAATTTTCTTGGACTTTTCATATGTAACGCAATGACGCAATTATGTTATTATATTTTCTTTAGTTCTATTTAACCTTTCTTTAACCATGTAACAAATACATTTGCCAACTTAATGAAATTTATGAAGAAAATTGTTTTTGTAGTTACCTGTTGTTTGTTTTTTTCAATGGCTTTTGCTCAGGAAAAGCAAGACGACGCTACAAAATCGAACAAGATTGATTTTACCAATCGTTCGGGCGATCATTTGATGTTACAGCTTTCATCTGATCACTGGTCTGGAATGCCTGATAGTATCAGCAGTCATCAGCGTGGACTTTCAAGAGGTTTTAGCGCTTATTTTATGCTAAATAAACCTTTTAAGAATTCTCCGAAATACAGTCTTGCAATTGGCGCCGGCATTAGTACCAGCAATATTTTTTTTAAAAATATGAACGTTGATCTGAAAGCCGGATCCACCGCTTTACCTTTTACTCCTTTAGACTCTACTGATCATTTTAAAAAATATAAACTGGCCACCAGCTACCTTGAAGTTCCGTTAGAGTTTAGATTTACTTCTGATCCGAAAAATCCCAATAAAAGTTTGAAAGCTGCGTTGGGTGTGAAGATCGGGACACTTGTAAATGCTCATACAAAAGGTAAAAATCTGGAAAATAAAGAAAATCAACTGTTGAACTCTTATACGGATAAAATAAACAGTAAACGTTTTATCAATGGTACGCGTTTTATGGCTACCGCAAGAGTTGGTTATGGTATTTTCTCTCTTTTTGGCACTTACCAGCTGAATAAAGTTTTGAAGGATGGCGCCGGCCCTGATATGAAATTGTACCAAATAGGAATTACGCTGAGTGGGTTATAAAAATATTTAGAATTAAAAATTAAAAAACCTTTGTAAAAAATACAAAGGTTTTTTTATTTTTAATGAAGCTGTAGGGGAAGGGCTCGAACCTTCACGAGGCAGTTAGCCGTAGCACAAAGTTCAGTGGTCGACCCTGGTCATCCCGGCTTTCACCGGAACGGCTCTATGCTATGTTTATCCTGTTATCCTCACCCCCGAGACAAGAGGGCATGTCTGCCAAAAATTTCATCACCCCACAATGTTTGAGAACTAATCTGATGCAAATCTAAGAATAAGAACAGAAACAGAAAAGTATTTTAAAGAAAGTTAACAAAATATAGAAAGCATTCAAAAATTTCATTACTTTCGTTGAAATCATCTAAAACAAAATTGATTATGGCAGCAAAGTTTAATATTGACAAACTGGATTTAAAGATTATCCAGGAAATGATGGAAAACGCTGAAACGCCGTATGCCGAATTGGGCAAAAAACTTTTTGTAAGTGGCGGTACAATTCATGTCCGAATAAAAAAACTGGAAGAACTCGGAATAGTTAAAGGTAAAAAATTAAAAGTAAATCTGGGCCTTCTTGGTTATGATATTACTGCCTTTGTTGGAATTTTTTTGGAAAAGAGTTCGCTTTATGATGTAGTGGCAAAAGAACTGGAAAAAATTCCTGAGATAATCCGCCTCAATTATACCACAGGAAATTATAGCATGTACATAGAAGTAGTTGCCAAGGATATTAACCAACTGAGGCGTGTACTGCATGATGAATTGCAAAAAATAAAAGGCATCGAGCGGACAGAAACATTGATTTCACTTGCTGAAAGTTTTAACCGGAGTGTAAGTGTTAGTAAAGAAGAGTAGCCAGCTGTAGAAATGGGCTACAGCGAAAAAACAAATAATAGGAATTTCTATTTACTTCCGATCAAGAATCAAGGCTGCATTCTAAACTTTCATAACGAATTCTCAGATATTTAAAGCTTTTTACCTTACTTTTTCAAATAGGTAAATTTGGGGAACGCATTTCATTTATTTTCTCAAAAGATAGTTCCACAATAAAGCAACAAATACCACTGATTATTATTTCTATTTTCTTTTTACTATAAAAGTATCAAAGCATCACTGATTACTTTTTTAACTCATTTTTCCGTTCTCCGAAAATAATTATCCCTTAAAAACCCTCTATATTTTTTAATTTTGCAGATTCAATTTTAAAGATGGAAACAAAAGAAGAAGTTTTGCCGGAAGTGGTGATCAAGTTTGCCGGCGACAGTGGCGATGGAATGCAATTAACCGGCTCACAATTCACTAACAATACCGCTTTACTCGGAATTGACCTTTCTACTTTTCCAGATTTTCCAGCGGAAATACGCGCTCCGCAGGGAACCATTCCCGGCGTAAGCGGATTTCAACTACGATTTTCCAGCGACCGGATTTTTACTCCGGGCGATAAGTGTGATGTACTGGTGGCCATGAACGCTGCGGCTTTAAAAACCAATTTAAAAGCATTAAAAAAGAATGGAAAAATAATAGCCAACATCGAAGGTTTTGATACGAAAAATTTGCGGTTGGCGAATTATACTGACGGAATAAATCCGTTGGAAAACGGAAGCCTCGAAGGATATGAGGTAATAAAGATAGATGTTACCAAACTTACAAGAGAAACCTTAAAAGATTTTTCACTTGGGACAAAAGAAAAGGATCGGGCAAAAAACATGTTTGTACTCGGTTTTTTATACTGGATGTACAACCGTAAGTTGGATAACACCGTTAATTTTTTAAAAGAAAAGTTTGCAAAAACTCCGGATATTCTTGAAAGTAATCTGAAAGTATTGCAAGCGGGTTATAATTATGGCGATACAACAGAAACTTTTACCACAAGGTATTCTGTAAAAAAAGCAAAGATGCCGCCGGGAAACTATCGTAATATTACCGGCAACCAGGCCTTGGCTTTTGGATTAATTGCAGCTGCTCAAAAAAGCGGTTTGCAACTATTTTTAGGATCTTATCCAATTACGCCGGCCAGTGATATTTTACATGAATTGAGCCGACATAAAAATTTTGGAATAAAAACTTTCCAGGCAGAGGATGAAATAGCAGCGATTAGTTCTGCCATTGGCGCTTCTTATGGAGGAAGTCTTGGGGTGACTACCACGAGTGGACCGGGAATGGCATTAAAATCTGAAGCAATGGGGCTTGCAGTAATGCTTGAAATCCCTTTATTGATTTGTGATATTCAACGTGGTGGTCCTTCTACAGGATTGCCAACAAAGACTGAGCAAAGTGATTTATTGCAGGCGTATTATGGAAGAAACGGCGAAAGCCCGATGCCGGTAATTGCTGCCTCTACCCCAAGCGATTGTTTTTATGCAGTTTATGAAGCGGTGAGAATCGCCATACAGCATATGACTCCGGTAATTTTTCTAAGTGATGGATATATTGCGAATGGCTCTGAGCCGTGGAAATATCCGGAAAGCAAAGATCTTCCGGCTATTGAAGTGAATTTTAAGAAAGAACTGGATAAAGACGAAGAAACGTTCCAGCCTTATTTCCGGGATGTAAAATTAGTACGCGCATGGGCTGTTCCCGGATTTGCGGGTCTCGAACACCGTGTCGGCGGGCTTGAAAAACAAAACATTACCGGAAATGTAAGTTACGATCCCGAAAACCATCAGTTGATGGTTAAGATTCGCCAGCAAAAAATAGACAATATAGCCGCTTACATCCCCCAACAGAAAATAGACAATGGCCTTGAAAAAGGAAAAGTTCTGGTGATCGGTTGGGGAAGTACGTATGGAGCAATAAAAAGTGCAGTAGCAGAACTCACTGCCGAAGGGCATGCGGTTTCACATGTTCATCTGCGCTATGTCCGTCCTTTTCCTGCAAATCTTGGCGAGATCATTAAGAACTTTGAAAAAGTGATCATTCCGGAATTAAATAACGGACAACTCGTAAAAATTGTGCGCGATAAATATCTGGTGGATGCAAAAGGATTTAATAAAATTATGGGTATCCCTTTTACTAAAACTGAATTGGTGGCAGAGATAAAGAAAATGCTTTAAGAAACTTCTGATTGTTCGGAAGGTTTTACAACTGTTTGGTAGTATTTGCAAACCGGCTTCAATCCACAAATACCACATTTTGGTTTTCTCGCTATGCAAATGTAGCGGCCATGCAATATGAGCCAGTGATGTGCAATATAGATCAGATCTTCAGGCAGGTTTTTTACCAACTGTTTTTCAGTTTCAAGAGGCGTTTTCGCTTTTACCAATCCTATGCGGTTCGCCACCCTAAAAACATGCGTATCAACCGCCATATTTGGCTGTTTACCTACCACAGAAGTGATCACATTGGCCGTTTTTCTTCCTACTCCCGGTAGTTTCATCAATTCTTCTACCGTCATTGGAATTTTTCCGTCAAAATTCTCCATCACCATTTTTGCCATTCCAATTAAATGATTGGTTTTGTTGTTTGGATAAGAAATACTTTTTATTAATGTCAAAAGCGTTTCATGATTTGCGTTGGCAAGAGATTCGATATCCGGATAACGGGCAAAAATTGCGGGAGTTGTTAAATTGACTCTTTTGTCTGTACACTGCGCTGAAAGTATTACGGCTACTAATAATTGATAAGGATTATCATAGATTAGCTCTGTTTTTGCATCCGGGCTGTTTAAAGCAAAATAATTTATTACAAATTGATATCTTTCTTTTTTGGTCATAAAAAATCCCGCCTTTGAGCGGGATAAAAATAAGTTTAAAATTTAGAAGTTTGTTATCAGGAAACAGGAACTTGCCTTTTTGATGCATATTCTAATACTTTGTTAACAGTTTCCTGTCGTGGGGAAAGACTGATTTCATTCAGGTTTTTTGCTGCGTTTACCAGCTTTTCATAAGCTTCGCGAAGATTCCAGTCTGTTTGCAATGCAGCCCGGATAATTGCCGCTTTTTGCTCGGAAGTCTCTTTGTACAAGTATCTTAGCAATTCTTCCGATGTGATTTTGATCATAAAAATGGGTGTGGCTTTAATAAATAATATCCTCTTAGCATTTAAAACGTATTTTCGCCAGAAATATTGTAACAATCCGCTTTATCTTATTGAAGATGAATCAAATGTAACAATGTACAAATCTTCATTATCTTTTTTCATCAGGTACTTTTCACGTGCATACTTCTCTAAAGTTTCCGGATTTGTTTTTAATAAATCCAATTCTTTTTGAGTATTGCTGATACGCAGTGACATGTTTTTTTCACTTTGCTCTAAATTATTCAACTCCCTGATTCTTCTGAATTGAAGCGGTACGTCATTTCTGTCAAAGAACATCATCCATACAGCAAAAAATATGCCTGTTATTAAATACTTATTGGTAAATATGTGACGAAAACGTTTCAAACTTCGAATTAACAATTTAGAATTTAGAATTACCAACCAATTAAGCTTCAGCTTTCAACTTTGAATCTTTACCTTTCGACCCTATGATTTCCCAAATTTAATTTTTCCTTTTGGAAAAACAGCGCTTTCACCCAACAATTCTTCAATCCGGATTAACTGATTGTATTTGGCAATGCGATCGGTACGACTTGCCGAGCCTGTTTTTATTTGTCCGCAATTCAATGCAACCGCAAGATCGGCGATGGTAGTATCTTCTGTTTCTCCGCTGCGATGGCTCATGATTGTATTGTAACCATTACGCTGAGCGAGCGAAACCGCGTTTACTGTTTCTGTTAAAGTGCCGATCTGGTTTACTTTTACCAGTAACGCATTTGCTACATGCTGTTCAATTCCCTTCTGTAATCTTTTTACGTTTGTGACGAATAAATCATCTCCCACCAACTGAATTCTCTTACCCAATCTTTCGGTCATCAGCTTCCACCCTTCCCAATCATCTTCCGCCATGCCATCTTCTATTGAAATGATCGGATATTCGTTAACCCATTTTTCCCAAAAATCAACCATTTTTTCGCGACTCAATTCTTTTCCATCAGATTTATTAAAATGATAAACCTGTTTTTCCGTGTTATACATTTCTGATACCGCCGGATCCATTGCGATTCCTACATCCATTCCGGCTTTATAACCTGCTTTTTCTATTGCTTTTAATACCGTTTCTATCGCTTCTTCATTACTCTGAATATTCGGAGCAAAGCCGCCTTCATCGCCCACATTGGTACTGTAACCGTTCTTCTTTAAAACTGATTTTAAAGAATGAAAAATTTCCACGCCCCAGCGCAAAGCTTCACTAAAAGAAGAAGCGCCGATTGGCATCACCATAAATTCCTGGAAATCTATTTTGTTGTCTGCGTGAGCGCCACCATTCAAAATGTTCATCATTGGAATGGGAAGAACTTTGGCATTGGTACCACCAATATACCTGTATAAAGGAAGATTTGCTTCGAGAGCCGCCGCTTTTGCAACAGCCATACTCACTGCGAGAATTGCATTCGCTCCAAGTTTACCCTTATTTTCAGTACCATCAATTTCAATCATCTTTTGATCAATTCCTGTTTGATCCGCAACATCCCATCCGATCAATTCATCAGCAATCGTTGTGTTCACATTATTTACTGCGTTTAAAACTCCTTTTCCGTCATATATCTTTTTGTCATTATCACGAAGTTCTACTGCTTCATGAACTCCCGTGCTGGCCCCTGAAGGAACTGCTGCCCGTCCCATATATTCATTTTCTGTGAGAACTTCTACTTCTACGGTAGGATTGCCGCGGCTGTCTAAAATCTGTCGTGCATGAATGTTTGCGATGTAACTCATTGTCGTTTTATATTTTTTTATTGATTTACGTAAAACCATTAGCGTGAAAAGAATCGAAATTTCGATTTGGCACAAATGTAAATAAAAAGGATGCAAACCAACGTAGCATTGCCGAATAAATGATTTGAATAATTGAAATTATCCGCAAGGGTTTTGTTTTACGGGAGAATCAGGATCTGAAAACGCAAATCATCATTATTTCTCCTTTTACTGTTCAATAGGAATGAAATTATAAAACGCCCGGCAAAGCAAAAAAAAACCGAAATCCGTTATAGATCTCGGTCGAATATTTTCAAGGAAATTTAATGAGAATTAATGACGCTATTTTGTAAAGCACAATTCTCCATCAACTTATTTTTGTCTTCCCAAAGCGCTCTGAAAACTCTGAACAATATCGTAAAAAGTTTCAACTTCAGCAGCTGTTAGCCCTTGTCCTATTGTTGCCAATGCACACTCTCTTTGTCCCATATGATCGTCATCAATTATTTTACCAATAGTAATAGCTTGATTTGTGTAGGCATCATATGGACCTCCGTAATCGGCAACAGAAATTCCATTATCATAACGCACTACTTTTCCATTTTTAGAAGAATTCACAAACAATCCGGTCGTTTTTGAGGGTTGATATTGAGTAGGACCGTAAGCATTAAACAATGTATTTACAACGTCTTTACTGAAGTCTTCATATATTGCCATGATATTATATGGGTAAATACCATTACTGCAACCCATATCATAACCGGCTATTTGATTGGAAGTTTCAGAATAGAAGGATACTGAAGTGTTATCGTAGGACAGAAGGCTGTCAACCAAATGGGTGTTTCCCCAATCATTTGTCGTCGAGCAAGTGACACCGGTACTTTTAAAAACCGGCGTTCCATTCCAACTGATTCTATATGCAGCATCTAAATCGCGCGGATCTTTTAAGTTCCATTTTGTTGATGATGCTGTGCCGCCGACCATCGGATATATTGCCAAAAATTTATTCCATAAAGAATCCTTCTTAAGTTGAACTACCAAATCATTGATCGCTCGTTTCATGGTAGTATCTGTAATTTGAGTACTATTAAAAAAATTCGTTGCAGTTGTATCGTACTTAATCACATTGCTTCCGTCATTAGTACCGGCATGATCTTTTTGACAGGAAAGAAAAAAAAGGGCGAGGCACGCTACGCTGAGTAGCTTGAGAGTGTTTTTCATGTATTTCATTTAGAGGTAAATAATAAAAAAGTAGTAATAATAAAATAATAAATCCAAACGGTAAAATTAATTCGAATTAAGTTTTGTAAATAGCTAATTTAATTATCAAAACGCAAAACGCTTCTTTTAGAAAAATTAAGAGCGATATTAGGAGATAAATCAACGATAAAACGAGACTGTTATAAGTTTTGTGCAACGCCAGCACTTGTAAATAAACCTGGCAATTGCACCTTGCAATAAAAGGAAGAAATATTATTATTATCAAATCAAAACAGCTGCATTAATATTTAAAAAAAACAAAAAACCCTTTCAGAAATACCTGAAAGGGTTTAAATAAATATGGCAGCTACCTACTCTCCCACATTGTTGTGTAGTACCATCGGCCATGAGGGGCTTAACTTCTCTGTTCGGGATGGGAAGAGGTGAACACCCTCGGCAAAACCACCATAAAGAGGTAATGTTGATTTTTGAATGAAAAATTGCTGAATGAAAAATCTCAATCAGCACACACTCAAGACCAACAAATGATCTTGTTGAGTATGACTAAGGAACAAATCCAATAGTCAGTAATAAAATAACATAAAGGGAAAGTTGTAATACCAATAAAAAAATAAAAAAGCTTACGGGCAATTAGTACTACTCGGCTTTGACATTACTGCCTTTATACCTGTAGCCTATCAACGTCATAGTCTTTGACGACCCTTAAAAGAAAACTCATCTTGTGGTTGGTTTCACGCTTAGATGCTTTCAGCGTTTATCCTGTCCGTACATAGCTACTCTGCACTGCACCTGGCGGCACAACAGATACACCAGCGGTACG
>Ga0207652_10002682_pt1 | contig 14930 bp, 20 predicted proteins | sample KBSC63BmetaG_FD_184334 | JGI IMG/M metagenome (GOLD analysis project Ga0207652, IMG submission 184334) | Corn rhizosphere microbial communities from Kellogg Biological Station, Michigan, USA - KBS C6-3B metaG (SPAdes) (version 2) | ecosystem: Host-associated > Plants > Roots > Rhizosphere ... | reverse complement strand
GAGGGGTGGGACCCGGTACTGGGTTGGCGCAGCCCAAACTATGTATATCGCCCAAGCGGCACTGAGCACATTCGTTTGCTCATGAAAAACTACCGACTCAGTGATGATATTGCCTTTCGTTTTGGCCAGCAGGCCTGGACAGAATGGCCCCTTACCGCCGACAAGTTTAGTCACTGGCTCAGCGAGGACCCAGACGCTACAAACTTCGACCTCTTTATGGACTACGAGACCTTCGGGGAACACCAATGGCACGAATCCGGTATATTCGAATTCTTAAAAGCCCTGCCAAGCGAATGGCTTAAGACAGAAGGTCATGGCTTTATGACAGTGAGCGAAGCTGCCGAAAAGATTAAACCTGTGGGCGAAATGGATATTCCGAACACCATTACATGGGCCGACACCGAGCGCGACCTAAGCGCATGGCTTGGCAATAGCATGCAACACGAAGCTATTACTGCACTGTACGGCATGGAAGATGCCGTAATCGCCAGTGGCGACTGGGACCTCATAGAAGATTGGCGCTGTTTACAAACTTCCGACCACTTTTATTACATGTGTACCAAATGGTTTAGCGACGGTGACATACACGCTTACTTTAGCCCGTACGAAACACCCTATGAGGCATATATAAACTTCATGAATGCCTACCACGACTTACGCTCTCGTCTGATTGAAAAGGGAGTGCACGTCTAGGTATGGGTCGGCCAATTGTACTCAGCAATGGTCAGTTATTCGTCGGACTAGACGAAAATGGATTGGTGCACGATTTTTACTACCCGTACGTCGGCCTTGATAACCTTACAAATGCACGGAGTGAACCACACAAAATTGGAGTATGGGTCGATGGCAGCTTTAGCTGGACCGATGACGGTAGCTGGAGTATAAGTACGGATTTTGAAACCAAGGCCCTTGTGAGCAAGGTGAAATTCTCGCATAAAAAGCTAGGGGTTACATTAGAAACTCAAGATTTTATAGATATTACCTACAACGCCTTTATTCGCCGCATAAAGGTGACGAACCAAACCGCCAAAAAACGTGATATTCGACTGTTTATGCACCAGGTGTTTGAAATATCTCGCTCAGGGCGCGGTGATACTGCGCTCTATGTACCTGACGACCACTATTTGCTGGATTACAAAGGACGGTGTTGTTTACTGGTTGCCGGAAAAATGGATGGCAAAAAAGATTTCGACCAATATGCCGTTGGTATGTACGGTTTCGATAGTAAGCTTGGCACGTTTAAAGATGCCGAGGATGGTGAACTATCTAATAACCCTGTAGAACATGGCGGTGTCGACAGTGTTATTCGCTTCTGTAAAGATGTTGAGCCTAACGGTTCATATAATGTGGACTACTGGGTAGTAGCTGCCGATAGCCAATCGGATGCGCAAGTAGGCCACACATACCTCAAACACTACGACCTCGACGAGCGTCAACGCCAAGTCGAGCAGTACTGGCTGGAGTGGCTTGGCCCAGCCTTGCAACGTACACAAAACATGACCAGTGAGCATCGCGATCCACTTCTCAAAAGCTTACTTATTATAAAGGCTCACTGTGATAATCGCGGCTCTATCTTAGCGAGCGGTGATTCTAGTATCTTCAATTATGGCAAAGACTACTACTGCTATTGCTGGCCACGCGATAGCGCTTACGCCGTATGGCCACTTATACGCCTAGGAATCTTCGATGAAGCCAAGAGCTTCTTTGACTTTGCTCGTGATACTATGCACCGTGATGGCTACCTTATGCACAAATATCAACCCGACAGAGCCATAGGTAGCACCTGGCATCCACTCGTCCATAATCGTCGTAAGGAATTAGCGATACAAGAGGATGAAACAGCCAGTGTAGTGTTTATGCTGCACGAGTATATCAAAGCTAGCGGCGACACCGTTATGCTTGCCAATTACTACGATAGCTTTATTGTGCCGTGCGCCAATTTTATGACTCATTTTGTCGACAGGCCTACGGGCTTACCGCATGCCAGCTATGATTTGTGGGAAGAAAAGTTTCTAACCACAACGTACACAGTTTGTACGGTGATAGCTGGTTTGGAAGCGGCCGCCAAAATGGCCGACATGAGTGACCACGCAAACGATGCAGATGAATGGCGCAACGCTGCCGACGGCTATCGCAAGCATTTAGACAAGCTCTATAATGACGAAGGCTATTTTTCAAAAGGCTTCTTATTAAATGAAGATGGCAGTATAGATATAGACGATACGCTAGATATATCTAATCTTTATGGTCCATACATGTTTGCTGGCTTACCGCTCGACGATAAGCGCATGCACAGCACGCTTAAGGCTGTGTGTGAGCGTCTACTAAACAGTTCGCCCATAGGCGGAGTTATACGCTACGAGCATGACGGCTACTTCTTGGAAAAAAAGAAGTTCAAAGGTAACCCGTGGGCGGTATGCGCGCTATGGTTAGCGCAATACTTCTTTACCATTAAGCGCGACAATGAAGCTAAAACACTACTGCAGTGGGCGCTCGACCGCGCAATGCCCAGCGGCGTACTCAGTGAGCAGTTCAACCCTGAAACCGGAGATGACCTCAGTGTCGCGCCACTCGTCTGGAGCCACGCCGAACTCGTCAATACCATCCTCGACCTTCATAAACTCTAGCTAGAAAAATTCTAGGTTGTAGTAATACAAAAAGCGGTAAAGACCGCTTAATTTTAACCTATAAGCTAGAACTTAACGCTTAGGAGCTTCGTTGCGACCGAGATTCTTCTTGGTCTCAGTAAAAACAACGTGCTTGCGAAGCTTAGGGCTGTATTTGCGCAAGCTGAGCTTTTCGGGCGTGTTCATTGTGTTTTTAGTCGTGTAGTAAATACGCTCACCGGACTCTTCGCTTACGAGTCCAACAATCTTACGCTTATCACCTTTTTTAGCCATAAAAATAACACCTTTTAGTGCTTAATTTATACTATTCTAACAGATTAGTGTTACCCGTACAACTAAAAAGCCCCGCGTACTTGCGGAGCTTTTAAGTGCTCGACATTCGTCCTCCATGGATTACTATCCATTTAGCACGTCATCATTAAAGCACCTGTGCTTATGGTTTGCTGTGAATATTATCATTGACAATGTAGTTTTCAGAAATATGGAGCCGTCTATGAGATTTGAACTCATGACCCCATCCTTACCATGGATGTGCTCTACCCCTGAGCTAAGACGGCCTGGTGCAGGGAGAGGGATTCGAACCCCCGAAGGCGAAGCCAGCTGATTTACAGTCAGCCCTCGTTGACCGCTTGAGTATCCCTGCCTATTAATGGAGCCGCCTGTCGGATTCGAACCGACGACATTCAGTTTACAAAACTGACGCTCTAACCAACTGAGCTAAGGCGGCGTAAAATACAGATGCTAGTGTACCAAAACAGAGGTTATACGACAACCCGGCGAGGCCTTAAAATGCGCTTACGTTTGCCAGAGGGTGTAATCAGTTTCTTTAATTTATCTTCGGTTATGTCAGCCTCTGCTTCCATGCCGTTTGCTTGATACGCCTTATATAACAGCGTATATGTTTCTTTATTGGGTTCTAATTCTGCCGCACGTTCTAACTCCTGGAACATAAGCTTCATGTTTCCTAGCTTTTCTTGCACTTTGGCATAGGCCACGTGACGGGCCGCTAGCTCATCTTCCAGCTTCAAGGCCTGTTCGAAGGCCACAGCTGCCTTTTCGTAGTTTTCGGTTTCATAATATATAAGCCCTAGGTTATGGAGGCTGGAGGGTGTGGCCTCTATACTACTGGCAATTTCGAAACAGTCTATGGCGTCGCGGTATTCTTTTTGCTTGGCGTACAAAATACCAAGACGGTTGTAGGCGGCAGCATTCTTTTCATCAATCTTCAGAATTGTAAGCAATGCTTTTTCAGCTCGCAAAAAGCGATTTTCGCGCATACCCTGATGGGCAATGTCCCATAGCTTACCTAGCCGCTCACCTACCTTACGAGATACATTCGTTAATTCCTCATCGTGTAGCCGAGTATTATGGTAAGCCAACCATGCAAAAGCACCCACGATAGCTAGTTCAAACATGTTGATGATTATTATAACAGTTAATTACAGACTGAGCATCAGGTTGTCGAGCACTAGTTTTGGCTGGCCATTTGCCAGTAGTTGCTCTTGAGCCTTATACGCTGATTCCAGCACTTTTTGCCAGCGCAGACTCGTACTACCGCTTGCAAGCGCTGTATGAGCCATCTGCATAAGTACGTAGCAAACATTACGAGCTGCCTCTTTGTTTTTAGCCAACTCATCGACCCTTAGCAGCCTCTCGTAACTAGTAGCCTGTAGTAGATGCCTGGCAGTAGCCACGGCGTCCATAAGAGGATGGGCCGAGTTGTTCCCTAATATGGCAGCAGTTAGGCCGGGTAGACCGCCACTGATTGCTAGCGCTTGCCGTACTACTGAATCGTTAGCTGCATCATTAAAATAAGCTGCTAAGTCCGTTTGATTAGGCTTTTTAACACTTAGGCTCTGAGCACGTGAACGAATGGTCGGCAGCAGTGCTTGCTCGTGAGCCACTGTTAAAAGTATAACTGTATCCGCAGGTGGCTCTTCCAGCTGCTTGAGCAGAGCATTCTGAGCTTCTAACGTTAGTAAATGCGCATCTTCTATAACTACTAGCCGGGCAATTTCCTTTTTACCAGGTATTTTAAGCGACAGAAAGTGTTCTAGTTCGCGTACAGCTTCTATGCCTATCGCTTTTCCGTCGCTACTACTAATATGCTTGCTATGAGGGTAGGAGGCTAGTCTACCAGACTTCAAGCCGAGGACTCTTTCGGCTAAGTCTGTTGCAAGTGCTGCTTTACCTATTCCAGCAGGTCCCACAATCAGTAAGGCATGGGGTGTTGCACTTGCATACACATCTAGTTGCTGCTTGGTTTGAGGGTGAATAACGAGTTCAGGCATCAGCTTTCATTGTACTCGCAAATTCGACTGGCATAGCGCTAGTAAACGTTTTACGCTCTCGGCTCGGTAAAGTAATTTCTAGCTCATGGGCGTGCAAAAACAGCCGTTCAGCAACCTTTCCCCCATACAAGGTGTCGCCAACTATTGGATGGCCGAGCTGTGCTAAATGAACTCGTAGCTGGTGCGTTCGGCCAGTTTCAGGCTTTAATTCAAGCAAACTAAGTGCGCCATTAGTTTCGAGTACTTTGTAGTACGTTTTCGCATGCTTACCGTTTACCCCCACGCGAAAGGTTGCAGGTGCCTTCGGATTTCGCTCTATAGGCATATCTATAAGTGCCTCATGCTCACGCATACTGCCCTGCACTATGGCAATATACGTCTTCTTGGCTTTGCGTTGGCTAAATTGCTTTTGTAGCCAGCTAAGAGCACCAGAATTTTTAGCACAAATAATAACTCCACTCGTCGCCCGGTCTAATCTATGAACTATGCCCGCCCGACTGCCAGCCATATCTTTTACATATTTACGCAAAAAGGTCGCGACAGTAGCCTCTGGATTAAAGTCACCCTTACTATGCGTAAGCAAACCAACTGGCTTATCTATCACAATACAATCCTCGTCTTCATAAATGATGGGGAGACTTATATCTGGAATATCTTCAAGCTGTTTTAGGTCATAATTAATTTTGACCTCGTAACCATCTTTCAGCTTATAACCAGCCTTGGTCTCTGTACCATTTACGGTGATTTTGCCTATGTCGCACAATTTTTGTATAAACGCTCGGCTCAGTTCTGGTAGCTTGCCTGCTACAAAGACATCCAGACGCTTATTTTTATCGTCTTCTTTTACTTGATATGTCTGCATGCTACTTATTGTGCTCTATGATATGCTGCGGAGGTATTTCATGAATCGTGTATGCACCTCCAGCCAGACCTAATATAACTGCCGTTCTGACCAGAAATGTAGCAATCTTTCGTGAATCGTGCACAATATATTCTTTCACATTAGGCAGCTCTATTCTCTCCGGTAAATCATTTGCTGATTTAGTCATTTGCACGTAACCCCACTGCTTTTTGAACATTCAGTAGTGTAGTATTGGCAATTTCATTCATAGCTAGCTCGTCTTTTTCCAATTTAGACAGCAAAGCTTGCTCATCCACATCTGAGTATTTGCTCTGGAGGTCAGTCAAAAAGCCTTTCACCTGCTCTGCTACATGCTCCTTTAGTTCGCCATAACTGCTCTTATCTTCCCATTCCTTGGCAGCTTCATCGACTGGTCTTTCCGCTAACAACGCTGAAATCTGCAGCAAATTACTCACGCCAGGCTGCTTTTCAAAGTCGAAGTGAATTGAGCCTTCGTTATCTGTCGTAGCACTCGTAACCTTCTTAGCGGCTTCATCAGGATTATCATTCAAAAGAATAGTCCCAGCTGGGTCTTCCACGCTCTTGCTCATTTTCTTTTCGGGAGTTCGTAATGAGCGAATGCGCACCCCAGCAGTACGGTCTGCAAATTCTATTTGCTTGCTCCATTCTTCTGGTACGATAAAAAGTTCACCAAACTTGTTATTCATTCGCATAGCAATATCTCGAGTCAGCTCCAAGTGTTGCCTCTGGTCTTCACCAACAGGCACCCACTTTGCCCCATACAGTAGAATATCCGCCGCCATTAGTGCTGGGTAATTAAACAACCCTGCGCTAACATTATCTTTACCTTCACCCTTTTCTTTAAACTGAGTCATCCGACCCAGTTCACCCACATAGGTAAAACAATCAAGAATCCAGGTCAGTTCACTGTGGGCAGGAATGAAGCTTTGGCGATAAAGATACGTGTCTTCATCCTGAATGTCTAAACCAGCCGCCACGAAAAGCTTCAAATTATCCAGAGTGTTCTGATATAGCTCCCCATGCTCAACGGGCGTAGTAAAGCTATGTAGGTCAGGTACAAACATGTTCACCCGATACTCACCAGCGTGCTTTTTTTGTAGCTCAATAGCGGGCAAAATAGCACCCAGGTAGTTCCCAAGGGTTAACTCGCCATTACTCCGAATTCCGGTCAAGATAACAGGTTTTGCCATAATTTGTTCTCATTATAACTTAAAAGGAGCCATCTGTAATGACTCCTTAGAATTTCTAACCAGAGTAGCCTAGCGCTTAGTGAACTGGCGCTGTTTGCGGGCACCTTTGAGACCGAACTTCTTGCGTTCCTTATCGCGAGGGTCTCGGGAGAGTAGGTCGGCCCGTTTAAGCGTCGATTTAAGGTCCTCATTCATGAGCGTAAGAGCCTTGGAAATACCTAAGCGGATGGCTTCAATCTGGCCATCATGGCCGCCACCGCTTACCACAGCGCTCACATCGTATTTGCCGGTCTGCTCGAGAACTACAAATGGCTGCTGCAATTTAGCAAGCAGGTGCTTTGCGTTGGCAAAGTAATCTTCAGCCGGCTTACCATTAACGGTAATGTTACCTTTACCACCTTGCAGGCGAACGCGAGCAGTCGCGCTCTTACGGCGGCCAAGGGCATAAAAGTAAGAATCCGCTTTTGCCATATTACTTACCTTCCTTTACAGATATAGTTTGAGGTTGCTGTGCTTCATGCTTGTGTTCGGCGTCAGCATAAATCTTAAGCCGAGCCAGGCGCTCATCCCGCAACTTGTTTACAGGCAGCATACCGCGGATAGCATGTAAAAGCACTTCTGTAGGGTCCTTTTCCATTTGCTTGCGCAAGGTAATTTCCTTAAGGCCACCAGGATAATTACTGTGACGGTAATAAACTTTCTTATCTTCTTTACCACCGGTCACTTGTAACTGCGCAGCGTTAATAACGATAACGTAGTCACCTGTGTCGATATGCTTCGTAAACTGCGGCTTACCTTTACCTGTTAGTAGAGTAGCCGCTTTAGTAGCTACTCGGCCTAAAGGCGCTTCACTCGCGTCGAGCACATACCATGCGCGTGTTACATCAGCCGGTTTTGCACTATATGTCTTCATTAAGTAGTCTCCTTCGTGGCCGCTGCAGGCTTACGCGTTGCTGCTGACTTAGCCACAGGCGCTTCCTTGAGGTCATCTACAAAGCTTACTCTAGCAAGCTCAGCATTATCGCCACGACGATTTGTTAGCCGTTCTATGCGGACATGGCCACTTACCCGGCCGTTTAGCTTCGGTGCAATTTCATCCACAAGCTTATGAGCACTGGCAACTGTTTGCAAACCAGCGATTACTTGACGACGATTGTGTAAGTCACCCTTCTTCGCCTTCGTAATGAGCTTTTCTATATAAGGCACAACTTCTTTGGCCTTGGGTAGCGTTGTTTCAATAGACTCGTACTTAACAAGGCTGTCAGCGAGACCCTTCAGCAGTGCTTCACGCTGGTCGCGCTCACGGTGGAATTTGCGTCCTTGATATCCGTGACGGTGCATCTCTAAAGCTCCAGCTCCGCTAACTTTTCTTTCACTTCATCAAGTGCTTTACTACCGAAACCTTTTAGGTCGCGCAGTTCAGCGTCGTTGAGCGCAAACAGGTCACGAATAGTGTGAATATCATTGTTGATGAGTGCATTCGTAGTTCGGGCACTAAGGTTCAGGTCTTCGATAGAAGTGTTCAGTGCAGCCGGCTCATCACCAATCATCTCACTACCCAAAGAAGCTGTCATAGTGTCACCGCTTTCGGTAGTTACTTCCTGGGTGGCAACACGAGTCTTGCCAGCTAGTGCAGTGTACTGATTAACCAGTATGGCTGCAGCTTCTTCAAAGGCGTCGCGAGGAGTAATAGAGCCATCAGTATCGACAGTCAGAAGCAAGCGGTCAAGGTCAGTAACTTGGCCAACGCGAGTGTTTTCTACCTTATAGCGTACACGTAACACAGGGCTGAAGATAGCATCGAGGGCAATCATATCACTGGCTTTGCGTGCAGTACCTTCTTCTATAGTGCGATAGCCTCGACCAACCTCAACAGTTAAGTCCATTACAAATTTAGCCTTATCGTCGTCCAAAGTAGCTATAACATGCTCTGGGTTTACGACTTCAACATCAGCATTCGCTTGTATGTCTTTACCGGTAACCTTGCCCTTACCTTGCTTAACTATGCGTAATGTTTGTGCATCTTCACCGTAAACACGGAAGCGAACACCTTTAAGGTTTAACATTACGTCTACAACGTCTTCTTTTACTCCAGGGACGGTAGTAAATTCGTGGTTTACACCTTCAATCTTAAAAGCCGTAACGGCAGCACCGGCAATACTGCTGAGCAGTACACGGCGTAAGGAGTTGCCGAGCGTCATACCATAGCCGCTGTGCAGCGGTTCTACGGCAAAGGTAGCGCTGGTTGCGCTGTGATCGTCTACTTTGACGAGGCCCGGTGTGTGAATTAAGTTTGCCATTGCTTTGTTGCTCCTCCCCTTAGCGTGAGTAATATTCTACAATTAACTGTTCATTAATATCTGGTTCAGCGTCATCGCGAGAAGGTATGCCAGTTATAGCCACCTCTACCTTCTTGCGATTAACCTTCATCCAAGCTGGAACCTCGGCTGGAGCCGGGCTAACATCATCCAGTTTCTTGAAGTATTCAGTTTGCTGGCCGTGCGGACGCAACGTAACAGTATCACCAGCTTTCAAGCGAATAGACGGAATGTCTACGCGAGTATCATTTAGCAAAAAGTGCCCATGGCTGACGAGTTGGCGAGCAGCTCGGCGGCTTGGTGCAAAGCCGGCTCGGTATACGGCATTGTCCAAACGGCGTTCAAGCAGCTGCAGCAATACTTCGCCAGATTGGCCCTGTGTACGGCTCGCTTCCTTCATAAGGTTACTAAACTGCCTTTCAAGTAAGCCATAAAGCCGCTTTACCTTCTGCTTCTCACGCAGCTGCAGTGAATACTGACTAGTCTTAGTGCGGCCGAAACCACCGGTTTGCTGACCGGGTGGAGTGGACCGCTTTACGAGCGCTTTATGAGCCTTCGGGTGAAGGGCATAGCCTTCACGGCGACTCATTTTAACAATTGATTGTCTATCGCGAGCCATGGTTAGATTCTCCTCGCTTTACGTGGACGTACACCACCATGGGGAACACCCGTTACATCCTTGATACTTTCGACGGCTATATCAAGTCCAGCGAGTGCGCGCACAGCCGCATCGCGGCCAAGACCAACGCCCTTTATAAAGACCTCTACACGGCTAAGTCCATATTGCTGCTTGGCCGTTTGACCAGCACGCTCTGCGGCTACTTGAGCTGCATACGCCGTACCTTTCTTTGAACCACGAAAACCGCAGGCGCCAGCGCTTGATGCCGCTAGCACGCCCCCATTCGCATCAGTAAACGAAATGATGGTGTTGTTAAATGTAGCCAGTATGTGCACTTGGCCACTAGCGACAGTTCGCTTATTCTTCTTTCGCTTCGGTGCAGTTGTTGCTTCAGCCATTACGTCTTACTCGCTACTTTCTTAGCGGTACCACCGACAGTTACTTTCTTACCACGCCTAGTGCGGGCGTTCGTCTTAGTGCGTTGGCCACGAGATGGCAAGTTAGCTTTATGTCGCAACCCGCGGTAGGCATTGATATCCTTCAACCGTTTAATATTGCCAGTTACTATGCGCTGCAATTCACCTTCGACAGTGTACTTGGCATTAATTTCATCCTGTATGCGCGCAATTTCAGCATCAGTTAGGTCTTTAACGCGTACGGTTGGTTCTACTTTGGCCACAGTTAAGATGTCATGTGCACTTTTCGGACCAATACCATACACATAGGTCAATGCAACCCATACTTGTTTTTCAGTCGGAATAGTTACTCCAGATAGACGAGCCATAGTTTAACCTTGCCTCTGCTTGTGCTTAGGTTTCATTTTGTTGATGACGTAGAGTCGGCCCTTGCGGCGGACAATCTTGTCATCTGGACTGATTTTTTTGACACTTGCACGCACTTTCATGCGGATCATGCTCCTTCCAGCGATGACTCACTGCTTAGTTAAATTATGATTTGCGGTACGTAATGCGACCCTTAGTAAGATCATAAGGCGTCAATTCTACTGTAACGCTGTCCCCTGGCACGATGCGGATGAAATGCTTTCGCATCTTACCGGCGACGTGAGCTATGATTTGATGGCCGTTCTCAAGTTCGACTCGAAATTGAGTACCCGGCAGGGTCTCAATTATCGTGCCCGTAAGCTCAATGACTTCTTTACTCCCGGCCATAAATATAACAGTAGTTAATTATAACAATTCCTATATCTGTTTGTAAAGTGTTTTCAATACTTTAATATGTCCCGTGCTGCACGGAACTGTACTTACCCCTATAATACCACGCCTTTTATGCTATTTAACAGACTGGTTTCGTCTGAATCGAGGCAGGAAACGTAAGCGGCCACCTCCACCCGCAGCCTCAACGGGCGCTTCGGGCTCGTAAAAGAACTCCGGCTGACTGTACTGGTCATAGGTAACCATAAGCGCACGTGATTCGACGGCTCGCAAAGTTTGTAATGCTACAGAGACCAAGATGAGCACACTAGTACCACCAATAGTAATGTTCTGGCTGACATATACCTGGGCAATAATCGGCAGGATAGCCAGAATACCGAGCGCGAAGGCGCCAAACAACGTTAAACGGTTTACGATTCGGCTCAAATACTGCTCGGTTTGTACACCGGTTCGAACACCCTCAATGAAACCGCCCTGTTTGTGCAAATTTTCAGAAATCTCCTTAGCGTTGAAGGTAATACTGGTGTAGAAGAATGTAAATATAAACACTAGGAGGAAATAGGTGACCGGGTAAATGTAAGCCTTCCAGCCTTCTTGCGCAAATGTACTGGCCGACGGTGTCTGGAACCACGTAACTAAGTTTTGACCTATGTGTTGCAAGTTCGCACTATGCGATCCAGCCATAAGCTGTCCGGCAAAGCTCGGGACGCTTAAGAAAGCTACAGCAAAAATTATTGGCACTACACCAGCTGTAATGAGCTTAACAGGAAGTATGGTCGTTACGCCTCCATACGCACGATTACCCTGAACACGTTTCGCATAGTTCACGGTAAGGTTACGCGATGCTTCGTTTAGCTTCACGACCACCCAGGTTACAATCAGCACTACCAACAATATACCTAAGCTGTAAAGCAGTGCCTTTTTATTGATAGGCAGATTAATACCCAAAATATGCCAGTGTTCACCCTTTTTAACTACCGAACCGACAATGCTCGCAATATTCGCTGGCAAGCGGCTAACAATGCCGACAGTGATTATGAGCGATATACCGTTACCAACCCCTTGTTCAGTAACCAATTCACCGAGCCACATAAGCAGCATCGAGCCACCAGTAAGTGCGGCAACCATAACTACCCATTGCATAAGAGTTGCATGAGCTGTTATATCACCGACGCCGCCAATACTCTGAGCCGATTGACGAATAAGATATATAGAACCAATTGACTGTATGACTGCCAATGGAAGCGTAAGGATACGAGTATACTGGTTAATCTTCTTCTGACCGAATTCGCCTTCTTTGTGCAAAGCTTCAAGCTGCGGAATGGCTTTCGTAAGCAGTTGCATGATGATGCTGGCGTTAATATAGGGGCCAAGACCCGCAATCATAATTGAGAAGTTAGCCAGCGCACCGCCAGACAGGACATTTATAAAGTTAAGTAGTTGAGGAGTATTGGCTGAATTAAAGAGGTTTTCAAGTACTTGGTGTAATGTCTTGGCATCACCAAGTGGTACAGGTACGTGTGCAAGCAAGCGGAAAACTAAGATAATACCAAGTACAGCCAGCAAACGCTTCCGCATATCTGCGTGGCCAAGACTTTTCCAGATGATTTTCCAGTTCACTTAGTTTTTACCCTCAAATACTTGGCTAACAGTATGACATAAACTGCCCTGACTGACTAGCGTACTAACGTTGTTAATTTAAGATATAGTGCTACTACCCTTTAGCAGCGGATTTCTTGGCACTCGTGATAGGTCGGCCAGCTCGCTCAGTCTTTTCGAATGACCCACCTGCAGCCTGTACAGCGGCTACTGCGGCTTCGCTTGCAGCCTGCAGCTTAACAGTAACTTTCTTAGATACTTCACCTTTACTTAGTAACTTAACGTTAACGTATGCACTACTAATAAGGCCGGCGTTCGCAAGTGCGCTGGCATCAACAGTTTTGTTAGCGAATTGGTCAAGCTGACCTGTATAAACAGATTCAGCCTTTACACGGTGGCTACGGAAGCCTGGCAGCTTCGGTAAACGTTGCATGAGTGGGTTTTGGCCGCCCTCAAATCCTGGCCGACGGCTAGCACCAGTACGCGATTTTTGACCTTTGGTTCCACGACCGGCAGTTTTACCTTGGCCGGCGGCAATACCACGGCCGACACGCTTAGTGCTTTTATTGCTCTTAACTTGTAGTTCATTAAACTTCATGGACTACTCCTTGCCTTTCGTAACTTTCTTAGCTGCAGTAGTGGCAGCTTTTGGCTTAGCAGCTGCTTTCTTTGTAGTTGCAGTAACCCACTTGTTGGCAGGCACTAAACTCTGAAGGGCAGCTAATGTAGCGTACGCAGTATTAGTCTTGTTGGTAGAGCCGAGTGATTTACTAAGTGCATTGCTAACGCCAGCAACTTCAAGAATCGTACGGACCACTCCACCTGCAATAAGCCCGGTACCCGCACTTGCTGGCTTGAGAAGGATATTAGCGCCACCTACCTTGGCAGTAACTTCATGTGGTAATGTGCCTTTATAAAGTGGTACTGTTACAAAGTGTTTCTTAGCTACTTCAGTAGCTTTAGTAACAGCTGCAGTAACATCCGCACCCTTTGCAGTACCAATGCCAACACGGTTTTTGCGGTCACCAACAACGACAAGCGCGCGGAAGCGGAAGCGACGGCCACCCTTTACAACGCGCGCAACACGGTCGATGTGAAGCGTGCGTTCATCAAACTGTTTTTCTTCGGGCACGAAGTCCGGGCGACGGGCACGGCGGTCGCTCGACTTCGCTTCTGTGGGTGCTTGTGCCATCTTAGAACTCCAATCCTGCTTTACGGGCTGCATCTGCCAAGGCCTGAACACGGCCGTGGTAGAGCTTACCATTCCTATCAAATACAACACGCTTAACCTTAGCCGCCTTAGCGGCTACGGCTATCTGCTCGCCAACCTTTGTAGCTTTTTCGCTCAAATTGCCTGAGAGCTTCTGGCCAATGCTTGTAGCCGATGCCAGGGTTTTATGGTTAACGTCATCAATTATCTGCGCACTGACGTGCGAGTTACTTACCGTAACACTCAAGCGTGGACGCTCAGGGGTGCCACTAATAGTGCTGCGTATACGAGTTTTACGCTGTACACGGTTGTGTAATTTATGCTCTAAGTTATTCATAGCTATTTGTCCTTACCACTCTTACCAGACTTACGGATAATGCGCTCACCTTCGTACTTAATACCTTTGCCCTTATATGGCTCAGGCTTCTTAAGAGCCCGGATTTCAGCGGCAACTTGGCCAACCTGCTGTTTGTCGATGCCGCTCACGGTTATAGTATTCTGTTCTACAGTAGCCGTTACGCCTTGCGGCAGCTTGTAAATTACGTCATGGCTCAGGCCGATGTTCAGCTTAAGGTCAGCACCCTGCATAGCCACACGATAACCAACACCATTTATCTCTAGTTTCTTGCTAAAGCCTTGACTCACACCAGTTACCATATTGTTAACTAGTGAACGCATAAGACCGTGCTTGGCCCGTAGCGTTGCTTCATCATTAGCACGCGTAACTACTACTTGGTCGCCATCTTGAGCAACTGTTATGCCAGACATCGTGAACTGCTTGAGCGTCCCCTTACTACCAGCTACGGTAATTTCAGTAGGGTCGACAGTGATTGTCACTCCGCTCGGAACTGCGATCGGTTGTTTTCCTATACGACTCATTATGTAATCCTTATTTCCTAATAAACCTTACAAATTAATTCACCACCCACGCGCTCTTGCTTGGCGCGGTCACCAGTCATCACACCCTTTGAGGTAGAAATTATGACAATGCCGCGGCCACGTTTCACAACAGGGATTTCCC